>Ga0222654_1000181_pt1 | contig 53252 bp, 43 predicted proteins | sample AntAcemetagen421_FD_179805 | JGI IMG/M metagenome (GOLD analysis project Ga0222654, IMG submission 179805) | Saline water microbial communities from Ace Lake, Antarctica - #421 | ecosystem: Environmental > Aquatic > Non-marine Saline and Alkaline > Saline | place: Antarctica: Ace Lake...
ATCCATTTACCTGTAGGGAGGTACACACAAAAGATGGCTTTAGGTCCGAAATTAAATAGAAATTTCTCGTTTGGTCCCCAAAACCTGCAAGGTGGGTTATAGCCACAACCAGTGGGAAAGTAACTTTCAATAGCAGCAATCTCAACGAAGGGATGAAAGTACAGAAAGGCCAATTGCTAATGTCTGTAAGCAGTGCCGGATTGACTTCAAATAATCTTCCCGCTGAGATACAAAAAGCGAAAGCAGCTTTTGAGCAGGCTAGTCTTGAATATGAGCGAAAGAAGCAGCTTTCTGAATCAAAGATTGTACCTAAGTCAGAATTCGAGCAGGTGGAGCAGAAGTATCAGGTTGCCAAGTCAACTTATGAAACGCTTAGCGCCGGCTATACCTCCAGTGGCAAACAAATTGTCGCACCTTTTGATGGTTATCTGAAAACGATAGCGGTAAATAATGGGGCATTTGTTTTGGAAGGCGCGAGCTTGGTGTCAATTACAAGTCATAAAACCAGTCTCCTGGAAGTCCAGGTTAGCCCATCTTATGCACCTCAATTACAAAATATACACGATATCTACTATCAAAATAGACCCGAGCACTGGTCTAGTCTGAAAACAACTCAAGGTAAAGTGTTATCTGTGGGCAAAGAAGTGGAAAGCGATAAGCCAATGCTATCGGTATTTGCAGAAATCAACGATGCGGTGGAAATGCCTGAAGGTAGTTTCACCGAGGTTCAAATAGCATTTGGCCTTTCTAAATCGGCAGCAGTCATTCCTGAATCCGCATTGCTTGAAGACTACGGAAATTATTCTGTGGTCGTAGAGCTGTCTGGAGAAAGCTTTGAAAGAAGACCAGTAAGGATAGGCAGAAGAAATGGGGAAGAAGTAGAAATTTTAGATGGAGTGCAAGTTGGTGAAGTGGTTGTTACACGTGGTGCTTATCAGGTGAAAATGGCTTCTATGTCCGGACAGGCACCAGCGCATGGCCATGAACATTAATGTACCTAAGCTATGCTAAATAAAATTTTATCAATTTCACTGCACAATAGGTTGTTGGTGCTTTTGGGGGCTGTTGTACTTAGTATAACGGGACTGTATTTGGTCCGCACGATGAACGTGGATGTGTTTCCGGATCTGACAGCACCTACTGTTACGATCTTGACTGAAGCCCATGGGTTGGAATCAGAAGAAGTAGAAAAGCTGGTCACATACCAGTTAGAAACAGCAATGAACGGTTCCCCCAATGTCCGGAGAATTCGTTCTTCATCGGCTGCGGGGATATCAATTGTGTGGATAGAATTTGACTGGGGCACCGATATCTATCGAGCCCGACAAATTGTGAGTGAGCGAATTCCTATGGTTCAGGAAAACTTACCTGAGGGAGTAAGTACGCCAACTATGGCACCGATTTCTTCTATTATGGGCGAAATCATGCTTTTGGGAGTTACCTCGGACAGTCTTTCTGCCATGGAATTGCGTACCCTGGCAGATTGGACAATTCGCCCAAGGATCAAATCCATTGGTGGGATTGCAAATGTGGTGGTGATCGGTGGTGACTTTAAGCAATATCAGGTTTTTGCACATCCCGAAAAACTAAAATTCTACGATGTGACGCTGGGAGAACTATTGGAAAAAGTAACCGAGTCCAATGTGAATGTTCCAGGAGGTATATTGAATGAGTTTGGAAATCAATACATCATCAAGGGAAGCGGCAGAGCGTATGCAATTGAAGATTTGCAAGAGGCAGTATTGAAGCAGGTAAATGGTCAGTCTATTAAAATAAAAGAGGTAGCCACTGTGCAGATCGGTGCCGCAGACAAAATCGGAGATGGGTCGCTGAATGCATCGCCAGCTGTGATCCTGACTGTTTCTAAGCAACCAGATGTCAACACCTTGGAACTTACTGAAAGCCTGGACGAGGCTCTGGCAGATTTGCAGCACACACTGCCAGCTGGCGTGGAAATCAAAAGCCAAATCTTCAGGCAGTCTAATTTCATTGAGGCTTCTATTTCGAATCTGAACCAAACGTTACTTGAGGGAGCATTTTTCGTAGTGCTTGTCCTTTTCATCTTCTTGATGAATTGGCGTACAACGGTAATCTCTTTAGTAGCAATTCCCATCTCGCTATTGGTATCTGTGATCGTTTTAAAGCTTTTAGGATATACCATCAATACCATGAGTCTTGGAGGGATGGCCATTGCCATAGGAGCATTGGTGGATGATGCGATTATTGATGTTGAGAATGTTTTCAAAAGATTAAGAGAGAATTATCGCAAGCCTATTGAAGCGCGTCAGTCTGTGCTTCAAGTAGTTCAGGATGCTTCGGTTGAGATCCGTAGTTCGATCATCATAGCCACCTTGATAATCATTGTTTCTTTTATTCCTCTTTTCTTTCTAAGCGGCATGGAAGGACGATTATTACAGCCCCTGGGAATAGCTTTTATCACCTCCGTACTTACTTCATTGATCGTAGCAGTGACTGTAACTCCCGTGCTTTGTTCTTATTTACTGAAGGATGACAAAGTGCTTGAGAAACAAGCTGATGGCACTAAAGTAGAACGGTGGTTGCAAAAGCACTATTCAACAGTTCTACGGAGCGCATTGGGAATTCCCAAATTAATCATAGGTCTTACCGGGGCTGCTTTTATTTTAAGCTTAATTCTTTTCTCACAACTGGGACGCAGCTTTCTTCCAGAATTCAATGAGGGATCTTTGGTGATCAGTGTAGTGGGTATACCTGGAATGTCCTTGGAAGAAAGTAACAAAACGGGCCTATTGGTGGAGCAGATACTCTTAGAAATGCCTGAAGTTAATGTGGTTACCAGAAGAACAGGACGAGCTGAACTGGACGAACATGCACAAGGTGTAAACGCTGCAGAAATTGACGTTCCATTTGAACTTTCTGATAAAACCAAAGAGGAGTTTTTCAAGGAAGTGAGAACTAAACTGAGTATTGTTCCCGGAGCAAGTATCACACTTGGCCAGCCCATTGCACACCGGATTGACCACATGCTTTCTGGTACCCGAGCAAATATTGCAGTCAAAGTCTTTGGATCTGATCTACAACGCTTGTTTGAGTTGGGGAAGAATATCGAAACGAGCATCAAATCAATTGAAGGCATTGCAGATGTGGCAGTGGATCAGCAAGTAGAAGTTCCTCAACTGAGGATTACTCCGAATCGGCAATTACTAGCAGCTAACGGTATGACTGTGTATGAATTGATGGAGCAGGTAGACATTGCATTTGCAGGTGAAAAAGCTGGTGAAATCTATGAAGGACAAAAGTACTTTGATCTGATAGTTAGATTCCGACCTGAATCCAGAAGCACTAGATTAAGCATTGAAAATGCCTTGATTTCTCTTCCTGGTGGAGGTCAAATTCCTTTAAATCAACTTGCAAGAGTTGGGTCTGTCAGTAGTCCCAATACAATAAGTAGAGAAAATGTGCAGCGCAAAATTGTAGTCGCTGCTAATGTACAAGGCAGAGACCTTCGGAGTGTAGTCAATGAGATCCAACAAATCATCGGAAATCAAATACAGCTTCCTGATGGATATCGCGTAGAATATGACGGGCAGTTTGAGAGTGAGTCTAAAGCTTCTCAACTTTTGTTGATTACGGCAGGAATGGCGATTTTAGTTATCTTCCTTTTGTTGTATTACGAGTTTCAGAATGTTAAGCTTTCCTTGGTCGTGCTACTCAATTTGCCTTTGGCATTGATTGGCGGAATCCTGATTGTCTATTTCACCTCTGGTGTCATCAGTATCGCAGCTACGATTGGCTTTATCAGCTTGTTTGGTATTGCGACTAGAAATGGAATCCTACTTGTATCAAGGTATGAAGATCTGAGAATAGTAGGGAAAGGCGGGAATGAATTGTTGCTTGAAGGTGCAATGGATCGTCTCAATCCAATCCTAATGACAGCTTTTACTACAGGATTGGCATTAATTCCTTTGGCACTTAAAGGAGGAGAACCTGGAAATGAGATTCAAAGCCCTATGGCTATTGTTATTTTGGGAGGATTACTTACCGCCACATTTCTTAATCTATTTGTGATTCCGTGCGTGTATGAGTTGGTTACTAAAAGTAAAGCCATGGCTTAAAAATTAATAGTTTCTTTAAAAGATAATACCTCAAGGAAATTCCTTGAGGTATTATTTTAGCCGTTCATTACTCCCTCCATGTTCATCAACATAAACTGAGTATAATGCGTAAACAGGGGTTTCTTATTAATCACAAGAAAATCGGGCTATTTGGAGACTGAGGCCAGTATGATGATACGGAAACAGCAAGGATTGATTGATTTTGAAGTGGTTCCATCACGTAAATAGAAGGACTATTGCCTATTTCGGGTTTAAAGATGTAACAAGTACGTTAATTTGAATGTCAGCTAGATTAATTTCTAAATTGGCACTTTCTGAAAAAAAAATACGTTATAAAAAATCAATCCAACTTACTGGCTATTAAAACAGTGATTAACTTGTATTTGATATAAGTCAATTTTGCCAGAAAAGGCAATTCTATTGCTATCCAATACCCCCTGATCAACTAATTATAGCATAATTCTGGCATTTTTTTTGTTCTGAGATGCGAGCAGTTAAAATTAAGTGGCAACAATTGATTGGTTCAGAAATCACGGCCCACTTTTTTTCTATGTCAATGGGATTGAACGCATCATTTTGAAGAACATGTATCAAAAAAAAGCTTTAATTAATTTTACCTTGGCGGGATTACCACCAGCATTGCCGTAAAATTCAGGTTACAATTTTACCATTTATTTACACCCTGAAAGCGATTCTAGCTTTCTTTAACTATCACAACATTAAAAAAATTATGAAAAAACAACTTAACATCCTCTTAATCATTGCCTTGTTTTACAATACGGCTTGTTCAAAGGAAACTCAAACAGACTCAACTGACCAAAAAGACACTTTGACAATTGTAGAAGCCTTTCCTGAGCTTTCATTCACCAGACCGGTTGATTTTCAGCATGCAGGAGATGACTCGAATAGACTGTTTATTGTAGAGCAAAGGGGAGTTATCTCCATTTTTCAAAATGATGAAAAAACAGCAGCCAAAACAGCTTTTTTAACAATTGAGGATCGAGTGGAAGATTCCGACAATGAAGAAGGTTTGCTAGGCTTGGCTTTTCATCCTAACTTTGAGAGCAATGGCTATTTTTACGTAAACTACACCGCTTCTAATCCTGATCGTTCTGTAATTTCGCGCTTTAACCTTTCCTCCACAAGCCCTGATGAGGCAGATTCTTCTAGTGAGCTAGTACTCTTAGAATACGAACAGCCTTACGGCAACCACAATGGAGGCCAAATTTCATTTGGCCCAGATGGCTTCCTCTATATAGGTGTTGGTGACGGTGGAAAAGGTGGTGATCCCCATGGAAATGGTCAAAACCGAGAAACCTTGTTGGGCAATATTTTAAGAATTGATGTTGACAATGAAAAAGGATCAACCCATTATTCAATTCCCGAAGACAATCCATTTGCCAATAACACTGATGGCTACAGGGAGGAGATATACGCTTATGGCTTAAGAAATCCATGGAAATTTAGCTTTGATACTGCCACAGAACAATTATGGGTAGCAGATGTAGGTCAAAACAGTTATGAAGAAATTGATATCGTCAAAAATGGCGGGAATTACGGTTGGAATACCATGGAAGGCTTTCATTGCTTCAAAGCCGATGAATGTGACCAAGAGAATCTGGAATTGCCAATTTGGGAATACGACAGGGATGAAGGAGACATATCCATCACCGGAGGATTTGTATACCATGGCGATGCCATTGAACAACTGCAGGGGCTATATGTCTATGCAGATTACGTATCCGGAAGAATTTGGAGCCTGGATTTAAGTGATCCTGAAAACCCAATAAATACGGAATTATTTAAGGCCGATTTCCCTATCTCCTCCTTTGGAGTGGACCAAAACCAAGAAATATATATCTGTGCGTTTGATGATAATATTTATAAGTTTGGATTGGAATAAAAAAACACAAACAAAAAGATGCCCGGCAAATTTGTCGGGCATCTTTTTGTTTATAGCGTTTCCTAGTGGCTGCTGGATTTTGATAATATATGGATATTATCAGTAATTTATTATAGGCCTAATGAATGGGTAGGGTTTATAATCCGTTTAATTGCCTGAGCTCTGATTAAGGTGTTGAAAACTTTCATCATTTTTGGTCTAAGTTACGCTTCGCTAAACTTAGACTAGGAAAAAAATAGAGAGGTGTAGATCAATCTACACCTATTAGAGATGAGGCTTAATAACTGACCTTTTATATATTCTTTGGTGGTATTCTCGTTTGAGAAGCTTTAGATTTAGAATGAACCTCTCCCTGTACATGAAGGGCAGAAATATCGCTTTGATTGCCAGAACCATTTGCGGGTATTGGATTTGAGTTAGGAACTGCCCTAACAGCATTGTACTTCTCCACCACATTCTTATTCCATTCTGCCTTTTTCCTTTCAGAGATTATCCCGAGTTTGAATGCGGTATTGTTGAAACCAAGATGAGCATCTCGCAAAGGTCTACCGAAGCGACCTAGAACTGACTTTTGAGCGGTGCCATTCTCAATGGAATCAATTACTTTTTTCACAGCGTACCCTGCTAGTGCTGCACTTATTGCCTTGGATATAAATTTCATTTTGTTAGTCGTTTAGTGATACTTTATGTGTAGAAATAATCATGCCATACTTACCCTAAAGACAGTTCCGGTTATAATTTTATTCAGATGAGCAAACTTTTATAGATTGGCTAAGTGTGTAGAATTAAATTAACAATCTAGCACTAAGACAGGAGGATTTTTTGTCCCCACTCTCGGCGTAGTCAAATCAATGATTTGAACTGGGTGTGGTTTGCAACTACACCCAAATATCCTCAAATCGTAATTGATAAATAGATCAAAATCACCAATAATAACCTTCAAATAGATCTTCTATTCCAGCGTAATAATTTTGGCATTGGAATACAGATAATTTTCAGACTTTTCTACTAATCCCACCCTAATCCGAAAATTTGCGTTATTTCTGACACAGCGCTCCATTAGATAGGAAGGGGTAGATGCAATCTACCCCCAGTCGGGGCAACCCTGCAGCAAAAACAAACCTATTTGGCACCCATAAAAAAAGAAAAGCCAACTTTATTGCTAAAGTTGGCTTTTTGAAGAGAGGAAGGGATTCGAACCCTCGATACTCTCACAAGTATACGCGCTTTCCAAGCGCGCTCCTTAAACCGCTCGGACACCTCTCTATGAAAATATTTCGTTTCATTGAGCCGACAAATAAAATTATAAAAATCAGTTCTTGCAAGTTATTCGAAGCTTTATTCAAGAAAAAAATAGCGTTTTTAAGCATTAATCTATCTTTTAATGCTATAAGATTGATGGTCAACCCATTGCTAATTTCTTGATTATTGGTTCAAAACTGACATTTCTCCCGCCAAAGGCATCATTAACTTACGCTTGATTTCAGTTTCATCAGATTCATTCGCCAAAAGGAACATCATTTTCGTAACAGCCGCCTCCGTTGTGATGTCTGCACCGCTTAATACCCCTACCCTTTTGAGGTCCATGCTGGTCTGGTACCTTCCCTGAATTACCCTGCCGCCATTGCACTGGGAAACATTTAAAATCAAAATTCCTCTGTCTACTGCAGCTTCCATGGCTTTGATAAACCAACTTTCGCTAGGACTGTTCCCTGATCCGTAAGTTTCCAGCACCACTCCTTTTAAGCCTTTCATATTGAGGCAATGCTCGATTACTTGTGATGTAATTCCAGGGAATAATTTTAGGACCATCACACTATTGTCTAGTTTATTGAGGTACCGGAGTTTTTTGCCTTCCTCATAGGGCCTGATGCTTGCATAGTTATAATCTATGATAATACCTGATTCAGCAAGCGGAGGATAATTTTCTGACTCAAAGGCATCAAAGTGGACACTTTGCACTTTTTTGGCTCGGTTGCCTCGAAGAAGCATATGGTTAAAGAAGATGCATACCTCTGGAACGATAGGTTTTCCATTGGCTTTAGAAATGGCAATTTCCAATGAAGTCATTAAATTTTCTCGCGCATCCGAACGCATCGCACTAATAGGAAGTTGGGCACCGGTGAAAATCACAGGCTTATTTAGGCCTTTAAGCATAAAACTAAGCATGGAAGCACTGTAGGCCATGGTGTCTGTACCGTGCAATACCACAAAGCCATCATAGGTATCATAATTTTCGTAAATGATATAGGCCATATCCACCCAATGGGTCAGGTTGATATTGGAGGAATCAATGGGCTCCGGAAAAGAAATCACCGTAATACTAATGTTCAGGTTGTTCAGGTTGGGAATCTTTTCAAGGATTTTACCAAAATTAAATGGCACCAGAGCCCCATCGTGATCATAAGCCATACCCAAAGTACCTCCTGTATAAATGATCAATACAGAGTGTTCAATTTCCTTTTTCGATGCTGTGTTGAGCCGTACAATCTTATAATTCATCGGGCAGCAATTTGAAAACTTTTAATGCATTCCTATTGGTTATTTCTGACACTTCTGAAATACTGGTTCCAGTAAATTCTGCCATTTTTTCTGCAATATAAGGAATGTACTCAGGGGAATTCCTTTTCCCCCTGAAGGGAACCGGTGCAAGGTAAGGACTGTCTGTCTCCAAAACCAAATGATCAGGCCCCAGCTCCTTGATTACAGCACCTACCCCACTATTTTTATAAGTAAGTGTGCCTCCTATGCCCAAATAAAATCCCATGTCTATAATTTTGCGGGCTTGCTCCACGGTTCCTGAAAAACAATGAAAAATTCCGGTCAGGCTTTTATCACTTAATGGTGCTATCAATTCAAGGGTTTCATCCAATGACTCCCTGCAATGCAAAATCAAAGGAAGTTGCTTCTCCTTGGCCCATTTAACATGAACTTTTAGGGAAGCCTTTTGCTCTTCTAGATGCGTTTTGTCCCAGTGCAAGTCTATTCCGGTCTCTCCCACGCCGTAAAACTCGTGTTTATCCCACCACTTTTCCATCTCGGAAAGTGTCTTCTCAAAGTCCTTGTCCACATCACAAGGGTGCAATCCCAACATGGGGTAACAAACTCCGGGAAACTTCTTCTCCAGCGCCAACATGCCTTCAATAGAATTCATATCTATATTGGGCATAAATATTTTGTCTACTCCTGAATCGTAAGCCCGTTGAATAACGTCCTCGGCATCCTTACTAAATTTTTTACTGTATATATGGGCATGGGTTTCAATAAATTTCATAAATAGCTTCGGTTTTTCCAGGTAAGGGCCACAGGACAAAAGTAAAAAATTACTGTTGCCCAACTTACCCACCAATTATAAATTTCAAAGTAAATTAAGTCTAAAAATCGGATTTTAATTCCAGCTTTCATGGAAAAGGTGCTAATAAATATTGACTGAAAGGTAATTTTAATCAGCCAGAAACCTACTGTCAACAGCGGTAAATAATAGAAGCCTAGCAACAACCCACCGTAAAAAATAACCTGAAGGCCAAGTAATACTTGCCAGATCCAAGGCAGCAAAAATGCTCCCCTCATCCATCTTTTGCGCTGATGAAGCAAATCCCATATTGTTTTTTCGGGTTTCGTTTTTACCAAAGACGCTTCGTTTACTAAATGAATCGGCCGATACCCCTTTTTATACAATATCTTGGAGATGGCCAGGTCCTCAGTAACCTCCTCGGCAACGGCCGTAAACCCACCCGCTTTTAAATACGCCTCCCTTCCCATTGCCATATTATTTCCCATGGCTGTAAGGGAGTAGCCTGCATCAGACACTACTTTAACTTTTCCCAAGGTCAGCCACCAATCCAAAGCCTGCATTCTGGCAAACAGGCCATCACCTGCGACAGTAGTAATACCCGTCACTAGACCGTAATCTCCTTTATATACCTTCGAAAAGGACTTGCACCATGTCGGTGGAACGATACAATCAGCGTCTGTAAAAACCAATAGCCCCGATTTTACCTGGGTGGCCATTTCTGCAAGCGCCAAGGCTTTTCCATTTTGTCCTTTGTCAGGTTGCTTCGAAAGCGGCACCAAAAACCGGTTGTCTTCTTTGGAAGTCCATTCTTGCAAGAGACTAGCGGTTTCATCTCCACTATGATCATCAGCCACTAGGAATCTGATTTTTTCCGCAGGGTAATCTATGTTTTCAAGTCCTTCGAGGCAGGCGGGGAGGTTATTGGCTTCATTGCGACATGGAAGCAATACCGTTATAAAAGGCAAATCATGTAAAGCGTTGGTATAGTTTTTAAATCTAAACCGAACCAAAAAAGACAAGGTAGTATAAACCAGAGAAACCAAAATCAGGATGAAAAGGGCTGCTTGACCTATCATACCTTATAACAATGCTGTTTGGAATCCTTCTGCGGACAAAAAGTCCAAATAGCCGGGTAAAATCTCTTGAAGATTTTCTTTAGATTTTTGCTGGTCATGAAACAAGACAATCGATCCATTTTCCGTGTGTTCCTTAACTTTTTCTAGCGCTATTCTGGGATTCAATCCATTTTTAAAATCCCAGGATATCACGTCCCAAAGTACAATTTCATACTCCTGAGACAAGTGTCGGGCATAGCGCCTATTAATCAAACCATAAGGGGGGCGGAAAGTTTTGGTTTCAATACCGGTTTTCTCAAAAATAACTTTTTTGCATTGTTCCACATCCGCCAAGTACACGGAAAGCGGTGTCGTCCCTGCCCTTAGGTGATGGTAGGTGTGATTTCCTATGGCGTGCCCTTCCCTATTAATTTCAGTGGCTAAATTAGGATTTTTGGACACATTGTTTCCCACCATAAAAAAAGTGGCTTTCATGTCGTAATCATTCAGGAGCTTCAACGCATAATCAGACACTGTAGTTACGGGGCCATCATCAAAAGTTAAGTATACCGTTTTTAGGTTGCGGTCTTTGTGCCACGTATAAGCATTAAAAAGGTGCTGAATGATACCCGGAACTTTATAAAACTGCATATCAGTTGAATTGAAGGCTGAGTAGGGTAATGTCATCTCTAACAGGAATCCCATCGGAAAACTTCTCAAAATCACTTAGAAAGCCTTCGTGAAAATGCTCAGGGTTAAAGGAAGGATGTGCGGATATATAGGCTAAAAATCTTTCTTCACCAAACTCCTCTTCATTTGGATTCAATGCTTCTGTCAACCCATCGGTATAAAGGTGAAGCGTAAAATGGTCTAGATTTTCCCTTTCGCCCTGTTCCATGAAAGGCAATGTTTCAAAAGCACCCAAAATGGTAGTGCCTGCTTCCAGCAGTTCAGGAGAATTGCTTGCGCTGGTACACAATACTGGAGGATTATGGCCGGCATTGACATAGCTTAGCTTCTTTTTACTGTAGGAATAGTGCCCAAGGAAAAAGGTGATGAACCTTTCCCCTTTTGTGGTGTCAAAGGTGGAAAAATTCAATTGCTCAACAATCGTTTTTAAATCGGTTCCGCTGCGAAGAAGGGTTCTGAGGGCTGCTTGAAAATTGGACATCAGCAGTGATGCTGGCATACCTTTCCCGGAAACATCACCTACGCAGAAATAGACATCATCTTCAGACCTTTCAATCAAATCGTAGTAATCACCGCCTACAGAACTATGTGGGATATAGGTCACTTTCGCTCTAAGCTTCTCATGATCGGGAAGTGTCGCAGGAAATAACATGCGCTGCACATTACTTGCAATCTCCATTTCCTTTCGAAAACTTTCTTGCTCCAGTTGCTTTCTGGCAAAGCGCTTGTTCTCCAGCGCCACCACCAAAATATTGGTCAATGCTTGGGTAAAGTCCAAATCTAAACCAGCATCTTCATCCTTAGTGCTCAAGAAAAGAATGGCAAGCATTTTATCTTTGTGGTAAACAGGGACATATATATTTACCTCTGCAAAGGAATATTCTTCAGAAAGCGAAAGACTCAATTTGCCCAACTCCTTGTTTTCCTGGACATCCGCTTTCTGAATTTTCTCGGGCAGCTTTTCCTTAACCTGATGAGAGATTCTTCGCAGGAAAAATTGATCTTGCTGGTTATAGACATAAAGCACCAGTGATTTAATATTCAAATGAACCAGGCAGGTAAACTTAAAAATATTTAAAAGGACGCTCTCATTTTTGTTCTCGTTGATGGCTTGTGTTATTTCCAGCAATGCCTTTAATTCCAGTTCTTTTCTCTGGTACTTAATTGTCTCTGCAGTCATTTTATATGGTGTTGTGAGTAAGCAGACCCTCTTTGGTAGCCAGGTAATAGTAAGCCTTTCCTTTTTCCGTCAAAGGCAGCGCATCAAAAATCTCATTCTCCGGTGCTGAGTAACATCTTATCCACCCTTTCTCCAGTAGTTGCGCTAAATTCATCAACAACTTGTTGTCTTCCCATTCCAAACTGGATTTCAGGTATTGATAGGATTGAAGAAAGTACAATTCATCCAAAAGATCAAATTCATCATTAGTCATTGTCGTCACACCTTTAAGTCTAATGACAAAATTAAGGGATTCATTAGGTTTTCCTTCCTTTCCAGGTATAATTTCCAAAAATCGCAAAAGGAAGGGCGCTTACCAACAAAACAGGATATATCCAGCCAGCCAAAAACCAGCTTAGATTAGAAAACCTTAATCCATAATGTTTCAAAACTTTTCCTAAAGCTACTTTTTCAAATTTAACCCTGAAAGCCCAAAAAAGCAGCATGCCCAGGGTAAATTCCCAGAAAAGGAAAGCCATAGGAAGACTTGCCAGTAAAAGAAGACAAAAAACTGCCAGCATTACCGCCGAGAGCCAGTGTACTTGCTCTTTATGGGCATTCCATTTACTGGCCCACCTTGAGCGCTGACGGATCCAATCAAGTGGGGTTTTCAGTGCATGCGTTTTTACCAAAGAAATAGGTGACACAATGTAATTCGTGGCTGATGCCCCATATTTAACACGTATTTTTTTGAGCAAGAATTCATCATCCCCTGAGGGAATATGGGTATTCCCATCATATCCTCCTACCTCTTCAAAAGCTTCTTTTCGAAAAGCTAAATTGGCGCCACTGCACATTAATGGGTTTCCCTTATCGAAAGACGCCTGCGTCATTAGAATAAGGCTGGCCCATTCTATTTGCTGAAATTGACCAAAAATACCATTGCCAGAGGTAGTCATCACCGGACCTGCCACCAACTGTAGGATAGGGTCCTGAAATGGAGCAATCAAATGACCCAACCAACCTTTATTAATCCTAACATCAGCGTCAGTTGTTACAATAATAGCTGGCTTGCTGTTATTGATCCCTGTAGTTAGTGCCGCTTTCTTCCCAATGCCATTGTTCTTGATTAATCGCCAATTGGATAGGTTGTGATTTTTAATAAACTGCGTCACCATCTCAGCTCCATTGTCCTCACTGTGGTCATCAATAAAGCATACATTTGCCAATGGAGGCAGGTTTTCAGAAAAATGGGGAAGCAATAGTCTTAGGTTTTCTTCCTCATTTCTAAAAGGGACCAATAAAGTGCAGTGATTAAGGGAACTTTGGCCAACCCCTACCAAATGTAGCTGCTTCTTGGCTTGGCTTACCCAAATGCTTGTCAAATGCCTTAATCCCCAAAAATAAGTTACGACGAATAATAAATATAGCATTCCAAGGACAACCATTTTATGGGCATTTGAGGATTTGTGGTAAATTGCACCGATGAGTAAAATTGTAGAAAATCCAATCAAAGAAAAAATAATTTTGGGTATTGACCCTGGAACATCGGTAATGGGTTATGGCTTAATTTTGGTAAAAGGAAGTAAATATAGTGTTATCGAGTTCGGCGTCATCCATCTCAAAAAGTACAGTGACCATGCTTTGAAACTCAAAAAGATTTTTGAAAAGATAACTTATATTATAGAAACCCATGGACCAGATTCGATGGCCTTAGAAGCGCCCTTCTATGGGCAGAATGTCCAGTCCATGCTCAAGCTAGGCAGGGCACAGGGTGTGGCGATGGCTGCGGCCCTGGCAAAAGAAGTGTCTATAACGGAATACTCTCCCAAGAAAGTAAAACAGTCAGTGACAGGCAATGGAAATGCTTCAAAAGAGCAGGTAGCTGAAATGCTTAAATCGTTACTAAATTTTGATGAAATTCCAAAATTACTAGATGCAACCGATGCATTGGCCGTGGCTTTGTGTCATCATTTTCACGATGGAAGGATTCAGACTAAAGGGAGAAGTGGTGGATGGAAATCTTTCATAAATGAAAATCCTAACAGGATCAAAAAATAATTTTTCGCATTAAATTAGAATTGTAGTCCATAATTGATAAATTAGTAATGAACTAAACCCTTATAGCCATGAAAAAAACGGTATTGGAATACGAACACTGTTTTACTGATTTCATCAACCAATTGAATGAATTGCGGGATTTGATTCAGGAAGGTAAAAGTCACGGGATGAATGATGCTATTCGCTCAAAATTGATAGGTAGTTTTGAGAAGTCTCATGATGCTGCCTTGGAAACCATTGCCTCCTATTTCAAAACTCAGGGCAAAGCACCCTTTTCTGGCTCTAGAGACATTACCGTAGAAGCGTTTCATGCTGATCTGATAGATGACGGTCAAGGATGGTTGGACATGATTATTCACAGAATCAAATACAATCCCCTCTATCCTGGTGATTATTTGGGATCTCTTTCTGAAAGCATTGTCAAAAAATACTTAGGCTTTTTGGAAGGATTTGAAAGAACCATGGAAGAAAAAATTGATGGATGAGAGGGTTAAGCACCTGTTTATTCTTTTTTATTTATTTTTTTTTCAAAGCGTTGTAGCATTACAACAAATAATTTCGTCTTGGCTGAGAAAAGTAATACAAACAATTACATTTATATCCATTTATCCTTTCCCAATAAGCCATGAAAAAAAAATTACACCCTCACTTTACCATTGGGATGCAGTTCATGCTCTCCCTAATGATGGTCTTGGTCCTTCCTTCCTGTGAAGACCAAATAGAGACCACTTATACCTATCAAACGCAGGTGCCCGTATTTTTAGAAGTAAATTCTTTTAGGGAAGCTGATATTGTCATTGAACCTGGAAAACCACTGGATCAACCTGGGAAAATTTACATCTATGGGGATTACCTGTTTATCTCCGAACCAGGGAAAGGCATTCATTTATTGAACAATGCTGACCCAGCGAGCCCTCAGAACCTAAATTTCATCAATATCCCAGGCACTGGGGACATGGCCATCAATGAAAGCATCTTATATGCGGACAATTACATCGATTTATTGGCATTTGATATTTCGAATCCTGAAAACATTCAGTTGGTAAAAAGAGAAAAGGACGTTTTCCCAAACCTCTATTCCAATGAAGAAACAGGTACAATAATGACGTATAAGGATACCATCATCACTTCTACGGAGGCCAATATGCGTTGGAACACATGGGGAAGACCCACATTCCGAACAGATATTATGACCTTTGAATCTTTTGCTTTAAGTGGCGCCAAATCAGCTGGGGGACAAAGCTATGGCCAGGGAGGATCGATGGCCAGGTTTACCCTGTTAGGTGGACACCTTTATACAGTGGATGACAATAGCATGCGAATATTTAATGTGGAAAATCCTATTGATCCCGAATATCTCAGCGATATAAACTTAGGTTGGGGCATAGAAACAATTTTCCCATTTAAGGACAAACTATTCATTGGATCGATGACCGGCATGCACATTTATGATGCCAGCAACCCTGCAAAACCGAGGGAAATGGCTGTCTATGCGCACATCACCTCTTGCGATCCAGTGGTAGTCAATGATGATTATGCTTTTGTAACCTTGAGAAATGCTGCCATTTGCCGGGATGGGGCCAATGAATTACATGTCCTAGATATAAAAGACCTGTACACTCCAACCCTTATAAAAGCTTACCCAATGGACAATCCACATGGCTTGGGACTTTCAGGAGATTATTTGTACTTGGCAGAAGGGGAACAGGGATTAAAGAGTTTCAATGTATCGGATGTTATGGAGATCAGTAACAATCAGATAGAACATCTTAAAAACTTTGTATCCGTGGATATTATACCTGGACCCAAATCCCTGATTGTCATAGGACCCGACGGTGTTTGTCAATTTGATTACTCCGATCCGGAAAAACTTAAAAAATTAAGCTGTATCAATGTTTCTAATGAATAAATGAAGAGTGTCTTAGTTTTTTTCGTAACTGCAATTATTTGGTCCTGCCCCCTAGTTAGTATGGGGCAGGATTCACCCTTTGTTAACCATTCAGAAATTGGTGTACTGACCGGTAGTGACAATTTTGGTCCACGAACCAATTTCACCTTTCAAACATTCAATGGGCTCCAGCTTAACCGCCGACATGCTGTAGGTTTTGTAACAGGCTTGGATCAATATGGGGATTATTCTGTAATCCCTTTGGCTTTAGGTTGGAGGGGAGTTTTAAATCCTCAAAACAAATGGCAGGTTTATGGAGGTGGGGAAATAGGGTATGGTTCCGCCATATTTGAACATGTAGAAATTAATGAATGGGACCAACACAATTGGCGCAAAGGAGGTATGATGGGGCAAGGAACTATTGGGTTTAGGTACAAAGACAAAAGGGCCAATTTCTGGACGGTAAGTTTTTCTTTAAAAAGGCAAATCAGTTATTTTTACAATGGCAACCCATCCAGATTATCCCCAGACCTCAACCGACCTGAAGATTGGAGTTATTATGAAGAAGACAAAGTTACCTTCAATAATATTGTCTACAGGATTGGGTATTCGTTTTAATTGTTGATTTGTATTTTGTTCAACCCACTTCGGGGTTGCGAAAAAGGATAGTGATGCTGTCCACGGGTTCTCACCCGTGGTTATTGTTGTTGAAGCCCTGTAGGCTTCTTTGGTTTTCTTTGGTAGGCGATGACTTTTCAACTTTACCAAATGTGCTAACCTTCATTATGGATAAGCAATTCCTCGAGCTTTACGGTGCTTCTGGAAATCCTATTACTTGAGCTCAACCCAAAGTCTTGAAAAAACCGTGAGAATCCCAGACAAGGCGAGATTGCCACACCCTTGCCCAGCTCAGCCCCTCCCAAAAGGGTTCGCAATGACGACCCGAATGGAATGACTAAATTAATAATACTATCCACTTTTCTGAAAAAAACAGACCTGAAGGGTCTGAACCATAATAACCGTGGGTGCCAACCCACGGGCAAGGCAAACACTCCTACGCTCAACACTGAAGGTGTTGAACAGCTACAAATTATCCCTGATGGGATAAAAGGTAAAAGAACAAGCTTGTGTCATCATTCTATCCTAATCATTCCCCAATTCATCATCCATAGATTTAGCGTATAAGCTCTAATATCTACCTTGAGTCAAATCAAAACCTGTAGTTAAGAAAAATCCCAGTATAAGGCTGAAAGCGCAGGCCATTTAGTTTCAGCGTATAACCTTCAGTAGATTGAATTTGATTTTGACTTCCTTCTTCCTTCGCCCTTATGGAGATACGCTCCGTATATTGCTGCTCTCCCATATAACCTGACAATCTAAATTCTGTACTAAGCAACAATCGTGGACTGAGTCTAAAACGCAGGCCTGCCAATGGAGAAACCGAAAGCCTGATTTCCCTGTCATACCTATCCTGACTTTCAAAATATTCTTCTTCAGGATCTGTGTCAGGTTGCTCAAAAATCGATCTTCTATCCATCTTATGTCCTTCCAGTTCCATACCATAATACCCCTCCCATCTTTTTGTCAAGGGTTTTACCCATTCATAACCTATCGCCAGGCCAAAGTTCCCGATGCGGTCTATGTTGGTAAAATCACCCTCTATTTTCTTAGCCCTGCTTACCATCCCAAAAACACGCAATCTTATCCTATTTTGGTCATGGATCTTTTTCCTTAGCATCAATTCCATAGGTACTCGCTGATTTTGATCCATCAACTGATCAAAAGCAAAATTAGTATTGAGCCCAAGTTCATACCTGCTTGTGGAGTCTAACAGGCTCCGTGTTGAAGGATCGTTTTGGGCAGCAACTGTGGAAAGGCTCATTATGAAAAAAAGAATTGAAAATATTTTGGGAAGTATCATTCCTATTTTCATTAAATTAAAAGTTAAGGTTAATAAAAATTCCGGAATAAGGCTGAAAATTAAAAAACAAAGCATTTATATCATGTCCTCCAAAGGAGTGTGCTTCCGACCCATCGGGATTAGCAGAGGATTTAGTAAAGGCATCCGATCTCGATTTGGTACTGTTATAAAATAATTCCATTCGCATTTCATAAGATACGGTCAAGTAAGGCAAGGGGGAATAGGTAAAGCCTACAAAGGGAACCAAACCCAAGGATTGTGTGGTGATAAAATCATATCTCCTTACTTGGCTTAACCCAAAGATCTCAGAGTAGGCTGAACGATTTCTTGTTGTATTGTGAATATCCCAACCCTTCTCCAAATCTGCCCCAAAATAATAGCCGATTTTTTTGTTGATGGGATGGTGCCATTCATGTCCCAGGGCGATTGCAAAGCGGGATTGCTGGATTTTTAGGTTTTCTTCCCCTTCTATTTTATTCGTATTCTCCACCCAGCCCCTGGCCCTTAGCCTGAGACTGCGGTTGCCAGGCAGTCCCCTGCGTAACAAAAACTCAATGGGTGTGAATGTCCCCGGATCTAAAAATCCATCGATGGCAAACTGGCTGTTAATGCCCAGGCTATAGGTCTTATCAGGTAGAAAAAATGGCTCTTTCTCCGCCGCAGCTGGTGTTTCTTGTTGGCCTAAAGCAAGTCCATAAAATCCGGTCAGAAAAAGGCCTGTTATAAAAAGTTTTATCATACTGTTTTTTTCGAAAAGTAATCAGAAAACCAATTTCAACCTAACATTTTAGTAAATAAATTTTAGAATATTTTTTTTAACAATATTTATGAAAAGGATTTAGTTATTTTACCAATATATATTCCTAAAAACAACCATTTGCAAGGCGAAAAACCCCATATCATTCTGATACAATTTTATCTCAGTGTGGAGGAGACAGAGAAAATATGGCTAAGTAAATTATGAATGTCTTGACTATAACATATTGAATGCTCATAGTCTAAGGCAAACCTCTGCTTTGCTATCTTTGCTAAGTCTTGAAAAATGGGATTGAGTGGAAAATACCGTAAGAATCCCCGACAAGGGGAGATTGCCACACCCTTGCCTAGCTCAGCCCCTCCCAAAAGGGTTCGCAATGACGATTTAGCAAGGTTTTAATACGATCTCACGAAACTCAGGTTGAAAAAACTGCCATTGGTAGGCTTAGAGAAGGGATTGGGTGGAAAAAACCGTAAGAATCCCCGATAAGGCGAGATTGCCACACCCTTGCCTAGCTCAGCCCCTCCCAAAAGGGTTCGCAATGACGATCTAGCTGAAATGACTTAATTTAGAATATCAACCACTTTACTAAAAATCCCAGACCTGAATGGTCTGAATAATAATAACCGTGGGTGTGTCAACCTACGGAACAGAACCTCAACCTCCTCCTACTACCCTGCAGGGGATGAACCTCTACTCCCAATCCAGTGACTTATAAAAAAAATAGCGAAACCACTATTCAAACTAAAGATTAAGTGGTTTCGCTACACATTATACACATTATAGTAACCTGAGTTCGATTATAGAATAGTACGAATTGCGGGTGCTCATCCTTTCCGACGCAAATGGGTAATTGACTGACAATGCAAACCATCTAAGAATCGACCCAAATCTCATTTCCTTCGACTCCCTCTTAATTAAGGGGGCTAGGGGGATTTCAACAGGAATAACAACTTATGACGAATTGATATTTGGGACGTTGGCGAAAAAATCCCAGTACCCTCCGCCGCGGCGGCGGGATTTAGCTGATCTGTTTTTCTTTGTTTATTTCAAGGAGGGTACTGCTTGACCAAATAAACGTTATCTTAGAGGTAAGTATATAAATCGAACTCAGGTTAGTAGATAAGTTAACTTAACTTTCAAAGTTAAACCTTCCAGCCGAATGACCATAAGCACTTAAGGAAAATAAAACCCACTTGGACCTCTGCCTACAGACACTTCGTCAATAAGTACCCCTTGAGAATTGACACGCAATACGGTGCCATTGCCTTGCCAGCCATTGTGCTCCCCTATATATAAGGTTTGTGTGTTGTCATCATAACCCAAACCATAGAAGTTACTGCCGGAATAGAAATCCTCGTCTACAACCGAACCTGAAGTTATGGAGAGTTTCACCACCACATCTTCTGTAGCCTGGTTGCTAATTACAAACAATTCTCCATTGTTATTAATCGTGAAATTTCCATTGTAAATACTATTGCTTACGGAGAATTCTAAGGTTTCTACCACTTCAAAAGTAGCCGAATTAAGCTTGTGAAGGTAGATTTTTTCGCTATCGTTTGCATAGAGGTATTTGTTTCCCTCGTAATCGAAAAAGAAAAACGGGGTTCCTTCTACGGTTATTGTTTTCTCCACTTCATCTTCTCCGATTTCTATCACAGCTATGGTTCCTAGCTGGCAAGCCACTAGTATCCTATCTCCAATAAAAGCAAGCCCCTCAGGTCTGGATGGTGTGGGGATTTTATAGGCAATTTCTCCTCCTGTCAAGTCTTCAACCACTGCCACAAAGGATTCAGTATTGCTCCAGGTAGCATCATAAGGCCCCCAATCGCTAATAAACAATTTGCCATCAGCCCTGACCATGCTCCGGCTATTTACCAGGTCATTGGTGACCGCACCTACTGACATGAAATCGGAAGACTGGACAACTTCTACTTTGCCAGTATTGGCTACCAAGTAAGTATAGTCCTCATAGCTTATCAAGTCCTGAAGTAGCCCTGCAAAAGGTCTGGTATTAATATTTTCAAAAACATTGGCTTCTACTTCCGCCGTGTTCTTATCAAAATGGTAAACTTCACCATCATTTGCACCAAAAGCGCCTTCATTGATTATCAGTACGCCATTCTCATAGGCCCCCTGAGGAATTTCAACTGGATCCGTCCCACAGGACACCAAGAGGGCTAACAAAAATAATTTACAGGCTAACTTCATTTTTTTCATAACACTACATTTAAATTAAATTGAAAATTTCTTCCAGGCATGGATCTCAGGCGAACGACCTGATAATCCACATTGAATAAATTATAAGCATGGAATCCCAGATTCCCTTTTAGTTTTCCTTTCCACTCAAACGCATAAGTGACCCCTGTATCCCACAGGCTGTAGGGTGCCAAAACAGTCTGATTATCCGTGGTTACAAATCTTTCACTGGTCCATTGTTGTTGAACATAAACACTATAAGGTCCATTTTCCAACTTTCCTTGGGTACGGAGCTTGTGCCGAGGGACATAAGGCAATTGTTTGCCCACACTAAGATTGTTTCCCTGGTCTCCCGATTGATTGACGGCACCATTCAAGGCATAGTCCACGTTTATTCCCCAGCTATTCCTGCCTTGCTTCAATGTTGTCTTGAAATAATATTCCAAGCCTTGGTTGCGTACTGAGCGCACATTCTCAGCCTGCCAATAAGTGCTTTGCGGTAACCATAAAATCCAATTATCAACATCCATATGGAAATAGGTAAGTCTATTTTCAATCCTAAAAGAGGATAGATCTCCCGTACTGCTTATGCCGATTTCTTTGCTTAAGCTTTTCTCAGACAACAAATCAGGATTCCCACCCGGCACCCAAAACCTATCGTTTAGTGTGGGGATTTTGAAGCTTCTTGACAGGTTACCCGTAAGCTTCCAATTCCAGCCAGGAGAATTAAAAAAGGACCATTCCGCTCCCAGGGAAGGGGTAAAAGGAGCTGCTTCTCCTTCCTGAATCAGTTGCCTGAGTTGCATGGAAATACCCAGATCTTGGGTGGGCTTGAAATTGGTGGCTTGATACAATTCTATGCGCTGTTCCTGCCTGGAGTAAGTTGCCAGCTGGCCTTTGATATGGGAATAGCGTATCCCGGCGAGGGTCTGCCATTTTTGAGAGAAGGAATAGTCCAATGCGGTACCAAGCAAAAACAACCTGGTTTGATTGGTGTCCTGATTAAAAACCATCACATCACTGGAAATACCAGTTTTGGCGGTCCAGGTATACTTTTCACCTTTATAAGTATAATCGACCGCAGATCTGACACTGCGGTCTTCCTGGACATCATTGGCTGCTGATCCCAGCAATGGTTGTATTTGGCGGTCATTCTTATTGACCCATAGATTGGCTTTTAGGAATTGTCGTGGGCTTATTTTGAAAGCAAAATCTTGCACCAAACCAATCTGTGAGACCCTGGCATGCTCTTGCTGTCTTTCCGGTGTGCCGGGACTTGCCCAGTCTTTATAGGTGAATTTATTGGCAGCAAAATTTCTGTAGACGTTTGTCCTAAAAGAAAACTTTTCTCCTCCCTGACGGTAACTTACTTGTTGGTGCCATCGACCAAAACTTCCCAATACTGTCCCAATTCGCAATTCATTGGGTGTATTGAATTCAAGGTCACTTGACAAATGAACAGATCCTCCGATGGCATCCGTACCATATAGCGCTCCTGAACTCCCATAATGAATATTTACATTATCAAAGCCACCTGTTGGGAAAATCGAATAATCTGCCTGCCCCAATGAAGGACTGTTTACTGGCAATCCATTCCAAAACAAGGCATTGTGTCCGGCTGAGGTACCACGCATGCTCAAAGAAGCCAACATTCCAGCTCCATATTGTCGTAAAAAAAGTCCAGTTTCCTGCTGTAAAACCTCCCCCAAAGAATACCCTGACAATTGGTCTAACCTATCCCTGTCGAGCGTTCGTACCCATTGACCAAAAGCATATTTCCTTAAGGCAGCCGCATGCACTTCCACAGTAGAAAGCTCCAAAGTGTCTTGCTGAAAGGCCCTAGAGGAATCTGGTTCGCTCTGCCAACCAGTTATAAAAAAAACCAAACAAGCAATTAATGACATCCTCTTTCTATTGATTAGGTATCCAACTATTTACACAGTTCGGAATAAGAAGAGAATGGTCGGTTAACTTGTGTATTCGCCTTTAGGATACACTTTTACAGGTATCTAAATTAATTACCAAAATTCAATAGATGAAAGTATTGAAAACAGCTAAAACCTACTTCTCAGCCTTTCTCCCGAAAGCCATGAATGATAGGATTTTAATGGCAGGTCTCCTGACTTCCCAAGGTATATCCGCCTTCTCATCCCAAAAGGGACAATGGCAAAGGATGGATTTCCATTTTCTTTATTGCTATAAAGATTGGGTTACAGTTGCGGGGACAGTTTCGGTTTCTCACCGAATTCCCTATTAATCCCGAGCGCCTGGTTAAGGATCGGGAACCATAAATCGGCACAAACATACGGTTAAAAACTCTATTCAAAAAACTTTTGAAAAAATTAAGTTGTTGGAAATGGAAGCTGCAATGGTTTACTTTGAGCTGAAAATCGATTCATCTATATTCTCTATTACTAAGAAATGTTTGCCATTCGTCTGTTATTTTTAGTTCTATTCTTACTTCCTGCTTGCCATCAACCCAAGAGCGAGAAGGCGATAGATTCTCTGGAAGAAGTTCCCTTGATGTACGCAAAAGGCTTTTCGCTCTTTCGAGGAAATAATTTTTATGTGCTTGAAATTATTCAATCGCCAGAAAAAAAACAGCGGTTTTTGGTTTATGACCCAGAAGAGGAAGTGTTAAACCCTGATTTCCCCCTCGATGGTAAAATCCCAATGGGAAGCCATAAAGTAATATTGTCTGCCACCCCTCAAGTTGCTCACTTGGATTACCTACATGCTGAAGACCACCTCATGGCCTTTCCTGATCTGGACTTGATATCATCTGAATCAATCAGGCGAAGAATTGATAAAAATAAGATCATTGATCTGGGAAAAGGCCCAATGACGAACATGGAAAAAATTATTGATCTCCAACCGGATTGGGTCATGATATCGGGATTTGGCGAACCATTTAAATTGGCAGATAGATTGGGAGCTGCAAACATTCCTGTGATCATCAATCAGGAATTTCTGGAAAAACATCCACTTGGCAGAGCCGAATGGATTAAGGTAACAGGAGTTTTGTTAGGAAAGGAAGAAGAAGCAACGGCGGTTTATTCGGAAATTGTTGCCAATTATAATGCCTCTAGTGAACTAGTGGCTAAAGGAACTGAGGGGAACAAGCCAAGTGTACTCTCGGGTTCCTTGTACAAAGACATCTGGTATGCTCCTGGAAAAGACAGTTGGGCAGCAAAAATCATTGCCGACGCAGGTGGCCATTACCTGTTTGACAATAAAGGAGATACAGGAAGTTTAACGTTAAATTATGAGTTTGTATTGGACCAGGGCGGTCAGGCAGATTATTGGATAGGAGCTGCTAATTATGCTTCTTTGGGAAGTATGGTGGACCAAAACCCAAAATATGGAGCCTTCAAAGCGTTTAAAGAGAAACGAATTTATACCTATACTTTAGGGATAGGGGCTACTGGTGGATTGAGGTATTTTGAAGAGGGCTACCTGAGACCGGATCTTGTATTACTGGACATGATTAAAATCCTCCACCCGAAAAAAGCTGTTAAGCATAACTTTAGGTTTTTTGAGAAATTAGAAGAATAGGTCAATGAGTCATCGCCTTAAATTCACATGCTCCCTGATTTTAGTATTGGTCCTATGGCTGTTAAACATCAGCCTTGGCTCTATCTCTATACCTATAGGATCCTTGCTAGAGCGATTGGCAGGTGTACCTTTCCCTAGAGACAGTTGGGAAATAATTGTTATGGATTACCGGATTCCGAAATCTATTACTGCAATTTTAGCGGGAATAGCCCTTTCTGTCAGCGGCTTACAGATGCAAACATTTTTTAGAAATCCACTGGCAGGACCTTTTGTGCTTGGAATCAGTTCGGGAGCAGGTTTGGGAGTCGCATTATTGGCCATGGCGGGAACAGCGTTTGGCTGGCAACTATTTGCCGGAACGGCCAGTTATTGGTCCGTAATCCTCGCTTCCAGTGCTGGAGCCATTGGGGTATTGGTACTTATGGGCCTGGCAGCCTGGAAAGTCAAGGACAGTATGACCTTATTGATCGTAGGGCTAATGTTTGGAAGTGCTGCTTCCGCTATTGTTACCCTTTTGTCCTTTTTCAGTGCTGACGAAGAATTGAAGATGTTTACCCTATGGTCTATGGGTAATCTTGGCAATACAGGATGGAGCGAATTGGGTCTACTGTCTGGAGCAATACTTATAGGTTTGACATTGGTTATATTTTCCGTGAAATCCTATAATGCCATGCTTTTAGGAGAAGCTTACGCCAAAAGTATGGGGATAAATTTCCAAAAATTGCGGTGGATTATGATTGTTAGCACCGGTATATTGACCGGAGGTATAACTGCTTTTTGTGGGCCTATTGCCTTTATCGGTATTTCTGTACCCCACCTGGCCAGATTACTATTTAAAACCAATGAGCATCGGATATTGTTTCCTGCGACCGCTATTTTGGGCGTATTGATATTATTGGCCTGCGACACTTTGGCCCAATTGCCAGGCTATGCTTCCAGCCTACCGATCAATGCCGTTACCACAGCATTTGGTGCACCATTAATTATCTGGTTGATTATGAAAAGAAATTTTAGTGAGGCATTTTAATCCCCAACGCTATGGACACCTCTCAAAATAAAAATAGACCTGCAAATCCTTGCATTCATGCCAAAAATTTGGTGCTGGGCTATGCCATAGGGAAACAAGCCGTCCCTGTGGCTTCAGGGATCTCATTTGAACTGTATAATGGAGAATTGACTTGCCTGATGGGACCAAATGGCATTGGTAAATCCACCTTATTGAAAGCCATAATGAACCAAAACCCACCTATCAACGGAGATATATGGTTTGGTGAAAAAATGGGTAGTCAAATGAATGAGTCGGACCGTGCTAGAAATATCGCAGTGGTTTTGACAGAGAAAATCCGATCAGGGCTAATGACTGTTCGTGAATTGGTAGCCTTAGGTCGTACCCCTCATACAGGCCTTTGGGGACATTTAAGTGCTGCTGACAATGCCTTTGTAAATCAGGTACTGGAAATGACCCATCTTGATGTGATTGCGGAAAAGAAGCTGTCCCAATTGAGTGATGGACAGCGACAAACCGCCATGATAGCACGGGCAATGGCCCAGGACAGCAGGATCATGATTTTAGACGAACCTACCGCCCACCTTGATCTTACCAACCGTTTTGAAATCATGTACCTGCTAAAGAAACTGGCCAAAGACGCCGATAAGGCAATCTTGGTAGTAACACATGACCTCGAAGTAGCCATGGAAACTGCCGCCCAACTTTGGATTATGGCCAACCAAGAACCTTTGGTTTCAGGAAGCCCGGAGGACTTAATGCTGGAAGGTCACATTCAGAAATTATTGCCTGGAAATAAATGGGAAATAGATGCAAGAAATGGGAAAATAAGATTGAAGAACCCAAGAGTTCTACCTGAAATAGCTGGCCCTGAACATTTGACTTATTGGGTCAAGAATGCACTAAGGAAAAATATAGAAATGCCTTTGCCTGAAAAATTAGCTGTAACGGAAAATCCTTTCAAGATAACTTTCTGTAAGAACCATGAACATTTTGCCTTTTCAAGAACATCAGAATTGGTTAGATTTTTAAAAAAATAATCACCTAATAAAGGTTTATATTATTTTGCAATTTAATGTTAAATTTTTTTATTAAATTGCTTACCACATAACTACAATTTAAAATTTTATTATTAAAGGTTATGTCAATTTAAAATTTTGCCCACCATAAAAGTTAATCAGTTATGAATAGATATTTTAAACTTGGTATATTTATCTTTTCTTTCATCTTGATTTTGATTCTTGGCTCTTTAGTTTACATACAGATGTTACTTCCTAATGTAGGCAGTCCACCTGAAAACATGAATTTGGTCAACACACCAGAAGCACTCAACCGTGGTAAATACCTCGCTAACCATGTTATGGTTTGTATGGACTGTCACTCCAAAAGGGATTTTAGTTTATTTAGTGGCCCACCAATACCTGGAACAGAAGGCTCAGGAGGAGAGTTGTTCGACCATGCTTTAGGTTTTCCGGGGACATTTATTTCACCTAACATTACCCCTTCCTTCTTAAAAACCTATACAGATGGAGAACTCTTCAGGCTGATTACTACCGGTGTCAAAAAGGATGGAAATCCCATCTTCCCCATTATGCCCTATGCCAACTATGGGAAAATGGATAAAGAAGACATACTATCAGTAATCACTTATATTCGTACATTAACTCCCATTGAAAAAATACAGCCCTCATCTGTGGCTGATTTCCCATTTAGCTTAATTATGAGAACCATGCCTCAAAAGGCTGAATTCTCTAGCAGACCTCCGGCTACTGATGCAATTGCCTACGGAAAATACCTTGTAAATGCAGCAGCCTGTAATGACTGCCATACCCAATTTGAAAATGGTGAATTTACAGGTGAATACCTTGCTGGTGGAAGGATTTTTAATATGCCTGATGGCAGTACTTTAACGAGTTCCAACCTCACCCCGCATAAAACAGGATTAGGCAATTGGAATAAGGACCAATTTACAGAAAGATTTAAGCAATTTGAAGGCAGAAGTGAGCTCAACAAAGTTCAAGCTGGGGAAATGCAAACAATTATGCCATGGAGCATGTACGCCGGCATGACTATAGAAGACTTAGGCGCCATTTACACCTACCTGCAATCGCTGAAACCTGTAGAAAATCAAGTCATCAAATTCCTAAAAGCGGAAGCCTTATAAACCTGCATTCGGGATAAGATCGTCTTAAACCCGAAATATGCAATAGACCTTCTATTACGTGATGATCCACCGCGGCGGACAAAATCAGTCACTTCGAACCCCTTTTTTTGGGGGGAGTGCTGAGATGGGAAAGGATGTGGCAGTCTGTTTGCGTCTTGTCCCCTGAGCTTGTCGAAGGTGTCCTAAAGCTTTCTCCACTCAAAACCCCCTCTAAGCCTCGGAATTAGGAATTTTATATAAAATTGGGTCGAACTCAGGTTATAAGCCGTTCAAAGCGCCACCGTCTATTGGAATACTTGCACCATTGATATACGCAGCAAAAGGAGAGGCTAGAAAAGCCATTAGGTAACCATATTCTTCAGGCTGGCCAAATCTGCCTGCGGGTATTGCCTGCTTTTTTTGTTTCAATAAACCTTCAAAATCTTCACCCGTTTCCTGAGATTGGCTTTTGATGATGGATTCAATTCTTTCGGTTTCGAAGGAACCAGTAAGCACAGTATTTACTGTTACCCCATAAGGCGCCGCATTTTTAGACAAAGACTTGGCCCAGCTTACAACTGCCGTACGCATGGTATTCGATAATACTAGATTAGAAAGTGGTTCTTTGACGGTGACAGAGGAAACATTGAGAATTCTGCCAAATCCCCTTTCTTTCATTCCATCCAATAGTAGATGACTGAGGTGATGATATGTTTTAAATAGCAGGTCAAAAGCTTGTTGATAATCCTCGATGGATTTTTGAACTACAGAACCTGCCTTCGGCCCATTGGTATTGTTAACTAGGATATCTACCTTTTTGCCAGCGAAAAATTGGTCAGTGGCCGCACTAAAAGATTCAAAATTCGTAAAATCTACCTCCAGGTATTGGTGCTGTTGGCCGTCACCTACAGCCAAAGTGCTTTTAGCAGCTTCCAATTTTTCTATATTTCTCGCAAGAAGTGTGACGGATGCACCACATGCTGCCAACTGCTGGGCTGTGGCAAGCCCTAAGCCTCTGGTTGCGCCTCCTACTACTGCTTGGTATCCTCTTAAGTCGATTTTCATAGTAATGACAATTGGTTATTGATTTTCAATATTGAATTTAAAATTAAAAAAATGAAAACCCAAACTACCCTTCTTTCGGGGATAATATTCTTAATTCAACAAATCCTATCTTTTTTGTAGGGTTTGTTGGGATTATATTTAAATTATTAATTATATTTGTCGTACTAATAATTGGTATGACATACGAGCAATTTAGTAGATATTCATTTTTGCTGGACCGGACTGCAAGGAAGGTCAAGCAATACGCACAACAAAAGTTTAATTTAAAGGAATTTGACATAACGGTGGATCAATGGCTGGTCTTAAAAAACTTAGATGAAAACAAAAAACTGAGCCAGACAGAATTGGCACATTTGGTTTTCAAAGATCACCCTACCTTGACAAGGATTGTTGACATTCTTTGCAAAAAGGGTTATTTAGAAAGGATTCAACATCCTGAAGACAGAAGAAGCTATCAGTTGCACCTTACTCAGGAGGGAAAAGATAAGGTAAAAGACCTAAAACCTCAAATAGCAACAATCAGGCAGAAGGCTTGGGAAAACCTAGATGAAAAAGATTTTGGTGAATTTAAACGAATTCTAAACACGATATATAATAATCTAGCAGAATAAATCTAACAGTTACTTAATATTAGTTGTTATACTAATTATATTTGTACAAACTATTGACTTTTAAAGAGGTTAACACATAAAATCGACTAAAAGATGATTACTACTGACATTTGCATTATTGGAGCAGGCCCAGTTGGTTTATTTGCTGTCTTTGAAGCAGGTTTATTAAAAATGCGCTGCCATTTGATAGACGCCTTACCACAAGTAGGAGGACAACTTTCGGAGATCTATCCACAGAAGCCTATTTATGATATACCGGGATACCCTGAGATAAAAGCCCAAGAATTGGTAAACAATCTAATGGAGCAAATCAAGCCATTTAAGCCTACATTTTCTTTAGGAGAACGTGTTGACCATCTTAGCAAACAAACCGATGGGTCTTATATCCTTACTACAAGTGACAAGACTCAGGTACACGCTCAAGTAGTGATAATATCTGGTGGTTTGGGCTGTTTCGAGCCTCGCAAGCCTGTACTGGAGAACCTGGAGGAATTTGAAGGCAAAGGAGTAACCTATATGGTGAAAAATCCAGAACAATTCAGGGATAAAAAGGTGGTTTTGGCCGGAGGTGGAGATTCTGCTTTGGATTGGGCTATTTACCTTTCTGATATAGCGGAGAAAGTGACGTTGGTACATAGAAATGAAACCTTTAGAGGAGCTCCTGATTCTGCATCAAAGGTGTTTAACATGGCCAATGAGGGCAAAATAGACCTTATTTTATCTACCAACCTTAAAAAATTGGGAGGAAATGGTCACTTGGATACTGTTTATTTAGAAGACAAAAGCAAATCTCAGTTTTCAATTGAAACAGATTACCTCATCCCCTTATTTGGCTTAAGTCCGAAATTAGGACCAATAGCGGATTGGGGCTTGACCATAGATCGGAATGCGATAGAGGTCGATACCAGAGATTATTCCACTGGAGTGGATAGGATTTTTGCCATTGGGGACATCAATACTTACCCTGGAAAATTAAAGTTAATCCTATGTGGATTCCATGAGGCCGCCATTATGATGCATTCTGCATTTAAATTTGTGTACCCTGATCAAAAATTAAGTTTTAAGTATACTACCGTAAATGGTGTAAATTCATTTTAATCGTATTTTTACAAAATGGTTACTTTCACAGTAGAAGATCACGATGGCAATCGCCAGAGTATCGAAGCCCCCGATGATATGGGCTTGAGTTTAATGGAAATCTTAAAAGCATCAGAATACCCTGTATTGGCTACATGTGGAGGCATGGCACTATGTGCTACCTGCCATGTTGAAGTATTGGAAGGCAAAGACGGGTTGGGCGATGCTTCTGATGTGGAATTGGATCAATTGGAAGCATTACCTGAGTATTATCCTACAAGCAGACTGGCTTGCCAGATAAGAATCAGTGAGGAACTCGAAGGTGCAGTAGTAAAACTAAGAGGAGAAGACAATTAGTCAAAACCAAGAGGGTATTATTTAGTCCTACACCCTCTTGGTTTTCTTATTTACGAAAAGGCTAATTGTTATTTTTCAGCCATTTCATGACTACTTCTTTAAATTTTTCCTGAACTACTGGTTTTGTAAGAAATCCATCAAATCCTGCGTTTTTTATTTCTTCTTCCTCACTTTGAAAGGCATTGGCAGTAAAGCCTATGACAGGAATTTGAATGGTACTAGGCTTTGACCTAATCGCTTTGAGCAATTCATAGCCATCTAATTTAGGCATATTAATGTCTGTAATCACCAAATTAGGTTTACTTGAAGACTTAAGTAGTTCTAAAGCTTCCTCTCCATTTTCAGCTTCCAAAATTATTGCATTGGGGTCCAGCTTTTCCATGTATATTTTAATCAACATACGGTTTACTGCATTGTCCTCTGCTATTAATAACTTAAATGGATCCTTAGCTTTTGAAGGAATTGAATAACCATTTTGTTCTTTAGGAAAGTCCTGTTTCACCACACTGGTTTTCAAAAAGCTTTTTAACACCCGTTCCAATTTAGCTGGAGTAGCAGGCTTATATAAAAAAGTATTACAGCCTATAGACAGATAGGATTTCACTATCATTTCTTGCTCAATACTCCCTACAGCTGCGACAAAGTTTACCCGTTCGGATCTGTCTTTAACAACAACCATCATCTTTTGCATAGCCCAAACACTGTTTTTCCCGAGTAAGCTGTTATTTAAAATCACCAGACCTAACTTCAGATTGTTTTCCAATGCAAAGAAAGCGTCAGTGATCGTAGAAACATGAGTGCCCGTCATCTTGAAATTCTCACAATAAGTTTTAATGACTTTCCCTGAAATTTCATTCCCATCTATCACCAAAACTTCACCAAGTTCTGTGAGATTTTCGTTAAGTATTTTAAAATCATGGGCCTTGACTTCCAGATCAAAATAAAAATCACTTCCCTTCCCTATTTCACTCTTCAATTGAATGGAACTGCCCAATAGCTTAAGCAGTTTATTTGAAATGGTTAGCCCCAAACCCGTCCCACCAAATTTCTTTGTGTTAGAAGAGTCTGCCTGAGAGAAAGCATCAAAAATTAATTGTTGTTTACCTTTAGGGATGCCAATCCCACTGTCTGAAACAGAAAACCTAATGTTTAAATGTTCATGATATTCTTCACTATAGGGATTCAACAGCGTCAACTTCAATATTACCTGACCTTTTTCCGTGAATTTCAGGGCGTTGTTCAATAAATTTATTAAAACTTGTTTAAGTTTTAATTCATCCGTTTCTATTAAATCACCAATCCTAGGGTCCAAATCAAGTATTAATTCCAATCCCTTTTTGTGGGCCTGAAAGCTTAAAACATCTAGAATAGTTTCCAGCAACTCGTGAAGGTACAATTGCTTAATGTTGGTTTCTGATTTTCCGGATTCAATTTTTGCCAAATCCAGAATATCATTAATTAAATCCAGCAATGCATTGGCTGAATTTAAGGCGGTATTGGCATATTTACTTTGTTGGTCATTTAATTGTGTATTGGACAAAAGCTCTGTAAATCCAATAACACCATTTAAAGGCGTCCTAATTTCATGGCTCATGTTGGCTAGAAATTCAGTTTTAGCACGGCTTGCCTCTTCTGCCTCTTCCCTTGACCTTTGGATTTCAAATTGGAAAAGCTTATCCTGCGTTATCTCCCTTAACAATATAATACTACCAACCACTTTTCTATTGCTCCCCTTTATGGAAGACTTGGAAACAAGGTACCAATTTAAGTAATCCTCTCTCTCGCAAGAAAATTCAATCATTCGGTAATCTTCAGAATTTACAAGCAACTCGTGAATTTCCGGCCAACCTTTTTCTATGACCTTCAAAGCAATATTTTGGTTAATGGATTTTAACTCAAGCATATTGGCTGCGGCAAGGTTCAGGGTAATTAATGCACCAGAAGTGTCTGTCACCAAAACTCCTTCCTGCATATTGTCAAACAAAGTCCGATAGGCAATAGGCGCAATTTCAAATAGATTGTATCGAGTCAATCCTAAATAAAAAAACAACCCTGTACCTAGGAAACTGAAAGTAATATAGTCAATCACTATGGGGCCAGTACCCGTCAAGTACAATAAATAAACTAATATAGGTGAGCATAGACCTAGGATTACCATGAATACTTGCTTGGAATCAAAAGGAGGAACTTCCTTTATCCTTTTTAATAAAATATACAAGCTAACAAATAATAAAAGTGACGTATAGGATTGATGAAGCCAATAGCCAAACCCTTTACCCGTCACCATAAATAAAATTTCTCCTTTCTTTGATAGTTCAAATGAGCTGTAAAAATAAGTATGGTAATCGTTTGTCCATACCAATAGTAGATTTATGGCAGGCACTAAAAACAACAAGTAAAGTCTATTTTGAGTGATCCATTTTTCTCTTTCTGTATAAACCAAGGTAAACAAGAGCACTAAAGGTGCAAATGAAACCGCCCCGACATACATCCCTTTATACATCAATAGTTTGTAGGGGATAGTTGTCATTGTCAACTCAAAAACATTTGAAATAGAATAGACAAAACACGCGATCATTAAGGCAGCAAAATACGTAGACACCTTGCCATGCTCATCCTTTTTTATAAAAAATATAAGCAAAACGGGTGCAATTGCCACCACCACCAATAAAAACAAAACTAGATTAAAATTCAAAGATGATAGCATAACAAAAAAAGACCAAATTACAATATTGAAATATAAACTTTTATAGTCAATTTTTACACAATTCAACGATCTTTTTATTTTGAAATTATTAGGTGTTAATTATAATTATTTAATGGTCGCTCCTTCATTAGTATTTAATTAACTACTTTAAAAAAGTGGAAAAACTATTAATCAAAGGATTATGAGTAAAAAATTATAAGATAATTTCAACCTTGACTTAAAGCCTTATAGCTTATATCTAAATTGCATAGATTCATTTATTCAATTAGTATAGATTGCCGCCTTAAAATCAGATTACAGACTTTTCAATTTAAAAAAACTAGATGTCAATCATTAAAAAAAGGTAAATCCACACCTCATCTTGGAGATTTGAAAACAGCGTTACATTGCCTGATTCTGTTGAAATTTCATCAGAAAAAAGAATTGCATTTGATTATTAAAACTCAATAAAAAAAGCCTTCCCATACCTTAAGGAAGGCTTTTTTTATTGGTTGGGCTTATTTTTTATAAATAGCATCTGAATTTATCTGATCATCGGTATCCAAGTACCAGTCCAAATAGGACTTTCCGCCAGATTTCGCCGAATCTGAAAATCTGTTGTATGCTTTTGTGAAATCCACTTTCTCCTGAGTATAGGGAATACTTTTGGGAATATGGAGCGCCCAGTTGAATCCTTTAGAACTGTTGTAATATTTACCTTGGCCAATGGAACTGATGTCATCTCCAGTCATAAACAATTCCTTATCCATCAAATCTGTAGGCTGTTTGTTCATAAGGTGAACTTCTCTACCTCTTTCTTGATTGATAATCATAAATGGATTATAAGGTGCAGCACCCAAAACAGCTTTTCGAATGGCCGTTTTGAATACTATATTAACTTTAACCGTATCTTCTTCATGAGATGGGCATTATTAAGATCTTTATCCGCATAAAAAGTACCATTTCCATTGGAAATTCTGCCCCCTTGCCAGCCATTTGAAATCAAAAACCACCCAATATAGGTGTCCTTTTCAAAAGCACCATCCATTGGTCCATCAAGTTTTACCTTATCACCGGATGTTAATACCCCTGCCTGAGCATTTGGGAAAATAATCGTTTTGTTCTTAATATCAGCAGAAGTTTTGGGTGCCTCACCCTCCTTATACCAATAGTAACCTATTGTATTGCGGTAACTCCCACCGGTGTGTAAATATGTCACCCATACTTCAGCATCTTCACTTACAAATAACTCTCTTTTGTATTTATCCTCCAAAGCCTTGGGGTTGTGCTTTCTTACATCCTTCTGCTCAGGCAGGCTAGAATTGACGTTTTTGAGTAATTGGGCAGAAATTTTATCTGGCTCCAACAAGTAAGATGGTTTACCTTGACTATCCCATGAACCCAAAGAAAGAAAATCTTCATTTATTGCTGCAATTCTGGAATTTGTATTTTCCTCATCAATTTCAAAATACTCATCTGGTATAACACTCGGATTGGCCGCATCATAGTTATAAGTAGCCTGGCTGCCTGTCACAGGCACTATGGCCACTGGTTCCACTCCAATATAACTGGAACTCACCCACAACTGGTCTTGATAGCTGGGAAGATCGATAAAAACGGTAGCGCTGCCTTCCTCATTTAGGCGAACAGTTTGCAATAATTCCCCCTCTTTTTGAGGATTGTTGTCGTAAATTTTGTAAACGACAAAGGGGTTAGGACTTTTGTCTCGGCTTGAAGCCGTCAGGTTAAATTCAACTGTTTTTGTAGTAGTAAAATCAAAACCTGCAGGAAGATTAATCCCAAGATAACCCTCCTGTGCACCTGGATCAGGCATGTCATCGTTTGGATCACAGGAAAATAGTGTCGCCACTATTCCAATGATCAGAAATAAGCTGTTGTTTTTCACATTAAAAAAAGTTTAAAAATAACTATTACTGAGTTCAACAAAGTTACTAATAAAAAAGTACTTGGTTTTTTTTATTTAGCAAATCATCCAAAAACGAATTCTTCATTTAATAAAATGGAATCTGAAGTTTAAATAGTAGATAAACCTCTTTATATTATTTTATATCTAAAAAGTTTTTTCTAAAACCCCTTTTCGTTAAGTTTTTCTATAACTGCTACTTTTAAATTTTCTATTGCGGTATTTTTTATATTTGGAAGGTTGAAATCGAGGTCTGCCAGCTTAATTACCTCATCAAATCCTGCTCCATCAGCTTCATTTCCTGAGGTGATCAGCCATACTTTTTTACCTTTCTTCCCCGCCAATTGGAGCAATTCAAAACTTCCTTTACCATTTGCGGACTGGTTGTCATATCTGCCCTCCCCTGTGACAATTACGTCGGCGTTTGCTATCATTTTTTCTATCCCAATTTTCTCAAAGAAAAATTGAGCACCTTGTGCCATTTTTGTTGGGAAGAAAGCACTCAAACCCAAGGCTATGCCACCAGCAGCACCAAAACTAGGCTGATCATGAATGGCATTTTTACTTATTTTTTCAAAAAGTCGATAAACATGTTTTGATGCCTCAACGAACAATGAATGGTCCTCAGGCTTTAAACCCTTTTGAGGCCCAAAAACAGGGATCGCCCCTTTTTCTCCCAAAAAAGGATTGCTCACATCACACAGGCAAGTAAAAGATACCGAAGGGATATTCTCTTTTACTTGAATACGGTCTATTTTTTGAAGGAATTTAGGGCTAAACGGTGACAATTCTTTGCCCTCATCATCCAGAAAGACAATCCCAAGGGCAGCCAAAATACCTGTGCCCATATCTATTGTAGCACTACCTCCTAATCCCAATACAATGTTTTTGGCTCCTTTGGCAATCGCTTCTAGTATCAACTCCCCCGTTCCATAAGTACTACTCAACCAAGGGTTAAGCTCGCTTGGTGTCAGCCATTTGATACCTGAAGCTGTTGACACGTCCAGGTAGGCGGTCTCAGTAATTGGGTCATAACCAAAGAATCCATCCACTGGTCTTCCGATTGGATCACTAACGAGGGCATAAAACTTCTCTAGGCCTAACTGTTGATTAAGTAAATAACATGTTCCATCACCACCATCAGCTATAGGGGCGGTCCTTACCTTATCGTCTTTGCTCCTGACTTGGATTATGTTTTGGATGATGGCTGCTGCATCATCCGCCTCCAGGCTTCCTTTAAAAGCATTAGGTGCTATTAACCAATTCATTTGTTGTCCATACTTTTCATTCTCCTAAAATAATCTTTGGTCGCTGCTACTACTTTTGGTGAGAGGTAGATGGCTGAAATCATCGTTGGGAAGGCCATGATCGCATACATGCCATCCACAAAACTCATGACTACACTTAGGGAAGTGACCGCACCGCCAACAATGGTAATCAGGTAGAAATAATTGTAATAATTTGCCTTATCTGCACCAAAAAGATAATTGAAGCATTTGTGGCCATAATAGGAATACGTGAACATGGTAGAAAGAGCGAATACGAGAACAGCTACCACCAATATATATTTACCTATTCCTGGTAATCCCTTTTCAAATGCCGACAAGGTAAGCAAAACGCCATCTTGCTCTCCTGTTTTCCAGACACCCGTAACCATGATTACTAAGGCGGTAAGGGTACAAACCACAATTGTATCTATAAAGGGGCCCAACATGGCTATCAGCCCTTCTCTGACAGGTTCATTCGTTTTAGAAGCTCCATGAACCATAGGCGCAGTGCCTATACCGGCCTCATTTGAGAAAGCGGCTCTTCTGACCCCTGTGATGATCACTTGACCTACAGCACCCCCTAAAACGGCCTTGCCGGTGAATGCATCTTCAATAATATACCACAGCATCTCCGGCACTTCTCCCATGTTTTTATATAAAATAACAAAAACACCCAGGAAGTACATGATTACCATAAAAGGTACAAGCCTCGAGGCTACTTTTGCTATCCTTTGGATTCCTCCCAAAATGACTATTGCAACCAAGAGCATCATCGTAATGCCAATTATCCATCGAGTAGATTGCCCCCAATCAAGTCCCATGGGGCGTAACATTACCACGCGTATTACTTCTGTCAATTGATTGGCTTGGAAAATGGCCAATAATCCCATAATGCCTGCTACACAAAAAATAACAGAGAGAAAGCGCCATTTTTTACCCATCCCCTCTTCTATGACATACATGGGGCCTCCCTGGACGTGGCCAGAAGAATCCTTCCCTCTGTACATGATCGCTAGCGTACAAGTGAAGAATTTAGTGGCCATGCCCACAAAAGCAGATACCCACATCCAAAATATAGCTCCTGGCCCACCCGTACTTATGGCTAGTGCTACTCCACTAATATTTCCTAATCCTACCGTAGCTGCTATTGCTGAGGACAACGCCTGCAAGGAAGTAATGTCTCCTGTAGCATTAGGGTCGTCGTATTTCCCTCCTACCACTTTCATCGCATGTCTTAGCCCCCTAAAGGGAATAAAACGGGAATAAACCAACATGAAAAATCCGCCACCCATCAAAAGAAGCAACAAGGGGGTACCCCAAATCCAATTACTAAATGCTATAATTTGCTCTCCCAAACGTGATATTATTTTTCTTTAAACAATTGCCTTAAAGTGTACAAAGTAATCAATAAATACTTAAACCCGAAATATGCGATAGACATTCTACGACGTCCTGAAATCACTTTAAAATCAATCAATCGTTGTCATTTTCAATTTCACTATAACTTTACTATCGTAAAATCTCCAAATGACCTGATTGCCTTGCAATTGCAACACTATCCGAGAAGTATTGGGCAATCTTTCTGACTAATCCAGATTAAATACCCATGTTCAGCTTCGATAAATGAATTTTGATCGCTAGTCTATTTAATGAATCTTTCTAATTTTGCATTTACTCTACAATTCCAAAAGACAATGAAGCATAAAACCAATACCATCGTCATCAAGATAGGTTCCAATGTGCTAACCATGGAGGATGGTAGTCCTGACCTAAACAGAATGGCAAGCCTAGTGGACCAAATGGTCTTCCTTTTGGAGAAAGGAATAAAAGTGGTATTGGTCACGTCGGGTGCTGTTGCTTTTGGAAGAAAGTCGTTACCACTGAACCCAAAAACCGATGCAATATCCAAAAAGCAGGTTTGGGCTGCCATCGGGCAAATAGAACTAATCCGGCACTATAAGGAATTGTTTTCCAATTATGGGCATCCCATTGCCCAGCTAATGGTTACAAAGGAGGATTTTAGAGACAGGACGCATTATCTCAACATGAAAAATTGCCTCGATGGTTTATTAAAAAACAATGTGGTCCCTGTAATTAACGAAAATGATGCCGTGGCTGTAACCGAATTGATGTTCACAGATAATGACGAACTTGCAGGGCTGGTGGCTGCCATGATAGACGCCGATAGTTTACTGCTACTTACCAATGTAGACGGAATTTATAAGGGTCATCCTTCAGATCCTTCCTCCGAACTTATAACATTTGTAGGACAGAAAATGCCTGATTTGAGCCAATATATATCCACCCATAAATCCTCCTTTGGACGCGGGGGAATGCTTACAAAAATGACCATGGCAAAAAAATCTGCCAATCTTGGCATTGAAGTTTTGATTGCCAACGGGAAGAAAGACAATGTGCTAATCGCCTATTTTAACAAGGAGCTTAATTGCACCTATTTTGAACCTGGGGAATCAAAAGACAATCACAAAAAATGGGTCGCTCACAGTGACAATTTCTCCAAAGGAGAAGTTACCATCAACGAAGGGGCTAAAAATGCCTTGGTATCGGATAAAATAACCAGTTTATTGCCTGTGGGGATTCTATCCATCAAAGGGGAATTTCTGAAAGGGGATATTATTCGTATTGTAGATCCAGCAGGAACCAGACTCGGTCTTGGGAAAGCCGAATACAATGCTAAAACTGCCAATGAAAGAATTGGACTTAGTGGTCAAAAACCATTGATACATTATGATTACCTTTATATTTCTGAATTAAACTGATACCTGTCGGTATAAACAATATTACTTATGGACAACCAGGAAAACATCTTTTTAAAAACACTGGAGGCAAGCAGGGGGCTCTCCCTCCTATCAGAAGATAAAATCAATAAAATTTTAGATGATTTGGCGATGGCAGCCATAAAATACACCCCAGAAATCCTCGATGCCAACCAAGACGACCTGGACCGAATGAACCCTAATGACCCAAAATACGACCGTCTTAAATTGACTGAGGAAAGGTTGGAAGGAATTGCTAGTGACCTTATCAATGTGGCCAAACTGGACACGCCACTAGGAGAAATTATTTCTGATAAGGTCCTTGCCAATGGATTGGAATTGAAAAAAATAAGGGTTCCTATAGGAGTAATCGGCATCATTTATGAATCTAGACCAAATGTTACTTTCGACGTTTTTAGCCTTTGCCTGAAAACAGGGAATGCCCTAGTGCTTAAAGGGGGATCAGATGCTTATGCTTCCAATTCCTGCATTGTTGATCTCATTCATAAGGTATTGAAGAAAAACAATGTAGCTACCGATATAGTCAATCTACTTCCTGCAGGAAGGGAGGCTACCAAGGCCTTGCTTCACGCCGTAGGTTTTGTCGACATGATCATCCCAAGAGGAAGTCAGGGACTAATCAATTTTGTCAGGGAAAACGCTAAAGTACCGGTGATAGAAACTGGTGCAGGTATCGTCCATACTTATTTTGACCAATCTGCGAACCTTGAAAAAGGCACTGCTATTATTTTCAATGCCAAGACAAGAAGGGTAAGCGTCTGTAATGCACTCGATTGTTTATTGTTGCATCAAAGCAGAAAGTCAGATTTGGAGGCAATGACCCTGCCACTGGCAAAAAAAGGGGTAACCATCTATGCAGACGAACAGGCATACAAAGAATTGGAAGGGAAATATCCTGAGAACCTGCTTCATCATGCCAAAGAAGAACACTTTGGCACGGAGTTTCTTTCCATGACACTCTCGCTAAAAGTGGTGGCAGATATAGAAGAAGCACTGGAACATATATCCAAGTACAGTAGTAAACACAGTGAAGCCATCATTGCAGAGGATGAAAAATCCATTGACCATTTTCTGAGGGCAGTAGATGCTGCAGCGGTGTATGCCAATGCTTCCACTGCATTTACCGATGGTGCTCAGTTTGGCTTAGGCGCCGAAATTGGCATTAGTACGCAAAAACTACACGCCCGAGGCCCAATGGGCCTAGAAGAAATGACTACCTATAAATGGGTAATTAGAGGAAAAGGGCAAATCAGGGATTAATAAATAGCACCTCTGTAGATGAAAAGGAAATAATATGGATTCAATACCAAATATTTCCTTTTTATTTTTACTCAACCCTTTGATACTATTTTTTAAAAGCATAATTGACTGATCAGTCAGATTTTGTACACACAATTTAATATTCATCTTATTTTTTATAATCGATAAAATCGTACTTTGGTTAGTTTCTAAAATCCTATCGCAGAAAGGATATAAAGAGCTATTAATTCCATTGATGGAGTGTGTATTCACAGTAAACTTTTGGAATGCGCACCTTAGGGCTAATTTTTATACTACCTTAATGGTATTTTAAGGCAATCTTAAGAAAGATATCGTTTATTTGCTTTGTATTAGTATCAACTACCCATGGCTGGTAAACTTCAAAAATGCCAATAAATGATTTGCCGTGATTTATAAACTTCATTCAGCATGAGGATTCTAATAATTGAGGATGAACCTGGGATCTCAGGATTTTTAAAACAAGGCCTGGAAGAAGAAGCCTATGCTGTGGACGTGGCAGATAACGGCAGGTTAGGATTGGAAATGGCTCTCGAGGGGTATTATGATATCCTTCTGGTAGATTGGATGGTTCCGGGGCTGAGTGGTATAGAAATTACACGGCAGTTCAGAAAAGAATTTCCAGCTACCCCTATTTTGTTCATAACAGCCAAAGATACTTCAGATGAGGCTATATTTGCACTACAAACTGGGGCAAATGACTATATCCGGAAACCATTTAATTTTGAAGAGTTACTGGCCCGTATCAGGGTACAATTGAGATCCCAGTCTGGTGATCAACTGTGTTTTACGCTTGGCCCTATCAGTTTATTTACGGAAAATCATCGTGTTGAAATCAATGGGAAGGAAGTAGTTTTGACCCAAAAAGAATTTGCGCTTTTGGAATACCTCCTTCGCCACAAAAACAAAGTTTGCCGGAGAATCCGAATAATAGAAAGTGTATGGGACATTCATTTTGATTATGATACCGGCGTGATTGATGTTTTCATCAATTCATTGAGGAAAAAGCTCGGCTTGAGTAAAGACAACAATTACATCCAAACCATTAGAGGTGTAGGATATATGGCCAAGGAGGAATGAAAAGGACATACAAAAACAGGATATCTTTCAAACTTACCATGGCATCTGCTTTTATGGTGCTGGTTTCGTTTTTCCTTATCTTTATGGTTGTAAAATCCACTGTTCTGGGCAATATAGATCACAACCTTGTAAATGAAACCAATAAGCATGTTGATCAAATAAAAATTGAGAATGGTCAAATAAAATTTGCTCACAAGGGAGAGTGGGAAGAGGAAGAGCACAATGAAATTAATTTTAACCCCATTTTCATTGAGATTGTGGATGAGGAAGGAAATTCCATGGACAAATCGCCAAATCTGGGTAGCAACAATCTTAATTTTAAACCCGGTACTTCTTCAGAAAACAAGGGTTTTAACCTCACCCTAAATGGAAAAGAAATAAGGCAAATGCAGGTGGAGCTATTTACCAATAAAGAGTTGTCAGGGTATCTATTACTCGCTACTTCTTTTGAGGATTCGAAGCTCTTACTCACCAATCTTAAAACCATACTTTTTCTACTTTACCCTGTGGTTTTGTTATTCCTGTTCCTTACCCTGAGGTGGTTGGCTTCCAAAAGTATACAGCCCATTATAGATATTACTCACAAAGCAGAAATAATTACAAAAGACAACCTCAATGAAAGGCTTCCTTCCCTCCGGTATAAGGATGAAATCAACAGCCTCTCTGTATCTATCAACCATCTTTTGGAAAGGATAGAAAGAGGTGTTTTGAGGGAAAAGCAATTTACTTCTGATGCATCCCATGAATTAAGGACGCCACTGGCGATATTAAAAGGGAATTTTGAAGTATTGATCCGAAAGCCAAGACCACAGGAAGAATATGTGGAAAAAATAAAAGATGGAATTGTAATCATAGACAAACTAAATGCTATCCTGGACCAATTATTGACCCTTGCAAGACTTCAGAAAAGCCCTTTTGATGGTGAAGAAGTAGATTTGAAGTTTTTAATAAGGGATATCATGGCTTCCATCGGCACACAAAACCCAACCCGATCCATTCAGTTGGAAGACAAGGTCCATAAAAACCTTTACATCAAAGCCAATGAAAAATCATTGGCCATAATCCTTGAGAACCTCATTCATAATGCAATAAAGTATTCCTCAGAAAACCAAGGCATCAAATTGATCCTTGTGAAGGATAACGAGGGAATCTTCTTGCATATAGTAGATTTGGGCATAGGGATTTCAGAGGATGAACTCACAAAGATATACCAACCATTTTTTCGTGGAGAAAGCCATGAGCTGGGTCGTATTAATGGGGCAGGGCTTGGTCTTTCCATCGTAAAAAAACTCTGTGATTTTTACAAAATAGGCCTTAACACGCGAAGTGAAAAAGGAAAGGGTTCGACTTTCACACTTCTGTTTCCACCCTCTCTACAACATTCTTAAGGAGACCTTAAGAATTACTTAAGCCACCTTAAAGGTATTTGTATGTACTTTTAGGTATTGAAAATGCAAAGGATATTGAAGTTACGAGAAAATCCCATGCGTGGAGAAAACGGAGATATAATACCGCTATTAACAAAGCAACTGTTTTAAAGTAATTCAATAATAGAATGACCATTATATTATAGGTATTCAAGCAGAATATATAACGACTAATACATATATTAGGTAGAATAATCAATTGAAATTGTTGGGGATTAATCAAAATCATGCTAGATAAAATTATTCGTTGGAGTGTAGGAAACAAACTCCTGGTTTTTTTGTTTGTTTTTGGCCTTTTGGGATTTGGCTCCTATTCTTTGACACAAATACCAATAGGCGCGGTTCCTGATGTAACCAATAATCAAGTTCAGGTAATAACTACTTCAAGAAACCTCTCAACCGAGGATGTTGAAAAATACTTAACCTACCCAATAGAACTGGAAATGGTCAACCTCCCGGGGGTTAAGGAGATCCGTTCAGTTTCTAAGTTTGGTTTATCTGTAGTAACGATTGTCTTTGAAGACAATCTGGGAACTTACCTCCCCAGACAGTTGATCGCAGAAAAAATAAAAACAGCAGAACAAAATATACCATCCAATTTCGGTAAACCCTTTATGGGTCCTATATCCACCGGCTTGGGCGAAATTTATCAATATACCATAGATCTCAAGCCAGGGTATGAAGACCGGTATTCATTAACTGACCTTAGAACCATCCAGGATTGGATCGTTAAACGACAACTTTCCGGAACTCCTGGCGTGGTCGAAGTCAATACCTGGGGAGGATACCTGAAGCAATACGAAGTAGCAGTAAATCCTGAGCGGTTGAAAGCAATGAATATAGACCTGGGAGAGGTGTTTATGGCTTTGGAACAAAATAATGCTATCGCAGGAGGCGGCTATATAGAAAAGACAAATGAGTCTTACTTTATCAGAGCAGAGGGACAAACTAAATCGCTTGAAGAAATCAGGCTGATAGTAGTAAAGAGCAGAGAAGGCCAACCGGTTTTTGTCAGAGATGTGGCAGAAGTAAGGTTCGGTCATGCCAATCGCTTTGGGGCAATTACTGCCAATGGACAAGGTGAAAAAGTACTGGGACAAGTGATGATGCTCAAAGGTGCAGATTCCAAGGCCACCATCGATCGGGTCAAACAAAAGCTGGTTCAGATCGAACCAACATTGCCAGAAGGAATTGTGATCAACGGCTTTTTGGACAGAAGTGATTTGATAGGAAGAACTACCTTTACCATTGCTGAAAACCTAATACTAGGCTGTTTAATTGTTGTTTTTGTAGTGGTTTTGTTGCTGGGAAACTTTCGTTCAGGGCTTGTGGTTTCCTCAGTCATCCCTTTGAGTTTGTTCTTTGCCTTATCCATGATGTACCTTTTTGGTGTAGATGCAAACCTGATGAGCCTGGGTGCTGTAGATTTTGGGATCATAATAGATGGCGCAGTGATTATTGTAGAATACATCGCATTTCAATTTACCCAGAAATACAGTGAGTTATCGGGTCTTTCCGGAGCTGTCTCGCAAAAAGAAAAGGACCGCATTGCTATCGAAAGCGCTTCCAAAATGATGAATAGTGCTGTATTTGGTCAATTGATCATCATTATCGTTTTTATTCCCATTTTAACTTTATCAGGAATCGAGGGCAAAATGTTCCGTCCTATGGCGCAGGTATTCAGTTTTGCATTGATAGGCACTATGATCCTTGGGCTAACTTATGTTCCGGTGATTTCGTCTTTGTTTCTGAAGACTACAGACCCCGAAAAGAAAAATTTTACCAGCAAGCTTTTAGAATCCATTAACAAAATTTACCAACCGTCAATTACCTGGGCTCTAGGACATAGAAAAGTAGTACTCAGCGTTTCTGCTGGTATTTTAGTGGCTACTTTTTGGCTCTTTTCCAAAATGGGTGGTGAATTTATCCCCACCCTGAATGAAGGGGATTTTGTTATACAGCCCGTATTAAAAACGGGTACAACATTGACCAAGACTATTGCCATTACCACCGAAATGGAAAAGTTGTTGTTAAAATTTCCTGAGGTAGATCAGGTAGTAAGTCGAATTGGTGCCGCTGAGATTCCTACTGATCCCATGTCCATGGAGGAAAGTGATGTAATTGTCACCTTAAAGCCGAAAGATGAATGGACTACAGTTACGACTAAAGATGAACTGGCGAGCGCTTTTAAGGATTCTTTGGCTGTAATCGCTGGATTAGATCTGGAATTTACACAACCCATCGAAATGCGCTTCAACGAACTTATAACAGGTGTCAGGGCAGATCTAGCCATCAAAATCTTCGGAGAAGACCTGGATATCCTGAACGAAAAAGCCCATGAAGTAGAAGCTGCTATTTCCGGCGTATCCGGGGCTGCGGATATCGTGGTGGAAAAAATAGCAGGCTTGCCCCAAATGAAGGTGAAATACGACCGATTAAAAATCGCCAAATACGGGCTAAACGTCAATGCACTAAATGACATCCTTACTATGGGTTTTGCAGGAAAAACTGCCGGGACGATTTTCGAGGGTGAAAAACAATTTGACCTTGTGGTCAGGTATGGGGAAAGTTACAGGCAAAATCTAGACGATATCAAGACAGCATCTGTTAACCTACCCAACGGAAATTCCCTGCCCCTCAGCGAATTTGCGGAAATCTACATAGACAAAGGCCCGGCAAAAATATCACGAGACGGCTCCCGTCGAAGGATTGTAATAGGGGTTAATGTAAGAAATAGAGATTTACAATCTGTGGTTACTGATATCCAGGAGATCGTTAATCGGGAAATCAGTCTTCCTGATGGATATTTCGTAGAATATGGAGGTCAATTTGAAAACCTAAACATGGCAAAAGCACGTTTAAAAATAGCTGTCCCTATTGCTCTTACACTGATATTTCTGCTTCTATATTTTGCGCTTTCTTCAATTAAAGAAGCCTTGCTGATCTTCACTGCCATACCATTTTCTACCGTAGGTGGCATTTTATTGCTATACCTGCGGGATATGCCATTTAGTATCTCTGCCGGAGTAGGATTTATCGCTCTTTTTGGTATTGCAGTATTGAACGGTATAGTTTTAATTGAGCATTTCAAAGATTTAAAACTAAGGCACAAGGGAAATTTAAATACACTCGTTATTCGAGGAACCTTGGAAAGACTGAGACCTGTCCTTCTCACTGCATCGGCTGCTGCACTCGGTTTTTTACCAATGGCTATATCCACTTCTGCGGGAGCAGAGGTACAACGCCCGTTAGCAACGGTAGTCATAGGAGGTCTAATCTCAGCTACTCTTCTCACCCTTATTGTGCTTCCTGTACTTTATACCATGTTTCATCCCAACATAGAAAGTAATGAACCATCCTAATAGACTACTATTGTTTCTTTTTTTCCTGGTTTTACTTTTACCTGCCGAGCTATTCGGGCAAAGCCAGCCGATCAATTTAAATGATGCTATTGCGCTAGCGCTGGAAAACAACCGAGGACTAAAAGCATCTCTTGAAAAAGTAGCCGCTGCCAACGCAATGGTTCCATCCGCCTTCAATTTGGATAAAACCCAATTGTATTACAGGCATGACCAAAATGATATCGCAGAAAATGGATTTTCCAATAAAGTTTTTGGCATAAGCCAAAGTATGCTTTTCCCTACAATTTACGGAAAACAGCGAAAAGTATTTATGAACATGGGTGAATTAGAGTACCAGCAACATGCACTTAACCAAAATCAGGTAAAGAAAGAGGTGTCTCAAACCTACTACACCATTGTATATCTGAATAAATTAGAAAACAATTACTTCTTTTTAGACAGCTTGTACAGGAAGTTTTCTAAAGCTGCCGATCGAAGATTCGAGGTTGGAGCTACCAATTACTTGGAAAAACTAACGGCCAAAAGTAAGCAACGGGAGCTCGAAGTATTACTGACACAAACCCATGAAAGAAAAAATCAAGCTTATGCAAGGTTAGCACAACTAATTCAAACAGCCCAGGAATATCTGGTAGATCAGGAAAAGCTTATCCCATTAGAATTAATTGAATCAGAAATTAACAATCACCCAGGAATAGGCTATTATGAACGGGCAGTTGATTTACGAAGAAATAACCTCGTTTTAGAAAAAAACAGGTTATTGCCCGATTTGCATGCGGAAGTTTTTAGAGGAACAAATAGTGGTCAAAATGCACAGGTATATCCCGGTGTAATGTTTGGGATTTCTATTCCTCTCTGGTTTGGTGCACAAAAGGCAAAAATCAATTCGGGTAAATATCAGCTGTCACAAGCAAAATTTCAATTGGATAATTATACCTATCAATTGGAAAAAAGTAGCGAACAGCTGAGGATTCAGTTGCAGATCTTTCAAGAAGCCATTTCATTTTATAACATGGAAGGTAAACTCTTGAGTCAACAACTAATTGAACAAGGAAACCAGTCTTTCCAAAATGGTGAAATCGACTTTTTCCAATTTGTTATTCTCCTGGAAAATTCCCGATCCTTAGAAGTAGATTATTTAAACAATCTGCAACAATACAACATGACCGTACTGGAAATCAATCACCTAACCAATATCTGAGTAATGAAAATCTTGTTTATAAGCTTAATTTCTTGCTGCGTTTCTGTTATCCTGTTTTCATGCGGCACCGAAAACACAGAAAAGGAGATCCCTCAGTCAGAGGTGGTTGAATCCTCTGAAATTGTCCTCACTGAGGCGCAGTATAAAAAATCCAATATGGAATTGGCGCCGCTTTCCGATCATGATTTCAGTGATTATGTTTTGGCCACTGGACTTATTGACATTCCACCAGAAGGGAGGTTTGAAGTAAGTGCCTATTTCGGCGGTAAAATCATAAAATTTGACCTATTGAAAGGCCAAAAGATAGTAAAAGGGCAAACCCTATTTGTTCTCGAAAATCCAACATTTGTGCAGATGCAGGAAGATTACCTGGATGCCAAAAGCCAACTTGCATTTCTAACCTCGGACTTTGAACGGCAGAAGTTATTAAGTAATGAAAATATTACTTCTCAAAAGTCCTTTACCAAATCAGAGGCTGATTATAATAGTACCATCGCTAAGGTGGAATCTTTAAGAAAAAAACTGGAAATGCTAAACATCCCGACCAAAAATTTAGCCCCTTCCGGAATCACTTCAATGGTAACTATCAAAGCACCAATATCCGGTTATATTGAATCCATCAATGTCAATCAGGGAGCTTTTCTCAACCCTACGGATATTGCATTAACGATCATGAATACTGAGCACATGCATATAGAACTCAGTGTTTTTGAGCAAAATGCCAGTTCACTCAAAAAAGAACAATCTGTCACCTTTTTCCTTCCTGATAATCCCGCAGTAACATTTGAGGCAGAGATATTTTTGCTTGCCCCTTCTATCAATGAAAACAGGGTATTGAATGTTCATGCCCATTTGAAAGATGAACATACAACCCATAACCTAGTTCCAGGAATGTTTGTAGAGGCAAAAATTGAAATGGAAAAAACCAACCATGCAGCCTTACCCAATGCCGCTATAGTCAATGCCAATGAAATCAATTGTGTGCTATCATTGGCAAGAAAAGATGGCGACAAGTATTACCTTAAAAAAAATGAGGTAACTATTTCCTTTCAGGACGATGAAATGGCTGCCATTACTTTTGAAACAGCTCCGAAAGAAGGTACACTATTTCTTACTAAAGGAGGATTCCAACTGATTAAATAGCTTAATATGCTTGTGTTACATCAACCCTGAGAAAACCAGGGCTGACATTACGAACGCCATCGAATAATTCCATCTAACTCTTTATGGACTCAAACTTACCTAAAGAATTTTTCAGCGTAATTGACGCAGCCTAAAATAAATAGCTCTGGGTTTTAACCCGGAGTTTAGTAACAATACCCCCTCGATTTTGGCGGTATTGTTGCCTATTTTTTGCAACAATAGTGACAAAATCCCGACGTTAGGCTACCTAACGTTACTTAGTAATGTCTTCGAACCCGCGTTTAAGCCCTTTTCAAGCGGGGAAAACCATCATGTAATTGGGAAATAGGAAAATGTTGGTCAGGAAAACAGAAATGTAACCCGGCAAAATGCATTTGTAAGTCGGGAAAACGGAAATGTAATTAGGTATTATTGAATTGTAATTATTATAAACCCAAAAGAAAATCCTGAAATTCCTGGGTATTAAAATTGCTCATTCCCTCCTGATAAAAAACAATTTTACCTTCAGGGCTTACGACCAGTGTGGTGGGTATCGCCTGGCTTTGCAAGGATTGATTTAATCCATAGGCAGCATGGACAATAGGAAAAGAATATTCCTTTTCCTCCACGAGTTTTTTACTTTTATTAAAATCATCGTCCAAGGCAATCATCAGGAAAACCAGGTCTTCCTCACCATTTACCTTGTCATACAAATCAGAGATATGTGGCATTTCTGCCCGGCAAGGAGGGCACCATGTAGCCCATAAGTTAATAAAGATGGTTTTGCCCTTAAGCTGGGATAGGCCTACCCTGTCTCCATGGATGTCAACAAACTGCCCAGCATAATCAAATTCTTGCTTTTCCTTGTTCTCCAATAAAACCTTCGGCTTTATCAATCCTGTGGACAATACCAAAGATTGAAGCCCTCCCACTATTGGCGTAATTAGGCCCGTAAAGTATAAGATACCAAATATCCCCAACATTATCCCCCAACTTTTTATTTCTTTTCTCCAATTCATATGTATCAAATTTTACGTAAAAATAAAACCTATTTTATTAGTAATCGGTGACAAAACTCACGTTGAAAACTTCCGAAATCATTAGGACTTGCTTATTTTTGTTCTAAAACGAATACAATGAAAACAAAGTTAACGATTACCTCATTATTTTCCGTGTTATTAATGTTTAGCGCCTTCAAAGCAAGTGCGCAAATCCATATTGGTGTCTACCACGAGGGCATTCTCAACCATATAGGGGTCGGAACTGATCCCGAAAAGAAAATGTTTGGCGAAGCTCGGGTGCTTGCAGGTGGTGTCGTAAATCCATTCCTGGGAGTGGAGGCTTTGGGACATTATAATTTTCGCCAAACCGATAGGTACAACCTGCATGCAGGATTGATGTTAGGCTATACCGAAATTAGTGACTTCCAGGCAGGTATTCCATTTGGGTTAAGCTTTAAACCTATTGCCAACCATCGCCAGTTTTCTTTGTTGCTGGAAGGAATGCCTATGTACGAATCCTATGATTTTACCATCAGGGCATTGATTGGATTGAGGTATACCTTGAGTAAAGAAAACTGATTGCCTTAATACCCGTATTTCTTACCCCAGAGTTTTTGAAGGTTTTTCCTCAACTCGTTCTCACGGGCATTGGCACCAGGATCATATAGTTTTGTGCCTTTGATTTTATCTGGAAGAAATTCCTGAAGCGCAAAATTGTTCTCAAAGTCATGGGAATACTTATACTCTTTCCCATAGTTCAAGTCTTTCATCAACTTGGTAGGCGCATTGCGAAGGTGAAGGGGAACAGGTAGGTTTCCTTCCTGTTTTACCATTGCCTGGGCAGTATTGATGGCCATATAGCTTGCATTGCTCTTTGCAGAGGAAGCCAAATAAGTTACACATTGAGACAAGATAATTCTGGATTCGGGATAACCGATAACATTTACCGCTTGAAAACAATTGGTAGCGAGCAAAAGTGCATTGGGATTGGCATTACCAATGTCCTCAGAAGCCAAGATAAGAAGCCGCCTAGCAATAAACTTCACATCCTCTCCCCCTTCAATCATTCTGGCCAGCCAATAAACAGCCGCATTAGGGTCAGACCCTCTGATAGATTTTATAAATGCCGAAATGATATCATAGTGTTGCTCTCCTGACTTGTCATAAAGGGCCACTTTCTGTTGGGCTACTTGCATGACCATGTCATTTTCGATCACTATCTCTTCTTCTTGAAAACTGTCTATGACAATTTCAAGCAGGTTGAGTAGTTTCCTTCCATCACCTCCTGATATTCGAAGCAGGGCATCAGTCTCTTTCAGCACTACCTTTTTTTTCTTTAGAACAATGTCTTTTTCCAATGCCTGAAGCATTATGGCTTCAAGTTCCTCCTTACCCAAAGGATTGAGCGTAAAAATCTGACACCTTGAAAGCAATGCTGCATTGACTTCAAAGGAAGGATTTTCTGTGGTAGCGCCTATTAATCTGATGACTCCTTTTTCCACGGCTCCCAATAAGGCATCTTGCTGCGATTTATTGAACCGATGGATTTCATCAATAAATAAGACTACTCCCTGCTGGTACCTGGCTTTTTCGATTACTTCCCTAATGTCCTTCACCCCAGAACTGATCGCACTAAGGGTATAGAAAGGAGCCTTTACCTCATTGGCGATGATATTGGCTATGGTCGTTTTCCCCACACCAGGAGGCCCCCACAAAATCAATGAAGGAATGGAACCTGTTTTGATGGCTTTATGGAGGAAAGTATCTGGCCCAGACAAATGTTCCTGCCCGATCAATTGATCCAATGTAGTGGGGCGCATCCTTTCGGCTAAAGGGGTCTGTTCCATAGTAATTTTTTTCTATTAAATAGGTATAGGTTTTATACACAAATTCATTTTTTCCAATGCTTAAGCCTATTTTTCATGGCCTCTAGGTGTTGATCCGTAAAATCCATATGAGTGACCATCCTAATCTGGTCTTTACCGAATTTCACAGCCCAGATATTTCTTTCTGATAGTCCTTCCAAAAAGGACTCAGGACTTATTTGCTCCAATCGAGCAATTACAATATTGGTCGAAACTGGCAAAATTTCTTTGACAAAAGGAGTCTCTTGCAAAATGGCGGCAATGGCAACTGCTCTTTCATGATCCTCTTCCAACCTGAAAACATTGTGATCTAAAGCGTAAATACCTGCCGCAGCAAGCATACCAGCTTGTCTCATGCCTCCACCCAAGGCTTTTCTGATCTTTCTAGCCCTCTTAATCTCTGCTTGGCTTCCCAATAATACAGAACCAACAGGACAGCCCAATCCTTTACTCAAGCAAACAGAAATGGTGTCAAACATTTTCCCCCAATCAAAAGGTCGCTCACCAGAATAAACAAGTGCATTGAATATCCTGGCACCATCCAAATGGAGTTTCAGCCCCGTCTCCTTACACAACTGCCTGATGGGCCTTATCTCTTCAAGCGTATATACACTTCCTCCCCCTTTATTCATGGTATTTTCCAAAGACACCAAAGCAGTTTCTGGTAGGTGGTCATCATCAGGATTAATGACTTGACGAATAGCTTCAGCATCAATTTTCCCAAAGTTTCCATCCAAAAGCTTTACCGAAGCAAGGCTATTTGACATAATCCCTCCACCTTCATACAAATAGATATGGGAAGATTTATGGCAAATAACTTCTGTTTGAGGCCTGGTATGCAACTTGATGGCTATCTGATTGGTCATGGTTCCAGAAGGGCAGAATAATCCAGCCTCCATACCGAAAGTTCCCGCCAGTTTCTCTTCTAATATATTTACTGTAGGATCCTCCCCAAACACATCGTCGCCTAGCCCTGCATTAAGCATGGTCTCCTTCATCGCTTGAGAGGGTAAGGTCAAGGTATCACTCCTAAGATCTATCCTCAATTTATTATCCATCATTATTTTTTTTTATAAGTCTGCCCAAATTTAGTGCGGGTCTTTATATCCAGCAAATCTTCAATATCCGATAGTTCTATGTTCAATGCATTATTTGAAATTTGTATTTCTGCCAGAGAGATGCCCAACGAAATTAACAAGCTAAGCATACTTGCCATAAATACCCAATTGGCTGCAGTATCGAAATCTTGATACAATAAAAACATACAGATCACACATAGGAAAAAACTTATGACACCATAAGTCTGCATGTTTTTTATCATCGTCAGCCTTTTCTTAACCCAACTTGAAAATAGTTACTCACAACCATCTTATTTACAGCATTTTGTAATTTTTATTTTTACAATTG
>Ga0222654_1000182_pt1 | contig 52754 bp, 44 predicted proteins | sample AntAcemetagen421_FD_179805 | JGI IMG/M metagenome (GOLD analysis project Ga0222654, IMG submission 179805) | Saline water microbial communities from Ace Lake, Antarctica - #421 | ecosystem: Environmental > Aquatic > Non-marine Saline and Alkaline > Saline | place: Antarctica: Ace Lake...
CTTGAACTTGATTGCTTCGGTCACCGTTTGGTGAGGCGCGTTTTCGCTCCTAGATTGGTTTCTTTTCATTCAACTCCAATTACTTCACCATCGGTGACTCTTTTTCCACTGCATTGTTACGGCTTAGATTTACCATCAAATCCTGGTCGGTGGAACCGGTGCGACTGATAGTCACGCTACCGGGTGCCGTGCCTGGAGAAGTATCCGTAGAAGCTGCGGTCGCCACGGCCGAAATCACTGGGCGCTCGAGCGCATCGGTGATATCGTAGACCTCGACTAAAGCGGGACCGCTGGCACCGTTGGTGCCGCTGACCAACAAGGTGTAGGCACCTGGTTCAAGATTTGCCACCATCGCGGAGTCCTTGCTCTCGGCCGGAAGGGCGAAGGCGCCCGCGGAGCCAAAAATGTCGCTGAGTCAGGAGACCCCGCCGCCGGCGTTCCAGTCATCATTGGTGGCTATCTGCACTTGATCGCTTTGCCGCACCAGTGCGATGACCGGGTCGGTTAAAGCATTGGCGACGCCGAATTCTGCTAGGGTGGGGCCAACCGCGCGAAGCAGCAGGCGGCGATTACCGGATCCGGTCGCGATGATCAAGCCAAAGATCACCAAGCTTTGGTTAGACTCCACCCTAGCCCGCGTGGATAGATTGGTCAGACGAGCCGGACCGGAGACATCATAAACTTCAACGAGCGCGGTGCCGTAAGCCGTGCCCGGCGCGGGGCGAACAACTGCGGTGTAAACGCCGGGCGCGAGCCGAGCCACCAAGGCGGCATCTTGGGAATTTGCGTCGAGTCCAAACGCTCCCACCGTCGCGAATGTCTCGGCAAGTTCGGTCGACCACGTTTCATTCGATGCGACGACAGTGTTGTTGTTGTTGACGATTTCGAGGGTCGGGTTCAGCACCGCGTCGCCTACACCGAAACCGTTCAGGGTTGGTCCGACGGCGCGAATCAGCACTTCCTTTTCCGGCCGAGCTGATATGACAAAACCCGCGATCAGCACCTCTGCATCGGCGGCCGACCCAGGCGCGGGACGAAAGGTTCAGGAGACGATCACCACTGGGTTCTGCGTGGGTGGTGGCGGTCAGGAGGATTATCGAGAGTATCGAGGAAAATAGCCGGAGCGTCGGTCCACGAGATCGATGGGAAGTTGAGGGGCGCCATGTCATGAGGAAATTGAGAGAAGAGTGAGTTTGCGGTAACTTCCGGTGGGTTATGGGGGGCACTAACGGCGCGGCTTGATCATTTATTTTGGAAATCTCGATTTTTTTAAATCAGAGGTAGAAATCTCGTGGCGGGGTATTTTTTCGAGAAAACTTAGCAGTTTGCACAATATATCCGCCAACCTGTCGTTAGTGCCTGCAGAACTGATATTTTGAAGGACCAGACGTTAATAGCCCAGTTTCGAGAGTCCGGTGATCGTGAAGCGGTCGCTAAGCTTTTTGGGCGATATGAGTCTGATCTGTTTAACTTTATTTGGCAGATGCTGCGACAAACCCAAGATGCCGAGGATGCGACTCAGGAAACGTTCATCAAAGCGATGAAAGCGCTACCGCGCTACCGCGCTACCGCGAGGACAGCCACTTCAAGAGTTGGTTGTATCGCATCGCGCATCACGAAGTGGTGAAGTGGTGAATACAATTCGGCTGCGAAAACGGTTGATCGTTCACGCTGAACCCGAGGAGTTGGCAGCCGAGTTGCTTCGCGTTGAATCGTCGGTGCAAGATCTCGAAGCGCGTGAGCGATTAGCTCGTCTCGATCGGGCCATTGCCAAACTGCCGAGTCTTGAGCGGCAGGTGGTGGTGCTGCGTATGAGGCAGGAACTTTCTTTTAAACAGATTGCGGAAGTGATGGATACGCCGCTTGGCACCGTACTGAGCCGCATGCATCTCGCGAAAAAAAGACTCAAACTAGCGATGGAGACCGAATATGAAACCGGAACTCACCCCCGACGAACTGCTCCTCTATTGGAGCGATGAACTTTCGGCCGAAGCGCGCGCCGGGGTAGCAGCGCGTCTCGCTGAGGATGCCTCGGCGCGAGAATACCTAGCCGAACTCGATACACTGCAGTCTGATGTTGCCAGTCTGGGGGCTTCGGAATCTGACCGTAAATGGGCTGATGGTTTTGTAGGCCAAACTTCGCTACCGACGGACCCGGTCAAGGTCCTGGCTGAGATCATTCCGTTCTGGCAGTTGCCCTCCGTGCAAATCGCAGCGGCGGGAATCGCGGTGATGTTTGGTTTGGTCTGGATGGTCTCGTCACCACCGCAAGGAGCCAGTCCCGAGAGCATGGCCCGGGCAGCACCCTCGCCGACGGTCGAAGTGACGCCGGTGGTCGTTTCTGCGTCGCCGAATGAGGGTGATCGCACCATTAATTCCGCGGCCGGTGACAGCCGACTTTCCGACCGACTTTTCCGTTCGACTTCTCGCTTGTCGGTGCGAGATCGCGTGCAATCAATGCGAGAACGGCGCAGCTCTATTTTCTCCCGTGGAAGCAACGACGAAGGATCATCATGAAAACTAAGATTCACTTTCACTCCTCCTCGGATTGGTCCTGAGCCTTTCTCTGCCGCTTGTTGGGCAAGTGTCCTCCGCGCTGGATGAAGATGACGAAGAGGTTGAGGAATACGCCGAGTTTGACGACGACGAGGAGATTCCTGAGCCGACCCTGAGCCAGCTGATGAGCTTTCTTACTACCAATCTCCCCGAAGCCCTGCCGCTGATGGCGCGGGTGCGGAAAGAAGAGTCGATTCGTGACTATCAGGAGGTGCTCGAGCGAGCATCCGAGGTCTATATGGACTACCACATGGCGCGATTGGAAGGGGAAGATGAAGAAGCATCTCTTGTGCTCGATTTTCAACGAACCGAGTTACAGCTAGAGGCGGCGGCGTATGAATGGCGCGAGGCGGACTCCGCGGTGGATCGCCGGGGCTTACGCAGCAAAGTCGAAGCTGCGGCGACGGCGATGGTTGATCTGGAAATCAAGACGGCTGAAGCTGAGCTCGCATTCCTACGGCGGGAAACTGCTGAAATGGAGCAGGAGTTGGATCACTTAAAATCCCATCGTACGAAATTGATCAGCGAAATTATCGCGGATTTCCTCGAGGAATGATCGGCGCTAAATCGGCTTCGTAACCGAATTTGAAATAATACTGCTTAAGTCCGGTTCGTTATTAGATCAGACTTTAGCTAGCTGGTCCCTCGTGCTCTCCACTGAGAGCGTGGAGTTGTTCGATTATATTGGCCAGGCGGATGCCGACTGGCGTGAGCTGGTATTCGACGTGGAGCACCTGATCGGAATGATCTTCTTTGGTGATCAACCCATAGTTGAGTAATTTACGCAGCCGCTCGTTAAGGACTTTGGTTGAAATTCCGGGGATAAAGCGTTCCAGTTTTCCCGGACGATTTACGCCACGTTGAATCGCACCGAGCACCGCGGTGGACCATTTACAACCGACGACATCTTCGAGACTGCGGTAGGCATTGCGTTCTTCGATGTTGAGGTAGGAGCCTTTGATCATAGGGCTACCTTGGACGGGATCGACGGGCGAGTCGAGTAGGCACCTTTTGGTCACCCCCTTTCCAAATTGTGCCCTCTATCGGTGATTTACGATCGAGGTTAGAGTGCCGGCGTCGTTGGTCGGCTCTCGATCGACGCGTGAAATCAAACTCAACAAAAAATACGAAAATGAAATCGAAAGCTATCTTCTATCACGCCGGTTGTCCGGTTTGCCTCGAGGCCGAAACGACGGTCAATAATCTCGTCGACCGCAACGCCGTTGATCTGGAAATTGTGCATCTCGGTGAAAGCGGTGGTCGCTTAAGTGAGGCCGAGTCGGCCGGAGTGAAATCCGTGCCGGCACTGGTTCATCAAGGGCGAGTGACTCACCTGAATTTCGGTGCCGAGTTAGCGGCGCTGAAATAAACTCGGACTGGTGAGTCGGGTGTTTTGGCCGCACCCGATTCATTTCCTTGAACCGTAAAGTCTTAGTCGCTCGTCGGGAGGGTATAATCGAAGACGTAGTGGTGCACTCCGTCTTTTTTCTCGATGGTCATTTTTCCCGCAAGACCGGTTAGATCACCATCCCCGGAGTCGGGCACGACTTCGATACTCAGGTGCGGAGTCCCGCGATTCATGATGCCGTTGGGTTGGAAGTAGAACGATCCCGGTTTCCCCGGCGAGGGTTGCCGTCACTTTTTCCATCGCGCCGTATCCCGCGGAGCCTGGCACCGCCGTTCGCCCCATGAGCATTTGCCCCTCTGATGCACCGGCCAGATCGCCGGTAAATGTCTTGGCGAGCTACATTCTTCCGACCGGTGATTCGGTTTCGCCGGCGGCTTTAACCGGTTGCATTTTTACGCTAAAAGTCCCGCGGGCTTCGGCGGCTTGGATTGATGCAGTGACGACTAGAAGAATCGGGAGAATGGAGATTGGAACGCGCATCAGATCAGAGGGAAATGAAGAGCAACTGGCCGGCCTTGCTGTCGGGGACGATTAGCTCGGGGTGAGTTGTATCGAGAAAATGATCTGCCGCGGACGGGGCTTGATGGAGGAGAATCGGGGCGCGGCCGGCGGGCGGGATTTGCCAGATTTTCCCGGGGAACCCCTCCGTCATATCGAGGTTGCGCGCTTTATCGGTTTCGACGCCGGCACCAGAACGATATCCCGTGGCGATGATTTGCAATGGTTTGCCGGGATAGCCTGCGACGATGTGGCCGGAGAAAGAAGGAGGCGGCGAGAATGCGACCGTCGGGTTCAACAAAGACACCGTTGGGATGCAGCATCAGTGGTGAGTCTCCGATCGCCAAAGTCACGGTGCCGTCCCACGCGATATGATACACGCGACCCCCGGGAGTTTGCGAAAGCACCGACTTATCGTCGACCGCCCTAAAACCGTCTGGCCCCATGAATTGGCCGCGATTGTTCATGTCGGTCACGAATACGCCGCGACGAGCGGGATCGAGCGTCACGTCGTTGAGATAAACGGGAGGGACCGGGAATTGATCGGGACCGGCGAGGAGGTTTTTTTGGCCTTTGGCGTCGATACGCCAAACATGAGTCTTATCAGCGGTGACAAGGGCCTCACCCGTGAAGACGATGCCCGTAGGCTCCTGCAGGCCACCCAGATAGAACCGGCTCACTTGGCCCGGTGCATCCGATGCGGTGGATAGCGCCATCGGTCGCGGCATCAGGATGGTCGCCGCGCTGACCCATGATCGTGACGAATAGGTCGTCGCCTCAGCCCCGGGTCACGCTCTCAGGATTGCGGCCGACATCGAGCGTTCTCACTGCGTGGGCGGCTAGGCTGGAGACGAGCAGGCGGCCGGGAATCAGAATGCGCTTCATGCTTTCAGCTTCCGGTAAGGTTGCGGTAGGCGTCAAAGCTTCTGGGTATGAGTCAATTGTTGGCATGAGATTGAGAGCGGATCTGAGCTCCAAGCGACAGGTCGCAGTTGCGGTTCCGCGGATGTTTAATTTACTTCCCCTCATGCGACTCCGAATCACCCAGGTTATGCTAAGAGCGGTTCTCGGAATGTTTCTCGTTTCACCTCTCCTGATGGCCGACCAGGATCTGCAGGTCATCGCGGTGACTGACATGACGGATGAGGGGCGAGACCGTCCCGTGCCCTCAGCGGAAAATCCGATTTATTACCAAGCGGTGACGGCGGGATATCAGACGTTTGGTCGAGGCGTTGGGGGAGAGAATATCCCGCCGAATGATGCGTTTCTACAGGTGGTTTTAAAGACTTTGAAAAAAGAAGGCTACATTCCCGCGACGGACAAAAATCCACCGACGATCGTGCTCGGATTTTCGTGGGGCAGTGTGTGGGAAGATTATGGGACCGCGCTACAGGTTTTGGGCGGAGATAAGTTGGATATCGATTGGGAAATTAAACCGACGTTGGGGTTGGAGCCGCGGCAGTGGTTGAAAGGACTGCGGAAGAAAGGGGCTGATCGAATCATCGAACTGGCCAACGGGAATTTGTTTGTGGTCAACATCAACGCTTACGATCGCCCGTCCCTGATCAAGGGTGATCTGGTTCCGCTTTGGCAGACGCGAATTGCCTGTCCCACTCGCGGGGTCTGGGCGAAAGATGCGATGCCTCAAATTGTGGTAGCGGCCGCCTCAATGATTGGGCGCGAGACCGAATTTCCCGTGGTGTCGACGGTGGCCGACGCGTTTGGAAAGCGCGGTCAAGTCACGATGGGTGATCTGACCGTGATGGATGAGGATTTTGATCTCGAACGGGCTCCAGTGCTCGATCTCACCAAAGAGACGATCAACTAAATCGGCTCGACGAGACGGGGTTGTTTACGCCTTTGCCAGCGGCGGATTGAATTTCGTCCCAGTAGCTCTAGGTAATCGCAAAGTGCGGCCATCAAGCGGGATTCGCCCGCCAAAAGGAGACCCGCGAGAGCGAAGAAAAGAACCGCGGGTCCCGGCAGAATAATCAGCGGAATGGCGATTAGGAGGCAAAAAATCGCTCCAATTATCGCAAGGAATCGCGTGAAAACTCGGCTTCGTTTGGGCCCCCGATTGGCTCGGGAGCGGTGATGCGTGCGAAATCGATGTCCCGGCGGGGCATTGCGGAAATCGGACCACGATCGGCGAAGATGGGAGAAGCTCATGAGATCGGGCCGAGCTAGAATTTCAGATGCTTGATGGTTTGCCCACGGTTGATCAATTGCTCGAGGGATGAGATGCCGATTTTGAGGTGTTCGGTCACAAAGGACTCATCAACTTCGGCATCACTCTCGGCCGTTTTGACGCCCTCCGGAATCATGGGTTGATCGCTTACCAGAAGCAGTGCACCAGTGGTGATCTCGTTGAAAAATCCGGTCATAAACACCGTGGCTGTTTCCATATCGATAGCGATCGGACGGAGGGCGCTAAGGTATTTCTTAAACGTTGTGTCGTGCTCCCAAACGCGTCGATTAGTGGTGTAGACCGTGCCGGTCCAGTAGTCGCGGGCAAATTCGCGGATGGTGGTGGAAATGGCTTTTTGGAGCGCGAACGACGGCAGGGCCGGAACTTCGGGCGGGAAATAATCATTGCTGGTGCCTTCGCCGCGGATGGCGGCGATCGGTAAAATGAGATCACCGAGTTCGGCGCGATGTTTTAGACCGCCGCATTTACCGAGGAAGAGGACCGCTTTGGGTTTAATGGCCGTGAGCAGATCCATGATCGTGGCCGCCGTGGCGCTGCCCATCCCAAAATTAATGATGGTGATGCGGCCGGCGGTGGCGTTGGGCATGGGCTTGTCCTTGCCCATGATTGGCACGCGATTCCAGCGCGCAAAAAGTTTCACGTAGCGTTGGAAATTTGTCAGGAGAATGTGGTCTCCAAAATCCTCTAGGGGGACGCCAGTATAGCGAGGGAGCCAGTTTTCAACGATTTGGCGGCGGGTTTTAAGACCGGCGCGAGAGGGGAGGGCTGCGTGACCGGAAGGGTCGCGAAGAGAAGCGGCGGCGGAAGTGGTAGGCTTTGGCATACGTTCTGAACATGAATAAGCCGAGAAGTCCAAAAGACAAGCCGAGGGCTATTCTGGGGAACTCATCTCGGCGGTGGGTTTTGCGCTGGGCTTCAGATCTTGGGCAAGAATCTTCTGGGTGAAGCGAGTGGTGCCGTCTTTATCGATGCAGGTGACGGTGAGGGCACGGGTGCGCCCTTTGCCGCTGAGGGCGATTTTGACGAAGTTTTGGGTGCCGACGATGGTTTCGGCAATCACGTGGGGATCATCCTTCTTGCTGGAGTTAGCGGCATCCCAGGAACCGCTGGAGAGCGGAGAGGAGGTGACCTCGTAAACCCATTGGCCGCGCTCGCCGATTTGGCGACGATACATGGCGGAAAAGTGCACGTCGCCGGTTAGGAAGACGACGCCGGTGATGTCGTTTTCAACGATGAAATCGAGCAACTCTTCGCGTTCGTGGCGGTAGAGTTCATGAGGCTCGCCGCGCGGCTCGGTTTGGAGCATCTGATTGCCCGAAGCGATAAAGAGGAACTTGAAGTGGTTAAGCTCTTTGGCGGCGAGTAGCGATTGCTTGAGCCACTGCAGTTGCGGTCGACCCCACTGAGTTTTGGTGGGGTGTTTGTCTTGGTCGAGACCCGCAGCGTCGCGGTAATAGTGATTGTCCATGAGGAAGAACGCGGCGTCGCCCCAGTAGAACTTGTTGTAAACGCCCGGATTGGTGCGTTCGCCGTAAGTGTGGTTGCCCCAGTAGGCTTTGAAAATCTCGAGCGCGACGTCTTTGTATTCGAACGACCAGTTGGAGTCATTGGGGCCGTAGTCGTGATCGTCCCAGGTGGCGTAGTGGTGCATCGTGCCGAGCAGTTTTTGCATCTCGGGAATGGCGCGGTCGTGTTGGGGGCGATACCACAGGCCACTGACGGAACTGTAGTCGGGTTCGCGCCAATACCAGTTGTCACCGGTCCACAACATGAAATCGGCATCGGACTCACCCATCAGTTCGAACGTGCGGGTGGTCTTACCGTAACCGTCTCCCGGCCGGTCGTATTCGGGATCGTTGATATAAGCGCATGAGCCGACGAGGAACGAAAAATCGGGAGGAGGTTTACGCCATTCCCAGAGGTCCTGCGTGGTGAATTCAGCCGGGGCCGTGAGGGACTGGACCTCGCCGTCGATAGTGAGGGTGTAGTCGTAAGTGATCCCCATTTTCAGCAAGCCGGGAACGAAATGATGAATTTGACCCCCGGCAGGGTGAGGCTCGATGTCTCGGTAGGTGATCGTCTGGGCTGAGTCGGGCGACTCCCCTCGAACCCAATAGGTCAGGGAGACCTCCTCGGCATCCTTGGTCTCCAGCCAGAGGAAAATTTCACGATGGGCTCGGTAGCCGAGCATCGGACCCGATACGATTTCCCCGGCCCAAGCGAGGACAGGAAGCAGTGAAGCTACCAGGAGAATCAATGAGCGAAAGCTATTCATATCCGCGACTGTGCCAGTCTCCGGACTAAAAGCAAAGCCGACTCTACTTCGTCTGATTACGCGTCGCCGCCATCTTGGTGCGAAACTCTGCTAAACGGTCTGGATCAAGTTCCCGAACGAGGTTTTTCCTTTGCAGGCGATCGGCATCGATATCGTAAAACTCTTCGGCGAGGATTTTTTGCGAATCGAAATCGACCCACTGCGTGTAGCGGTGAGATCCGGATCGGATGGAGTAGCCCATTTGCTCAATCGCTTCGTTTGTAAACCACGGTCGGCAGACTTGAGTGAGGGCTGTGCGGCGAAATTCTGAATCCGGATTTTTGAGGACCGATCCGAAGCTCCTGCCATCAATCTCCACGGGAGGGGGGAGGCCGCAGAGTTCGCTGAGAGTGGGGTAGATGTCGATACTCTCCACCAGTGAGGTCGTCGACCCGGCGGTTCCCTGCGGTAATACCACCAAAAGGGGCACTTGGGCATCCAACTCTCGGACGGTCACTTTGGCCCAATGATCGTTTTCGCCCAAATGGTATCCATGGTCCGACCAAAGGACGACAATCGTATTCTGGGAGGCTCCGGATTCATCCAAGGCATCAAGGAGCTTCCCGATATTGGCGTCGGTATAGCTGGTGGCCGCATAGTAACCATGCCGCATGCGAGCTTCCGCTTCCTCGGAGATTGGTTCGTGCTTTGGAACGTCGGCAAAGGAGCGAATCTCGTTGGGGTAAATCCAATTTAAGTCGGGTGTTCCAACGGGACGATTGGTCGGTCCCATCGCCTGCATGTCTGCCCGGTCGTAGAGGTCCCAATATTTCTTGGGGGCATTGTAGGGCGAGTGCGGCTTCATGAACCCGACGGCCAGGAAGAAGGGATGTTCGGCATCGGCCAATCGTTGGATTGTTTTAACCGCGTCGGCGGCAATCACGCCATCGGCATAGGCATCGTCCGTCACATCGGCGTTTTCGGCGACGATCGTTTTCCTGAGTTTGCCGGGAGGAGGCAGATTCTGCGGTAGTCCGTAGTCCCGAAAGTGATTCACTTTATCGAAACGAGCTGGCACGGACCAAGAAAGAGTATTGTCGCGCAAGGTCTCGGTGTAGTTGTGGAGCACCTTACCGATCGCCTCAGTGTGATAGCCGTTTTGCCTGAAATGTTGTGGCAGCGTTACGCTCTCTGGCGCGGTCTGGCGAAAGTTCGTATTGAGCTTCCAAACCGAAATACTGTCGGGCCGCATCCCGGTGAGCAGGGAGGATCGCGAGGCGTTGCAGCTGGCGAATTGGCAGTAGGCTCGATCGAATCGAATGCCGCGCGAAGCGAGCCTGTCGATACGAGGAGTGACCGCGATCGGATCGCCGTAGCAGCCGATATTTGTGCGCATATCATCAACGGCGATGAAGAGAATATTGGGCTGGGCGGCGGTGATAGTCCCCGTTTTGAGCAGGAACAATGCAGCCGTAGCGATTTTCGCAATTCTCAGCGTAGTGCGCACGGTCCGAAGGGGGGGCGGGACGGAACGGTGGGGAAGAGAAACGCGAGAGCGGTGCGAGTCTCAGAATCTATGGTGCCCAATAATCGATGGGCGGTAGTCTTTACAGCGACGCTTTTCAGGATTCTTGGCCAAGGGCGTTGGCGGTGTTGAGGTGCTTGGTGCCGGTGTATTTTTCGGACTGTTCGTCGGCGTGGTAGCTCGAACGGACCATGGCGCCGCTTTCAACCACGCCAAATCCGACTTCGAGGCCAAATTCTTTCCAGCGTTCAAATTCGTCGGGGTGCACCCAGCGATCGAGTTTCCAGTGCTTGGGAGTCGGTTGCAGGTATTGGCCGATGGTGAGAATATCGACCTGATCGTCGGCGAGGTCGCGGAGGGTTTGCTCGATCTCCTCTTGCCGTTCGCCGAGACCGAGCATGATGCCGGTCTTGGTCGTGAACCCCTTACTCTTCGCGTGGCGAAGGACAGAGCGTGAACGGTCGTAGCGCGCTTGCACCCGCACGGGCTTCTGCAGGCGTTCGACGGTTTCGACGTTGTGGTTGTAAATATCGGGGTTGGCGTCGAGGACCGTATCGACGGTTTCGAGGCGGCCTTTAAAGTCGGGCACGAGCACCTCGATGGCCGTCTCGGGATTGCGGTGGCGGATCGCGCGAATGGTGGCGGCCCAGATGGAGGCGCCGCCATCGGCCAGTTCGTCGCGGGCGACTGAAGTGATCACGCAATGCTTGAGATTCATCTTAGCCACGGCGTCGGCAACGCGGGCGGGCTCAGCGACATCGTATTCCGTGGGACGTCCGGTCTGAATTGCGCAAAAATTACACGAGCGCGTGCAGATGTTGCCTAGGATCATCACCGTGGCGGTGCCGCGAGACCAGCATTCGCCGAGATTGGGGCATTGGGCGCTTTGGCAAACGGTGTGGAGCTGATGATCGTCCACGAGTTTTCGCACGGCGGAATAGCCGGGGCCAGAAGGGAGCTTGGCGCGGAGCCAGGCTGGTTTGCGGGAGGTGTCAGTCAGATCCATTATTTAGAGGCCCTTCAATGGACACGAAATGCGGCTGAGCACAAGAGGTGAGTCGAATGAAGCGGGGATCTTCTCAGCTAGTCGGCTGAATGAACTCGGGCCACCGGGCGAGAAACTCTTGCGCGAGGACTGCCCGAACTTCGGTCATGGAAGGTGGCGTGGGGAGTTCGGCGGCGAGGGAAGTGACGGTGCCATCGGTGCTGGCGATGCCGCAGGGGACGATCCCGGCAAAATGCTCGAGATGCGGCGCTACGTTGAGGGCGAAGCCGTGGTAAGCGACCCAACGACGCACCGCGACGCCGATGGCGGCGATTTTGCGGGTGCCGACCCAGATGCCGGTGAGGCCGTCGCGACGGGTCGCGGCGAGACCGAGGCTGCCGACGGCACGAATCATCACTTCCTCCAAAAAGCGAAGGTAGGCGTGCAGGTCTTTGACGGCCGAAAGGTCGACGATCGGATAGCCGACGATCTGGCCGGGACCGTGATAAGTGATGTCGCCGCCGCGATTGGTGTCGGCGATCGAAATGCCCTGGGCGGCGAGTTGAGCGGGGGCCCAGAGCAGGTTTTTCACGGATCCGTGGCGCAAACCTACCGTGTAAACCGCGTCGTGTTCGGTGAATATCAGCTGGTCGGGTATCTCGCCCTTGATGCGCTGACCGACGAGGATCAACTGGCGGGCAGTCGCCTCGGCGTAAGCCGTGCGTCCCCAGTTTTTTATCTTGATACCGCTGACCTCTTGCATGCGGGGAAGTTGGCTACTCGCCAGCCTCGTGCAACCCTTGGCTACGAGATTACGAGCGAAGAGTGCAGGCCGAGCATGAGGCGATGGTTGTCACCGATTATGTGACAAACATCGATATCATCATGGTTTAAAGAGGTTTGGGGCATTTGCCGCGTCGGGTGTTGGTGAGGCAGGCGTTGAGAGTGCTGGAGGGATGAAGAAGAGGACGAGGACTCGTTTTGCGTTTGCGCCGGAGCGGGGCGGTTTTCACGGTGGTCGGTTTCATGAGCGAAGCCACTCCAGCAGATATCAGCCACGACCAACACGCCGTGCGGCGCCAGAAGCTTGCCGAGCTGCGTGAGGCGGGGAGCGATCCGTTTCGGGCCAGCTTTACCCCGACACATTTCGCGGACGAAGCCTTGGCGGCCCACGTGGAAGGCGAAGACAACGCGGTGACGGTTGCCGTCGCGGGTCGAATCGTCACGCGGCGTGACATGGGTAAGAGTCAGTTTTTGAAGATTTTAGATCAGTCCGGGCTCATCCAGCTCTACGTAAAGAAGGATGTGGTGGGCGAGGAGAATTATCCGGCGTTTAAGAAGCTGGATCTGGGTGATTTTATAGGCGTCACCGGCACGTTGTTCATGACCCGCACGGGTGAAGTGACGGTGCGGGTGGGGAACTACACCCTCGTGGCAAAGGCGCTGCGGCCCCTGCCGGAGAAGTTCCATGGATTGGCGGATGCGGAGCAGGTTTACCGGCAGCGTTATCTGGATTTGGTGGTCAACAGCGAGTCCCGCGCCCGTCTCATGCTGCGCTCGAAGGTGATTTCGCACATCCGGCGCTTTTTGGAAGATCAGCGCTTCATGGAAGTGGAGACGCCGGTGCTGCAAAATATCGCGGGAGGCGCCGCCGCCCGTCCTTTTGAGACGCACCATAACGCATTGGGCGTCGATTTTGTGCTGCGGATTTCGTTGGAGCTCTATTTGAAGCGACTGTTGGTGGGTGGCATCGATCGGGTGTTTGAGATCGGTCGGAATTTCCGCAACGAGGGGATTTCTCGTCGTCACAATCCTGAATTTACCATGCTCGAGGTTTATCAAGCCTACAGCGATTACCGGGGCATGATGACGCTCATCAAGGATCTGCTGCAGTCCTTGTGTCGCGATGTTTTGGGCACGACGAAGATCTTGCACGCGGCGAGCGGCGAGGAGATCGAGTTTGCCGGCGATTGGCGTGAGGTGAGCTACAAGGCGTTGTTGCGCGAGGCGACGGGTGAGGCTGGTTGGTTCGAACTTTCCAAGGCGGAAAAAGCCGCCAAGGCCGAAGCGTTGGGCTGCAAGGTCAATCCGGCTTGGGAAGCGTTTGAGATCACGAACGAGATTTTCTCAAAGAAAATCGAACCGACGCTCATCCAACCGACTTTTGTGACGCACTTACCGAAGGAATTGTGTCCGCTGGCGAAGATCAACGTCGAGGACCCCGATGTGCTCGACGTGTTCGAACTTACGATTGGGGGGATGGAAATCGCTCCGGCTTACAGTGAACAAAATGATCCAGATGTGCAGCGTCAGATGTTTGAGGCCCAAGCGGGCGAAGAGCAGCAGAACGTGGATCACGACTTCCTGCTGGCACTCGAGCATGGCATGCCGCCAGCGGGAGGGATGGGCGTGGGGATTGACCGGCTATGCATTCTGCTCACGGGCGCCGAAAGTATCCGTGACGTGATCTTGTTCCCGCAGTTGAGAAACCGGGGAGAGTAAGCGAAAATTGGAAAGAAATGAAACAAGACGGTCAGTTTTTGATCTGAAAGCGCGTCGCGGTTTTTTTCGATCGCGACCCATTCCATGCCCTGGCCCCTTTATCTCGCTCTGAAACAACTCTTCCCCTCGGGGAAGCGGTTTCCGTTTTTTACGGCGATCTCAATGCTCGGGGTGGCGTTGGGGGTAGCACTGTTGATTATTTCCGTCGGGGTGATGGGCGGGTTTGGCCAGGAGATCCGGCGGATGATCGTGGATACGCAGGGAGACTTGCAGGTGAAGTCGAGTGGGTATCTGGGCAACGTGGACAAAGTGCTCGAGACGATCGCGGCGCAGCCCGATGTCGTGGGGGTCACTCCATTCGCCGAAGGCGTGGTGATGTTGGAGTATGATCTCAAGCCGGCGTTTCCGGCCCTGCAGGGGGTTGATGTCAACCGGGTTAACGATGTGGTGCCGTTGGATCGATATATCGTCGCGGGCTCGCTGGATATGCTGGACGACGACTCAATCATTTTGAGCGCGCGATTGGCGCAGTCTTTGGGGGCGCGGTTGGGCAGTCTGGTCGAGATCTACTCGCCGCTTTTATTGGAAAAGATGAAAGGCGACGAGGTGATGTTACCGCGAGAACTTGAGGTGGTGGGTATCTTTCAAATCGGTCACCAATCACTGGACAGCAGTGTGGTGTTGGTGACGTTGCGACGGATGCAGGAGCTGTATGGGCTCGGTGAGGGCGTGCACGGATTCAATGTAAAACTGGGCGAAGGCGTGGACGCGGATCTGGCGGCGCGGGCGTTGAACCGGGTGCTGCCGGATGTGGCCCCCGGGGCTTTCGCGAAGTCGTGGATGGATTCGAACCAGGATTTTCTCTTCGTGGTGCAGTTGGAGAAAAACATGATCTTTTTCCTGTTGCTGTTTATTGTCGTGGTGGCGGCGTTTTCGGTCGCGAGTTCGTTGCTGATTTCGGTGGTGCGTAAGACCCGAGAAATTGGGTTACTGGGGGCGATGGGGGGACGAGCTCGCGATGTTGCACTGTGCTTCTGTTGGCAGGCATTGATTATCGGCACGATGGGCACTTTGGCCGGAGTCGGCCTCGGGTTTACGGTGCTTCATTTTCGCAACACTATCATCGCGGGGTTTACCCGATTGACGGGAAGTGAAGAGGCGCTGGTGCGATTTTATGAGTTTAGTAATTTGCCGGCGCACCTCTCCAATAATGACCTGATTTTGATCACGAGTTCGGCCGTCATTATTTCGACGCTGGCCGGGGTGCTGCCGGCTTGGCGGGCGGCCCGACTGCAACCGGTGGAGGCACTGCGCAGTGAGTAATCCAGCGATTATTTTGGAAGGGAACAAACTCATGAAATCCTTCGTGAGTGGAGACCGAACGTTGTCCGTTTTGACGGGAATTGATCTCACGCTGGTGGCAGGTGAGAGCGTGAGTATCCGAGGGGAGTCGGGGTCGGGGAAATCAACCTTACTTCACGTGCTGGCGGGACTGGATTCGCCCGATCAGGGCGAGTTGTGGTGGGCAGGTAAGCCTGACACCGGTGCGGTCAAGCGGGGGAAGTTTCTCGGCATGGTATTTCAGTCGTTTTATCTCATTCCGGAACTGACGGCCCTTGATAATGTGATCATGGCGGCGCGGATGTTGGGCGGGGTAGGGGCGAAGGAAAAAAGTCGGGCGAAGCTATTGCTGGAGCGAGTGGGGTTGGGGGAACGACTCGACCATGTGCCAGCGAAATTATCGGGTGGAGAACGGCAGCGCGTGGCCGTGGCGCGAGCTTTGATGAACCGGCCGCAATTAATTTTGGCGGACGAGCCAACGGGTAACCTGGACGAAACGACCGGCAATGCGGTCATTAGCCTTTTGCTCGATCTTTGTCAGGAGACTGGCACGGCATTGGTTCTGGTCACGCATAACTTGGGGCACGCCGCCAAGACGGACCGTAAACTGGTCATGAAGCGCGGGGCGCTGGAAGAGACCTCACCCGTGGTGGTGAGCAAAACCTTATAGCGCTAGCACCATGAGGAGCTCATGATGAAATTCTGAGCCGACTCGGAGGGCATTGGCCTCGCGGCCGTAGATCTCGAAACCGAATTTCTCGTAGAGTTTCCGAGCGACGAGGTTCGATTCGTTTACCGCCAACTGGAGTTGAAGCACATCCGGCATGCGGCGAGCCCGAGCGATAGTGTGTTCGAGGAGTAATCTGCCGATATCGAGCCGGCGGTATTCGGGCGCAACATACATGCCGTAGACGCCGGCTTTGTGGCGTTCCTTTAGATTCTTGAAACGAACGACGCTGATGGTGCCGACGAGCTTATCGGCGACGAAGCGACCAAACGTCCAGCTATCCGGGTGAGGTGCCAAACGCGCTGTGGTGACCACCAGGGGACGTTTCGATTCTTCCTCGTTGGAACAGCCGAACGCGCTCGGGGATTGGAATAATCCTCGTAGGCGCAATTCGCGGTAGATAGAGGCATCGGTCGGTCGCAGTCGTCTGATCTTCATAGGTTGTCGGGACTTAGGAAAGACCGGGACCGAGCGAGGGAAGCACGGGACTCAGTGGGGGAGAACATGGAGGCTCGGAATGGGGAGGTAGCGGGGGTAAAGACTAACGACGGTTAAGGTATAAGTTATATGAATGCAAATTTGTAGCCACGAATGCGCCGAACCGGCTGCAGCGAAGGATTCGCGTATTGTGGAGTTTGGAGAAACTGCTCACGTTTCTCCGCTTCATGAAGTTGTTACCCCGTCTTTTAATTTTCCTGTCGATTTTTGTCGTGTCCTTATCTTCGGCGAAGCGGCCCAATGTGTTATTCATCTTAGCGGACGACCTCGGTTGGCGTGATCTGAGTGTGGAGGGTAGCACGTTTTATGAGTCGCCCAATATTGATCGCATCGCGAATTCCGGGTTGCGGTTCACCCGCGGTTACGCGGCTTGCCAAGTGTGCAGTCCGTCCCGGGCAGCGTTGATGACGGGGAAGGCTCCCGCGCGGCTCGATATCACGGACTGGATCGGCGCGGCTGAGGGCACGGGTTGGACGCGGAATACGAAACTTTTACCGGCGACCTACAACCATGCTTTGCCGGCGGAAGAGGTGAGTTTGGCGGAGGCATTCAAAGAGGCGGGATACCGCACGTTTTTTGCGGGAAAGTGGCATTTGGGCGGAGAGGGCTCCCTCCCGGAAGACCACGGATTTGAGATCAACATCGGCGGGCACCACCGGGGCTCGCCTCCGGGGGGGTATTTTTCTCCTTACAACAACCCTAAGATGACAGATGGCCCGGCGGGCGAGGCGCTGCCGCTGCGGTTGGGGTATGAGACGGCGAAGTTTATCGATGCCCATAAGGACGAACCGTTCTTCGCTTACCTGTCGTTTTATCAAGTGCACGGTCCCATCCAATCGACGCAGCGATTGTGGTCCAAATACCGGACGAAGGCGGAGCAACATCCGGCGGTGGAAAATCGCTTTATCATCGACCGGACGAGTCCCGTTCGGCAGGTGCAAGATCACCCGGTTTATGCGGGTATGGTCGAGGCGATGGATGATGGGGTGGGACTTGCGCTCGCGGCGTTAGAGCGAAACGGGCTACTCGATGACACGATTATTGTCTTCACATCTGACAACGGCGGAGTCTCGGCGGGCGACGGCAAGGCGACGTCCAATCTGCCGTTGCGCGGCGGCAAGGGCCGGCAGTGGGAAGGCGGATTGCGGGAGCCTTTCTACATCGTGGCGCCGGGGGTGGGCCCGCCGAACGCCGTGACTCATGTGCCCGCGATTCACATGGATTTTTACCCCACGTTGTTGGAATTGGCCGGACTTCCCGCGCGGCCGATGCAACACGTTGACGGCGTGAGTCTGGTGCCGCTGATCAAAGGGGAAGGAAGTGTGCCCGAGCGTGACCTGTATTGGCACTACCCCCATTACGGAAATCAAGGTGGTGAACCAAGTGCCATCATCCTAGCGGGGAACTGGAAGTTGATTCGTTATTTTGAAGATGGTCGCGAGGAGCTCTATGATCTCGCCAAAGACAGGGGAGAAGCAGTCGATGTGGCCGGCTCGAATCCGGCTCGCGTCGTGGCCATGGGGGGTCGATTGGATGCTTGGCTCGCGGAGACCGAGGCACGGATGCCGATCCCTAATCCGAACTTTGATGAAGTGGAATATGCGCGGGAGAAGGTGCGGATTCGGGAGGTTGAGATGCCTAAACTCGAACGGCAGGCGGCGGAATTTATGGAGCCCGATTTCATCGCGACCGACGGAAGTTGGTGGGGATCTAAGCCCTAAATCGACTGGGGAGTCGTCACGGATTTACTTGATTTTTTCGATCCAAGCGGCCGTGTGGCGAAGGATTTCGGGGGTCGGCAATGAAAGGGGACCTCCCGGATGGTCGAAGGTCGTGGGGGAGAGAGGCTGGCCGGCGGCTACGTCCCACCAAGTGACCTGCCATTCGCCTGCGTCTAAAGCTGGAATTTGGAGATAAGCTGAAGTGGGACTGAGGTCCTCGTCGGCCGCGGGAGACAGCAAGTTGGTGCGGTGACGGACCCAAAGGACCATCCGGCCGTAGCCTTGGCGGGCGGTGGCGGCGAGGACGGGCGTGGGGATGCCGAAATCGAGCTCGGCGATATCGATCCAGTCGGGACCGGTGGGGTTTTCGATGACGAGTTGATGGCTGCCGTAACCGATGCGGAAGGGGAATGTTAGGTTGGTGGGAGCGGGGCGGCTCGCGGTGGCTGCGGGCCATGACTCATCGATAATCGTGACATCATCGAGCTTCACGCGGAGAGAGCTGCCACGATTTCCCACGCGGTTAAGTTTGAGTTGGGCGGCGGCGGCGGCAGGGAAGTCGAGATTGAGCGTGAACTTACTCGGGAACGGATGAGCCGGATTCGCGGAGGCATCGGTGAGAATGCGGCGGAAGGCCATGAGTTCGGGTTGCTCGCGCCCATCGAAAGAAACATCCATTTCGGGGTTGGGTCCCTGTTGCCAAAAGTAGCCGGGATCGATTTTGGCCGATGCGGTGTCGCCGCCGATCACGGTGAGTTGAGAGACTGATGGTAGCAGGGCTCGGCTGAATCCGCTGGCGCGCACGAAGTCGCCCACTGACTTTACTTCAGACCAGCGATCGTTTTGGCGGAGGGTCTCGAGATACCACATCTGGGCGGGCTGGGTGGCTTGGCCGAAGAGGCCAGACCAAGCAAGGATAGGATGGATGAAGCCGGTGGTGCGTTGGTCATCGGTCAGACTGGTCATGTTGTCGTCACCGATCTCGCCGTAGAACGCCGGGCGATCCAGATCACGAGGGTCGATTTCGAGCGATTGGACTCCGAGCACCATATTGGCAGCGTAGAGGTGAGGCTGGTAGTAGTCCATGGCACTCCAGAGCGGGTGATGCAGGTCGTCGTCGCTAGTGGTGATGAGATGATCGTGCACGTCGTAGCGGCGGAGGTGCCGGGCCATTTCAGTGTGCCATGAAGCGACGGCTTGATTGGCGGTTTCGTCTCCGCGGCGAGAGTTTGTCCACATGACCTCGTTAAAGAGCTCCCATGAAAGGACAGCGGATGAATACCCCCAGCGGGCGGTGATGTAACGGAATTTGTCGCGCGTGAGTTGCCGAGCTTTTTCGTGGGAGAAAAAATCCTCGGGTTTTTCGAGGAAGCCACCGTTGGCGATATTCCAGGGGTTTTCGGCCCAATTGGAATTGTTGAAGGTCGTGTATTGGCCGTGGTGTTGGAGCACGACTTGGAGGCGGACTTGGTTTTGTTCCGCGAGTTCGATGAGGTTGTCCCAGCGTTGAGCGACTTCGAACGAGAGCGTGCCGAGCTCGACTTGCTTGCCGTGGCGGGGTTCGATCCAGTCGAGGTTGAGTTGCCCCCAGTGGCACATCCAGATGCGACTCCAGTTTAGATTGGCCGATTTGAGATCGGAGAATGCGGCGGGGAAGTAGTCTGCGGGAGAATCCGGAGCCCACGGTAGGGCGCCGCCAAAGGGCACGTAGAGGTTCCCCGCCTCGTCGATGAAGTCTCGTCCCGAACGTGGATCGATTTTGATCGTGCCATTGAGGCTATCGATCTCGCGAAGTTTGATGCGGTCACGACCGCGCAGTTCGACGCGGAGGGGCACGCTGCGTCCAGCAAGAATTTCACTGGTGCTCAGAAAGCGGTAATTGCCCTTCTGGGTAGCGCGAGTGCGCACCGACCAATTATCCTCTCCAACATAGAACGCGGGAAGTAATTGGCGTTGTTCATCCGGTGATTCGACGAGGGCCCAGATTTCACGAGAGAACGGATTTCCCTCAGTAGCAGGGGCTTTAAACGTGAATTCAACCGGGGCCGCGAAGACTCCGAAGGGAAACGTGATGAGGGCGAGAAGGAAGACCGAGTGAAAGAAGCGGAGCGGAGACATAGGCTGAATTGACGAGATTGCAGAACAGTTGGTCATAAAGCGGTGGGAATGGACATCAAAACGTTGCGGCGAATGGAGTGGAATCGAGTTAACGAGTAGCGGGGATGTGGGATCGAGTCTCCCGGAAGCCGCAAATGTTTGCATCTTAGATGAACGGTTGATGCGGACCGGACCCTTTTCGAATCGCCCTTTATCTTCCCCCCTCGGATTTTTTAACTATGCAACGTCTCAATCTTTCTCGCGCCAAATGGATGTTCCGTGACTGTTCTGATCAGAACTGGTTCGCGGCTAAAGTTCCCGGATGCGTGCATCAAGATCTCCGTCGAAACCGTGAAATTCCAGATCCATTCTGGGGCACCAACGAGCTCGACCTGCAGTGGATCGAAGATCGAGATTGGGAGTATCGGACGGAGTTTAAGGTCAGCTCGAAATTACGCGCGGAAGCCGTGATCGAGCTGAGTGCTGAAGGTTTGGATACGTTGGCCAAGATCACGCTGAATGGGGAGGAGGTGGGACGCACCGAGAATATGTTCACCCCTTATCGGTGGAACGTGAAGCAGCTGTTACGGGAAGGAACGAATGAGCTGACGATTCGGTTCGCCGCGACGGGCACGTATCTCCGCACCCAGCATGCCGGGCATACTTTTAAAGAATTCAATGATCCCGTCGGTCACTCGAATCGGATTCGCAAAGAACAGTGTCAATTCGGATGGGATTGGGGGCCTCGGTTTGTGACGGCCGGTATTTGGCAACCCATCGGCCTCGAGGCGTGGTCGGCGAATCGGCTTCAGAGTGTGAGGATCGAACAGTCGCATGCGGTGAATGGAGAGGTGACGGTCACACTCGCGCCCGAGTTGGAAAGGGAGGATGGAGCGATGAATTGCCGTTGGGTTCTTTCGCATCAGGGCCAGACGTTAGAGCGGGGTGAAGGGGTGAGCATCAAGGTGCGGAAGGCCAAATTGTGGTGGCCGGCGGGACACGGGGATCAGCCCCTCTACGACCTAGAAGTCGAAGTGATCGATGGGCCAGGCGCGTTGATTGGAACGTGGTCGGAGCGGATCGGCTTGCGCACGATTGAACTCGATTTATCGGAGGACAAACGGGGTGAGAAATTTCAGTTTGTGGTTAACGGCCGGGCGATCTTTGCGAAAGGAGCTAACTGGATTCCGGCGCATAGTTTTGTGGCAGGATTGAAGCGGGCAGATTACGAGCGCGATCTGCGGTCGGCGGTCGAAGCGAATATGAATATGGTGCGCGTCTGGGGAGGCGGAATTTATGAGACGGAGGAATTTTACGACGTTTGTGATGAGCTGGGTTTATTGGTGTGGCAGGACTTCGCGTTCGCCTGCACGTTGTATCCAGTGAATGAGGCGTTTGCCGAATTGGTCCGGCCAGAGGCGGATGCTCAAGTGCGACGATTGCGGCATCGGGCGAGCTTGGCGTTGTGGTGTGGGAATAATGAAATTTGGTCACTCAACCCGCGAATTACGGATGATGGGGCGGCAGCCGATTTGCTCGCTGGCTACAAAAAGATTTTCCACGAAGTGCTGCCCGAGGCGGTAGCCGCGGGTGATCCGAGCACGGCTTATTGGCCGTCGTCGCCATGGCGGCGAGAGGGCGCGATAGGGCATGAAGCGGGAGAAAAAACCGGTGATACGCACTTCTGGGATGTTTGGCATTCGCGCCATCCGGTGCGGGATTACGAGAAGTGGGATTTTCGCTTTGTCGCCGAATTTGGAATGCAGAGTTACAGCTCACCGGCCACCAATGCCACGTTCTGTGATGCGAAAGACAATAATGTGTTCGGCCCGGTGATGGAGAATCACCAAAAGAACGCGGCGGGAAATCAGATTATTCTCGATTACGTCTCGCGGCTCTATCGTTTCCCGAAGTCGCAGGATGATTTGATTTACCTATCTCAGTTGAACCAAGCGCACTGCATGCAGGTGGGGGTAGAGCACTACCGACGAATTTCACCCCACTGTATGGGCGCGCTGTATTGGCAGTTGAATGACACGTGGCCGGTGGCGTCCTGGAGTTCGTTGGAATTTACGGGACGGTGGAAAGCACTCCACTACGCGGCCAAGCGATTCTTTGCGCCGGCTTTGGTCTCCGCCCATTTGATCGGTGAAGAGAGCATCACGATTGGCAACTACCGGAGGTCGACGATTGATCAGGTGGATCTTTATACGGTGTTCGATGCCCCGAAGGCAACGCGTGGAACCTTAGTCTGGGACGTGATGCACGTGGATGGGCGCCGATTGAGTGGAGGGCGAAAGGTGGTGCAACTGCGATGGGAAGACGGCGGGGTGAAGCAACATTCGCTGAAGTTGAGCAAGGAGTTGAACACTTACATCCGCGATGCGATTTACGTGCGCGTCCGATTACGAATTGGCGCGAAAATTGCGAGTGAGGAGACGGTGTTTTTAACCGCACCGCGGTTTGTTGATCTACCGAAATCGAAGGTGCGCACTCAGGTGAAACTATGCGGGACGGATGAAGCTGAGATTACTTTCACGGCGGCGAACCTCCAACATCGTTTCGGGTTTGAGCTGGGGCGAATGGATTTCCGGGCGAGTGAGAACTTCTTTGAACTCTATCCTAAAGAATCCAAGACGGTGCGCGTTAAATTGGCTAAATCCACCACGGTCGCTCAATTGCGCAAGCGGCTCAGTTGGCGCTCGCTAGTGGATACCTACTAATCGCGTTTTAGCCGAACCACTCACGGAGCCTAGCGACCGACGACGGTTTTCAGCATCTTGCTGAGGTCGCTGATGCGATACGGCTTGGTGAGGTAGCCACAGAAGCCGGCCTCGAGAAAGTGGCGGGCCATTTCTTCGTCATCATATCCACTGCACACAATTGCGCGGACATCCGAGTCGAATTCCAGTAGGTGGCGGAAGGTTTCTTCACCGCCCATGCCGCCCACAATGGTGAGGTCAAGTAGCACGGCATCGTAGGGGCGATCGACGGCGTAGTAGCGCCGATAGAAAGTGATGGCGTCCTCTCCTTTGTGGGCCACGTCCACGTTGTATTCCAGACTCTCGAGCATGGCTTTGGTGATGGCGCAGAGTTGTTTATCATCGTCCATGATCAGTATTCTGCCGGTGCCGAAGCGGAGGGACGGAGGACGGCGGACGGTGACTTCGAGTGATTTCTCGGTGACGGGGAGGAAAACGGTGAAGGTCGTGCCGGTGCCGACGACGGATTTTACGCCGAGTTGGCCGCCGTGTTTGCGCACGATGGATAGGACGGTTGCCAAGCCCAAACCGGTGCCTGTTTTCTTGGTCGTGAAGAAGGGTTCGAAGATGCGATCTAACTTGTCTTCGGGGATACCATTCCCGTTATCTTCCACTTCAATTTGCACGTAGTCGCCACCCGCGAGGCCAGCGAGTTGGCCCTCTTTAAGCGTGATGATCAGATTGCGAATATTGATTATGCCGCGTGACTGATCATCCATCGCTTGGCGGGCGTTGATGATGAGGTTTTGGAAGATCTGAATGATTTGCCCACGATCTGCTTCAATGGGCCCTGCATCATCGTCGAGTTCGGCATTAATGAGGACGGGACTGCCGGAGGAGGCGACCCGAATAGCATCACGCACGACATCCGATGGACGCATGATGGCGAAGTTGCCCGCGGCGCTGCCTTTGGAGAACTGGAGGAGTTGGCGGGTGAGGGTTTTCGCGGCCATACAGGCCGTTTCAGCATCGTCGAGTTTGTCGTAGTCGTGGTTCTCTTTCGCGATCGAGACGGCACCGAGAATGGTGGTGAGTAGATTGTTGAAATCGTGAGCGATGCCGCCGGCAAGTTGGCCGACGGAGTCAAACCGATTGGCGCGAATGAGCTCTTCGGGGGAGAGTGACATCTCATCGGGGTCGCGGAAAACAATGGCGATTCCGGTCGTGTCACCCAGATCGTTTTCTAGGATGCGAGCGCCCCAGACGATGGGTCTAGGCTCGGCCCCTTCGGTAACCAGGGAGTAGTCGGTGTAAAGTCGGTTGGGATCGTTCGAAGCGAGAGCTTGATCCAAGGCATCGGCGGCCGAACGGCCGTTGCTTTGGGCGACGAGTTGGAAAACGGATTCTGTGGGTTGACCGACGGCGGCGGCCAATGGGATTCCCGTGAGGCGTTCTGATTTAGTGTTTACTGTGACAATCTTGCCTCGTTCATCGGTGACGATGATCCCTTCGTTAAAACAGTTGAGGGTGCCCAAATCAATGAGGTTGCTCGAGGTCGGTGGGGGCGTGACGGTGGCGTTCTGGGCACCGGCAACCTGAATGGCAAAGCCGACGATACGATGGAGTTCCCCGCGGCGGCTGATTTGACGATGAAGCCCGAGAATCACGGGACGATCTTGTTGGTCGTTGGTTCGAATCGTGGTCGATCCCGTGCCCCACGATCCGGCTTCGCCAAACGAAGTCAAAAATGTGGTCAGGTCGCCTTGGGATGCTGGAAAGCAGAGCGTGAAAGCGCCGAGGTCGGGGGAATCATTACCGTCGCCCACGAGGTCTTGCCAAGCGATCGAGGTCCACGTCCTCCCTTCGTCGAAATCGAGGTCGAAGATCGCGAGTTCACCGGACTCGGCCAAGCTGTTGAGTCGGTCTTCGGCGACGATGCCGAGTTCTTCGAGTTCTTTGCGCTCGGAAATGTCGAGGTGAAACCCGACCACTCGTTCGAGTTTTCCATCGTCGGTGAACTGCTGCACGCCGATGCATTGGACCCAGAGCCAGTGGCCCCGGCGATGTTTCATTCGAAACTCAACGGAGAAGGACCGTCGGGAAACTCTTACCTGCCGGCCGACTTGGTCGGGAGCGGCGGAGGAATCCTCGGGATGGATGAGTTTTAGCCAGGTGTCGTAGGAATTCGCGAGGTCGTCGTCGGCGTAGCCGAGGATATTTTTCCACGCCGGAGAATAGACGGTTTCACCCCGAGCGAAATCGAGGTCAAAGAATCCGGCGGCCTCACTTTGGGTGAGGATGGAGAAGGCGCTGCCATCTTTGATCAGAGGCGCGAGCGGGGAATTGGTTCGGCCGGTCTTCGCTCCGTGTTTGAGATGCGCGATCCAAGTAAAACCGGTGCCGATGGCAGCTTCGAGTTCGACGCAAACCGTGATGGGGGGCGCATTTTCGTGGGATTGGATCGTGAGCGGTAATCGCTGATCGACAGCGGTGCTGACGATAATTTCCCACTGGGCTTCGGGGAGGTCGGGATCATCGGAAATTACCTCAAAGGCGAAGAGGGAAACGAACGGTCGTCCGACCAGTTTTTCCGGTTTTTGGGTCCAGAGGTTCCCGGCCGCCGCGTTTGCGCCCATCACTTGTCCGGTTTCGGAGAGGGCCAGCCACACGGGTGCATCCATGCCGCGGGAGGGGCTAGATGAAGAGTGATTTGATTCGGGAGAAACGAAGTTCAATACGGAATAGGCGTCGAATTCACTCCAAGTTAAGTAGTAGATTTGCCAGCGGGGTGGGAGGCGAAGCTCACCAATCTACTGGCAGGGTTATCGCGATTGGACGAGTGTTTATGTGCGCTGGCTTAATTTTGGAGAGTGGCTGCCGTGTTGACGGCATGAGTCGTGGTCGGGGATTCCCCCTCAAGCCAGCGTCGCACGCGTCCGGTTAGGAAATCGATGTAGGGTGTTTGATCGTTGAGGCAGGGGACGTGTTGGAATGTTTCGCCGCCGGCTTTCATGAAGTCTTCGCACCCTTCGCCAGCGATTTCCTCGAGCGTCTCCAAACAGTCCGTAATAAATGCGGGGGTCAGCACGATGAGGCGCTTGCGACCCTCCTTGGCAAAACGCACGAGTTCGAAGTCGGTGTAGGGGGTGAGCCAGGGTTCACCAGCGAGTCGAGATTGGAAAGACACCGACCATTTGTCATCGGGCAGCTTGGCGCGTTTTACGAGGGCGGCGGTGGTCTTCATGACCTGCGCGCGGTAGCACATTTCATGTGCGGCGCTGCAGGTGTTGCAACAATCGTCAACCGTTAGGCAGTGGGCCTTGGAGGCGTCGCCTTTGCGGAGGTGGCGCTCGGGAATGCCGTGATAAGAGAAAAGAATGTGATCGTGGGGCTGCTCGAAGTAAGGGCGGGAGACGGCGTAGAGCGCCTCGATGTAGTCGGCGTCCTGGTAGAAAGGTTGCACGCAATCGACTTTCAGCTTGGGCGCTTGGCGCGCGAATTCCTCATACACTTTGACCACGACAGTTTCCCACGAGGACATCGCATAATGGGGATACTGGGGAAAGAGGAGGACCTCCTCGATACCGTCGGCGTGGATTTGGGCAATCACACTGGCGATTGAGGGGTTTTGGTAACGCATGGCGACATACACTGGCACCTCGGGCCCCAACGATGCGGTGAGCTTTTTGCCGGCCGAATGTGACATCACGACCAAGGGGGAACCCTCGTCAGTCCAGACCTCTGCATAGGCTTTGGCGGACTTGGGCGAGCGGGTGGGCGCGATGATGCCGTTGACGAGGAGTTTCGCGACCCAACGGGGTTTGAGATCAATGACACGTTCGTCGCCCAAAAACTCACGCAAGTAGCGCCGCACATCGGGGACAGCGGTGGAATCGGGTGAACCTAGATTAACGAGGAGAACGGCGCGGGTCGGCATGGGGAGATTGATCGGGGAAGGGAGACGATTGTCAAATGACTGAGGGGAAAACCGTTTGACGGGGAACAGGGCGCAAATGAAAAACCTCTTTTATGCGGACGGTTTGGGTTTTGACCCGGGGCAAAGTCATCGCCCAAACTGGGGCGATATGTCTACCGCTGAGACCGACTCCCGTAAGCCTGTGCTACTCGTGATCCGTGATGGTTGGGGCCAGAATCCCGATGCATCCCAAAATGCGACCAACGCGGTGGCCTTGGCTCACACGCCGTGTGATGATCGTTTGCAGGCGACCTACCCGAAAACGCTCGTGGCGGCTTCTGGTTTCGATGTGGGACTACCGGAGGGGATAATGGGTAATAGCGAAGTGGGGCACGAAAACATCGGAGCCGGGCGAATCGTCGATCAAGAGTTGGTGCGTCTGAATAAGCTTTTCTTGGAGGGACGTCTGGCCACGAACACGGTTTGGCATCAAGCGGTGGCTCGGGCGAAGGCGGGGGGACGATTACATCTGATGGGGATCGTTTCAGACGCGGGGGTGCACGGTATGTTGGAGCATCTCTATGGTATCTTGCGGCAGGCCAAAGCGGATGGGATTTCAGAGGTCTTTATCCATGCGTTCACCGATGGTCGGGACACCTCGCCGCGGAGTGGATTGGAATACGTGCGCCAGGTGGAGGCCAAATGTGCCGAAATCGGCGTCGGCACGATTGCTACGGTGTGCGGGCGCTTCTGGAGTATGGATCGAGACAACCGCTGGGCACGGGTCCAGCAGGCTTACGATTTGCTCACGGGTAAGGCGGCGGTCGCCACGGCGAGCTCGGCGGAGCAAGCGGTGCAACAGTATTACGATGCGCCCTTGAGTGAAACGCAGCAGGGCGACGAGTTCGTGGCGCCTACGGCAATCTTGGGGCCGGACGGTGCTCCGATCGCGTCCTTCGAAAACGGGGATGCCGTATTGTTCTATAACTACCGGGGGGATCGCCCTCGCGAGATTACGAAGGCTTTCGTGATGGATGATTTTGACGGCTTTGATCGGGGCGAAAAACTCGATCTCTACTACGCGACCATGACCGAATACGAAGCCGGATTACCGGTGCACGTGGTTTCGCCGAAACCGGCGAAGTTGAAAAACATCTTGGGTGAAGTCGTCGCCAATGCGGGTATTAAGCAGTTCCGGTGTGCGGAGACCGAGAAGAACCCGCACGTGACATTTTTCTTTAACAATTACCGGGCGGATCCGTTTCCGGGAGAGGATCGGGCCTGCCCGCAGAGTCCGCAGGTTGCGACCTATGACCTGCAACCGGAGATGGTGGCCGACCAAGTGACCGCGGCCGCGAAGGAGGCGATTCTCTCGGGTAAATACGGACTTATCGTGGTTAACTTCGCGAACCCCGATATGGTGGGGCACACGGGGAATCTCACGGCGGTCGTTAAGGCGGTCGAGGCGACGGATGCGGGCGTGGCAGAATTATTGGCGGCTTTGGATTCGATGGACGGAAAGGCGTTGGTTTTCGCCGATCACGGCAACTGCGAGCAGATGTGGAATCCGGATACCAACGGGCCGCATACCGCTCACACACTGAACTTGGTGGAAGTTTTTGTCGTGGGAAATGAGTTTTCGAAGGCGGGTACCCAGCTACGGGGGGGCGGTCGGCTCGGGGATATCGCCCCCACGGCTCTTGATCTCATGGGCTTACCCAAACCAGTTGAGATGACGGGCGAGAGTTTGATCCGGCGTTGAGCTGCGCGGCTTACCGGATGGGGCAAAGCCTTTACATGCGGCCGGTGATGGTTGTCACTGGGAGGCATGTTGATGAGAATTTTTGCCGCCCTGCTGTCTTTATCGGTTTACGTCGAGGCGACGGCCAAAGATCCGAATGTGTTGATCATTCTGGTCGATGATATGGGCTACGGGGATCTGCGGAGTTTTAATCCGGACTCGCAGATCCCGACGCCGTATCTGGATAAGCTGGCGAGTGAAAGCATGTTGTTTACGGATGCACATTCGGCCGGCTCGTTGTGTCATCCGTCGCGCTATGGGCTGATCACGGGACAGCTGCCTTTTCGCATCGATTATTCCAAATGGCCGGAGCATGCGCTGATTGAAAAGGATCAGACGACGCTGGCTTCGCTGTTGAAAGGCCGAGGCTACCGAACGGCAATGGTGGGCAAGTGGCATCTTGGTTTCGAAGAAGACGGCTATGAAAATGTGCTGCCGGGCGGTCCCGTGGACGTCGGGTTTGATACGTTTTTTGGCATCAGGGCATCGACCGATATTCCCCCTTATTTCTACATCGCAGGGGATCGGGCGCTCGTTCCGCCGATTGAAGAAATTGAGGTAAATTACAGCGACGAACCTTGGACGAAAATTCAGGGGGCGTTTTGGCGTAAAGGTGGAATCGCCCCCAATCTTCAGCTCGAGGATGTGTTACCACGATTTACGGATGAGGCGGTGGGAGTGATTAGAAATCATGCCCGATCAGAAACCGAAGATCCGTTGTTTCTTTATTTAGCTTACCCGGCGCCCCACACGCCCTGGTTGCCGTCGAAGGCATTCCAAGGCCGCACGAATAATATGTATGGTGATTTCATGGCGATGGTCGACCACATGATTGGGCGGGTGCTGACCGCTTTAGATCGGTCAGGCATGAAGGAAGAGACGTTGGTGATTTTCAGTTCGGACAACGGGCCGGTCTGGTATGACAAAGACACCGAGCAATTCGGTCACGATGCGATGGGTGGGATGCGAGGGATGAAGGGGGACGCTTATGAAGGTGGTCATCGCATGCCGTTTATCGTGCGTTGGCCCGGAACGGTGCAGGAGGGAAGTGCTTCGGCTCAGACGATTTGTTTCACGGACGTGATGGCAACGTTGGCAGATGTCACCGGGCAGAATTTGGCGCCGCAACAAGGGCCAGACAGTTTCTCGTTTTTGCCGGCCTTAAAGGGCATGAGTGAGCTGCACACGGCAGCGCGGGCACCTCTCGTGCTGGTTTCTGCCCGGGGTCACTTTTCGCTACGTTCCGGGAAGTGGAAATATATCAACGGAGTCGGATCCGGGGGTTTTTCCGATGGATTTAGTGATGCTTATCGATCCCGTGAAGCTGGCCCCAATGATCCCACGGCCCAGTTGTATGATATGGAGCAGGATCCAGGTGAAACGACCAACCTCTGGTCCGAGCACCCCGCGGTTGTCGCTAGGTTGGTAGCAGAGCTGGATCGGTTAAGAGCTGAACCTCACTCTCGCCGCTACTAGGAAGGCCGAGTGAGACGCGGGGCACAGCGGACGGGCCCGCGTCTCCGTCCCTACCTCGTTTTTTCGCGGAGGCGGAGGCGCGCGAAGAAACTCCATTGCCCCCGGTTGTTTTGAATCTTCAGCAACAGGTGGTTTTTGCCGGGGCGCAGTTTTAAGGCCACAACGTCTTCGTCCACTCGGCTGGGGCGGTTGTGGAACTCATCGATCACGAGTTCACCATTGAACCACACTTTCACGCCATCGTCGGAGGCGAAACCCAGCCACGCGTCTTTTTCGACGTCGGACTCGATCTCGATCCAAGCGTAGGCGATGGAATCGTCCACATTTTCTTTGGTGTCTCGAAAATCGTAGAACCCGGCCACGGCTTCAGCTGCTTTCCAGTGCAGAGTCTCGCCATCAACGATTTGTTTGTCGCCTTTCTTCGGCTGCACTTGACCGGCGCCATCGGCGTCGAACCAGTTCGAATTGAACGAGTTTATTTTCTGCGCCTGAGAAGCGGTGGAATTAAGCACGAAACGATCCATCACGACGGTGCCGTCAGCCATGACCGAGTAGCCGCTGCCCGCACTGGTGGTGTCCACTTTGATTGGTTTGAGGACCAACCATTTTTTAAGCGGAAGATCCACGGGGGCATCGAATGTGAGCCACGCTCGGTCGGCCTCCTGCTCGGCGGTTGTCGGTGGGACTTTGAGCTGGAAATCGACCTGTCCGCTGATCGGTTTACCGTGGCTGATCGCCGGGACGATGACCGGGGTTTTACTGAGTGCCGCCACGATGCTCGGAGTGATCTCGGCCGGAATCACGGAGGAGGGCAGCAACTCGGAGTGAGTCACCTGACCTTGTGCGTTCACCTCGAAGCGGGCGTCGATGCGTTTGATGCCGTGGGCACGTAGGGTCTCGTTTCTAAATGGAGAGTTAAGGAGCAGGGGAGCGGTTTTACTTTGGGCGAACTTGAGTGGCCGGGTGGTGTGAGCGTAAAATTTGCGGTCGGGGAAAGTTCGAAGATTATCAGGATGAGTTTGCCAAAGAATGGCGGAGGTCGCATCGCAAAACTCCCTCACGTCTTGGTCACCCCCGACCCCATGACGGACCAAAGGAATGCCCTCACGGGTGACCGCACTGAAGGTCACTTGCCCAGCCCGAAGGCTGACGTCGATGTCGCGCCAGAATTTTGATTTGTCGCGTTTGACGTAATACCAACCCGGCCGTGAATTGCCTGGGGGCTCTGATTTGGAGCTTCGCGGGATAATGAAGAGGGTGGCGACGTGGCCCGGGAACACGCGCTCCATGCGAGCGGTAAATGGTTGCAGGTTCCCGAATTTGGCGCCGGAGGCATTGGCCTGCTGGCCGGGAGGGAGCCCAGAAATGATGATGTAAGCCTCGGGTTCGGGGGGCTTTTTTTGATCCACTCGTTTTCGGCTCGCTTCAGGGAGAGCCGCATAGGCCGTGCGGATCAAGGTCGCATTGGATTCACTCCAGCGGGCGGCGGAAGGCTGATCCGGGACCATTGAGTGAAAGCGTCGGGTCTCCGTTTTGCCCAAGAGGCGAAAGGGCATGAGCACGGGACGGTCTCGTTTCTTGGTATTGAATACGGCGAGAGGGCCGAACGCCTCGACGGGCGAACCGACAAATGCGTTTCCCCGGATGTCGGTCCAGGAGGGAATCTCTTCGACGGCCGAGGATGAGGGGGGCAGGACGAGCCACCCCAAAGCGGAAAAAAGAGACAGGACGCGAAAAAAACGGAGCATATTGAAATTAGCCGAATGAGGAGGGGGGGGCTGGAATCGGATGGGGCCGGAGGTCAACAGGATGTGAAACGAGTCAGCTACTCCGAGAAGGACTGGGGTTTGACGGTAAAATTTCAGGATAGAAATACGGAGGGGGCGAAGTTGCGATCGAGTCGGATAAATCACGCCAGTTGACTCCGAGAGTATGCCCTAATTCGGAGCCGTCGAAATCGGTTGAACTTCGGGGGCGAGGGGGAGCGGCGATTATTGAATTGCGGTCGGGGAGGGCGGTGAGCTTAGGTCTGCCTCTTTCGACCTGACTATGAAGCGCACCCATCACTGTGCAGAGCTCACATCCGCCAACATCGACGCGATCGCGTCGCTGGAAGGTTGGGTGGACACGATCCGCGACCAAGGCGGTATAATCTTCGTCGATTTGCGTGACCGCAAAGGCATCACGCAGATTAAGCTCGAACCTAACGATAACGCCGCAATCGGCGAACAACTTAAGCACTTGAAGCCGGAATCGGTGATCGGTGTTTCGGGCCGAGTGTCCCGCCGTCCCGAAGGCACGGAGAATTCGAATTTACCGACCGGTGAAGTCGAAATCGTCGCCGACGAGCTGTTGATTCACAACATCTCGGCCACGCCACCGTTTCCGTTGGATGACGCGGGAGGCGATCGGGTCAATGACGACCTGCGGTTGACTTACCGTTATCTGGATCTTCGTCGCCCCCGGATGCGTCACAACCTGCGGATGCGTCACACGGTGAGCAAATCCATCCGCGATTACTTCGATAGTCAGGAATTCATCGAAGTCGAAACGCCTTCTTTGTTCAAAAGCACCCCCGAGGGAGCCCGCGAATATTTGGTGCCTTCCCGGATTCACCCGGGGGAATTCTATGCGCTGTCGCAATCGCCGCAGCAGTATAAGCAGATCCTGATGGTGGCAGGCGTGGAGAAATATTTCCAAATCGCCCGCTGTTTTCGAGACGAAGATTTGCGCGCGGATCGCCAGATGGAGTTCACGCAGGTCGACGTCGAAGCCTCGTTCGTCGATCGGGAAGATATTTATGCCCTGTTCGAGGGGATGCTGCGGAAGGTTTGGAAAGAAGCCGTGGGTCATGACATCACGGCGCCGATTCCGCGCATGACTTTCCACGAGGCGATGAATCGCTTCGGGGTGGATAAGCCTGATCTGCGTTTCGGCCTCGAGTTGGTTGATTTCTCAGAAACGTTTAGGGAGTCTTCGTTTAAAGTCTTCTCCGGCACGGTGAAAAAGGGCGGCATAATCAAGGCGATCAACGCCAAGGGGCTGGCGGATATCACTCAGGGCGAGCTCAAAAGTTTAGAAGACGCCGCCAAATCTCTTGGCGCGAGAGGGCTCGCGTTCATCAAGATCGAAGCCGGTGAGTGGAAATCGCCGATTGTGAAATTCTTCTCTGAAGCAGAGAAGGCCGCCTTGACCGAAAAACTCGGGATTGAAGATGGCGACATCATCTTCTTCGCGGCCGCCGAATGGGAACAGGCCTGCACGATCCTGGGGCGAGTGCGTCTGGACAGTGCGGCATTGCTCGTGAAGCGCGGTAAGATCGAGCGTCGAGCCGACGATTGGAAATTCCTTTGGGTCATCGAGTTTCCCCTCATGTCTTACGATGAAGAGCAGGGGCGTTTCGTCGCGACTCATCATCCGTTCACCTCGCCGGTGCCAGAGGATGTGGCGTTGCTCGATAGTGATCCGAAAGCGGTTCGCGGCCAGCACTACGATCTGGTGCTTAACGGGATGGAGTTGGGGGGCGGATCGATTCGGATCCATCAACCCGCACTCCAGAAGAAGGTCTTCGAAGACGTGCTGAAGATTCCCGCCGACGTCGTGGAAAGTCGCTTTGGTTACATGCTGAAAGCGTTCACCTATGGTGCACCGCCGCACGGTGGGATCGCCTTTGGGCTGGATCGGATGGTCGCATTGCTCTGTGGCACGACCAGCATCCGCGATGTGATCGCGTTCCCGAAAACACAGCGTGGACAGGACCTGATGGCGCAAAGCCCGACCCCGGTCACCGCGCGTCAGCTCAAAGAGCTGCATATCCAGACCAACGTGCCGGAAGCAGAATAAGCGAGAGGGAGATCTAACACCTTTGAACCGGAGTCCTCAGGGGCTCCGGTTTTTTTGTTGATGAGATGGCGCGGTCGGATAGCGGGGGGCGGGGGCTAGGGCGGACGGGTCGGGTGGGGTAACGCAGAGGCGCAAAGCAGGGAAACCGCAGAGACAGTGGGGCCATGGAGAGTTGGATAAGCCTACCCAAGGGAGATTATTAATTTTAGGATATGATTTAAGAAACGAGTATACAGAGACTAACGAGAGTTTTTTCCTGAATAGGGGATAAACTGCCTTGAGGGGAAAGGCAGGAGGAAGAGTGGGGTAGGAGGGGCTGGGGCGCTGGTGGCTTCGAGTGGGGTTGTTTTGGGTGAAGGGGGGGCGGGCGAAGGTTTGGAGGGCACGTGGAGCGGGCGTCGTCAAGCGACGCGGAATAGAGAGAATAGAGCCGGGGTTTGGAGGAAAATGACGGTGGTATGAAAAAAATTCAGAATTAGGCTGAGTTGGCATAGGGCGTGCTTTTTGGACGTATCCCCGGCCAATTGGTCGGTTTCTGACTCAGTCTACAACCACTACTCGATACCAAATATTATTATGAAGCTAAGGTCCCAGCATTTGACCAGTTGGCTAAAGATGGCAGGCGTCTTTGCCGTATTGGCCGCGCTCTCGCCGCTCTTCGGCCAAGAGGAAGCGCCTCCCTATGAGTCTTACGAAGCATTCACCGAATCCGGTGGTTTCGCGCTCTTCACCGTCAACAATCTCTGGCTCCTCATTTCGGCCGCTCTCGTGTTTATCATGCACTTGGGCTTCTCGTGTGTGGAGACCGGTCTCACCCAATCCAAGAATACGGTAAACATTCTCTTCAAGAATCTGTTTATCGTGAGCATCGGTATCGTGGGTTATGCCTTTTATGGCTTCAACGCGATGTATCCGGGAGACTTCAATGGTTTCTTCGCTGCGGGTTCGTGGTTTGGCGTCGATAATGAAGACGTTACGATGATGACTGATGCCTACGCCTCTTACACGTGGTGGACGGACTTCATCTTCCAAGCGATGTTCGCAGCCACGGCGGCGACGATCGTTTCTGGGGCGGTCGCTGAGCGCATTAAGCTCGGCAGTTTCATGGTCTACGCGACTTTGCTCGTGACTTTCATCTACCCAATTTCCGGTTCATGGCAGTGGGGTGGAGGCTGGCTCGCCGAAAAGGGCTTCTATGATTTCGCGGGTTCTTCCCTCGTTCATGCCTTCGGTGGTTTCGCTGCCTTGGCCGCAGTCATCGTGCTCGGTCCTCGCAAGGGCAAGTATCTCGCCGGTGGTCGGGTGAAACCGATCCTCGGTCACTCGATGCCGCTCGCGGCCATCGGTGTCTTCCTCCTTTGGTTGGGCTGGTATGGCTTCAACGGTGGTTCGGTGCTCAGCGCCGATCCTCGTGCCGTCTCTTACGTCTTTGTGACCACGACCTTGGCGGCGGCGTCTGGAGCACTTGGTTCGATGCTCGTCAGTTGGGTCATGCTCAAGAAGCCTGATCTTTCGATGGGCCTCAATGGGGTTTTAGCCGGTCTCGTGGGTGTCACCGCGGGTGCTGACTCTGTTTCCATGTCCGGCTCGATCTTGATCGGCTTGATTGCTGGTTCGATCGTGGTCTTCTCAATCATCTTCTTCGACAAGGTCAAAATCGACGATCCGGTCGGCGCGATCTCCGTCCACGGTATCTGTGGTATCTGGGGCACGGTCGCCGTGGGTATCTTCTCTGATGCGGCTCCCATCGGGATCCAAATCGTAGGCGCTTTGTCTGTTTCTGCGCTCGCTTTCGTCAGCTCCCTCATCCTCGCGCTCGCCATCAAAGCGACCATGGGTATCCGGGTCAGTGCGGACGAAGAGGCGGAAGGTCTCGACATCAGTGAGCATGGTGCTGAAGCGTATCCTGACTTCACCCCGGCCCATAAGGGCTGATGACTTTCCCGCAAAATCGGTTCGAGTCTCAGGCTTGCACCGATGGCGCGGGGCTCTTATACATTAAAAGAATCCTCAAATATTTATCGCATGAAACTCATCATCGCCATCATCAAGCCCTTCAAATTGGAAGAGGTTAAGGAAGCTCTCTCCGAAATCGGGGTCGAGGGAATGACCGTTACTGAAGTCAAAGGCTTCGGTCGTCAAAAAGGTCACACTGAAATCTACCGCGGTAGTGAATACACGGTTGATTTCCTCCCGAAGGTTAAACTCGAGATCGTCGTTCCTGACGACGTTGTCGCCAAGACGGTTGATACTATCGCTACCGCAGCCAAGACCGGTAAAATCGGTGACGGCAAGGTGTTCGTGGTCGCTCTCGAAGAGGCCGTCCGCATCCGCACCGACGAACGCGGCGAGTCCGCTATCTAAGGGCGTTTTCCTTCCGACAGTTTTCAACGGTCACCCTGCCCGGGTGGCCGTTTTTTTGGGGGTATAACGACGCCGGGCGGCGAGTGAGCAAAAATGGTCACGGCGTGCGAGTTGCGGGAGAAGGGCGCGGGAGGGCTAGTGGTAAAGTCCAAGCCAAACGAGGTAAGTTATCGCTCAAAACTCTGCAGTAAGATTGGGATACCGAGATGACAAAGTGTCGCAAGAAAGTCTCTCAGAGCTCGGGGCGGGATCGAACGTGAAGCAGGCAGTTTTAATCCCAAGGCGGGCGGTCTATTGCCGACGAATTGGCTCCTAGTCAGCCTGCGTCCCGCTCCGGATTGCCGCGGTGATCTCTTTGGCCACCGGAGGTTTCTAGAATGACTCGGGGATGAGGTAGACTTCGACCAAGACGATCCCGCTTTGACCAGGCGGGGCGGTGACCCCGGCGGTGTAGGCCCCGGGAGGCAAGCGCGTGAGTAGAGCCGCGTCGGCACTGGGGTTGAGCAGCGGAAATGCGCCCAAAGTCTCAGCGGTCGCGCGAATGGCTTCGTTGCCGCGCCAATCGTTGTTGGAGCTTTCGGTGATTTTGCCCTGGCGCAGGGTGAGGATTGGGTCGGCGAGGGCGCCATTCACCCCGAAGCTCGTGAGTCCGGGGCCGACCGCTCTAATGAGGAGGGACCGTGGAGTGGTGCCACCGATCACAAACCCAACGGTCACGGCTCCGTCGGCGGCGACTTCGGTGCGGGCGGAAAGATTCATGAGGCGGGAGCTCAAGTTGTCGATTTCGCCATCGTAGATTTCCACGAGTGACACGCCTGGGGCGGTGGAGTCGGTGGCGGGAAGAACTTGAGCGGTGAAGCCGCCGGCGTCGAAACGACGGCGAATCACGCTATCGTCACTCCCGGTGGCTAAAGCGAACGCACCGAGTTCGCGTCCGTCACCGCTGGCGGTGCTCCAACTTCGGTTCGTCGCGAGGGCTTGGGATGGGTTGGCGGCGTAAACCTTGAGCTCGGTGGCATCGACGGTCCCCGCGACGCCAAAATCCGCGAGTCCCGGACCGATGCCGCGAATGGTGAGTGCTTTGGATTCGGAACCTTCTAACACGAAGCCGGCGGTGAGCACCCCGAGGCCGAGTTCGGTGCGATTGAGCACCGAGAGATTTACGAGACGGCCAGGGTTGGTGGGATCTTCGACGATCACCTGACCGACGGGCTCAATGGTGGCGCGGCCGAGGTGGCGAGGGCCGTGGCGATACTGGGACCAAGGGTAGGTTTCGCTGGGGAGGGCCGGACCGATACCGTCGAGATCGAACGCGTAGATTTTACCATCGCCGTTGCCGACGTAGATCTGGCCATTAGCGAGAACGGGGGAGCTGCGGAACCAGTTGCCGGCGGCCCAAGCCCGGAGCAATTCCCCGTCGCGGGAGAAACGGAAAAGTTTGTTGGCATAGCTGCCAATGACGATTGAGCCGTCCGCGGCGATGGCAGGGGAGGAGGAACGCGCTTGGGCTTCGATGGAAGCAGTCCAGATCTGGGTGCCGTCGGATTGGTCGAGGGCGTAGAGCAAACCGCCGTAGCTGGCGAAATAGACGCGACCCTCGCCGAGGGCGAGAGAGGAGGAAACGTTCTCGCCTGCTCCCGGGGTGCGGAATATCCAGCGAAGACTCCCTGCCGGGGTAATTGAGAAGGTCGTGCCGTTGAGCGTGCAGGCATAGATGTTGCCCAGATGATCGATGGACGGGGAGGTGTAGATGCCACTGGCATCGTCGCCACCTGCCGCCGTTTGGGGCTGGAATTTCCAGATGAGAGCACCCTCGGGGGTGAGGGCGTGGATCGCGCCGTCGTTGGCCGGAATGTAGAGGGTGCCATCGGCGGCAATGGCGGGTCCGGCGTAGCTGCCTTCTCCCGGAATGTCATAGCTCCAGCGCTCGACCCCGAGGGGGGAAAAGGCGCGAGTGATGCCTTCGTCTTGTTTGAAGTAGACAGTTCCGTCCGCCGCGACGGCAGGGGCGGCTACAAAACCGGAATCACCGGGGGAGGCGGTCCATTTGATGGCACCAGTGGGATCGAGAGCGTAGATAATGCCGCTCACGACCGTGCCAAAATAGATGGTGCCGTCCGGGGCGATGGCGGCGGCGCTGGAGTCGGAGTTGAAATCCGTGGCGGTGCGCCACTTCAGGGTTCCGTCGGGATTGAGGGCGTAGAAAAATTGATCGGAACTACTGACGTAAATAGTGCCGTCGGGACCCACGGAGGGCGCGTTGGTAATGGTGGGTCGCCGCCGGTCGTCTTCGTTTACATCGCCGGTGGCGAATTGCCAAAGTGCATCGGTGAGCGAGAGGGTGATTTCGTCATCGATGGTATCCATCGTATCTAAAACGATGAAATAGGTGGTGTCTTTGACGGCGTCGAATTCGACGAGTGGGCTGAGGTTTGCCCCTCCGATGCCGGTGTCGTCGTTGATCGCGACCGTGGTGAGATTATTCACGCGGGAGCCGGTGTAGACCCCGAGCACGGGGTCGGCGGTGGCGGAATAGGCACTGACCTGAATTTTAGAATTTTCGAGGGCGAGCCACTGATACCAAAGGGTTTTACCTCGGGCTTGGGGCACGACGCGAGGTTCCCCGGTTTCGCCGGTGGCGTTGGCGTTGGTGGTAGTAACGAGGGGAGCGTCGCCGGTGAGGGGTTGAGCAGAGGAAAATGCGTCGTTAGCGGCTGATGAGGCGATATTGAGTACCACGAGCCCGGCGGTGCTGCCATCGATCGCGATCTGATAGGTGGTGCCGGTCGCCGCATCGAAGCTGAGCCGCGATGACAGAAAGCCGTCGCCGCCGTTGTCGTTTTCAACGACTCGGGTCAGTGAGCCGAGGGAATTTCCGGTGTAGATAGCAAGTTGAGTGTCTCCGGCTGAGCCTCGGCTGTCGACGGCGACGAGTCCGCCGGTTTCGGCGGTCCACGAGAACCAGAGCGAGCGATTAAGGCGTCCGGCGTGGGCGGGTTCGCCGGATTCGGAGGTCGCTTCGCGCGAGCTGGAGCGCACGGTCACCACACTACCGCTCAGTTGAGCGCGATCGGCAAAATCGTCGTTAAATGGGCGAGGATCTGTTTCGCTCAAGGCGGCGGCGAGATCGAGCCGTCCGGCGGTGTGCGCTTCACCCGCAAAAGCGGCTCGCACGGCGGCGCCGCGGAGGAGGCGGTTGATGGTTTGGCGGTAGTTATCCTGAGGGAACTGGGCCTTCAGGAGGGCGACGGCACCGCTCACCATGGGCGCAGCCATGGAGGTGCCGCTGATGACTAGGCTGGCGGTGTCGCTGGTGGAGCCCACGGACGAGATGTCGCTACCCGGGGCAAAAATATCGACGGTGCCCACACCGGTATTTGAGGAGGTGGCAATATCATCGAGGCGGGTCGAGTTGCCCACCGTGATGATATTATCGACGAGATTACTGGCGGGGTAGGCGCGGGCGATGTCGAGGTCGAGCCCCTCGTTACCCGCGGCGGCGACGAAAATAATACCGGCGGCGCGGGCGCGATTGATGGCTTCGGACTCGGCTTGGTTAAAACTCCCGACCCCGTCCTTGCCGTAGGATGCGTTGATTACGCTGGCTCCTTGGGCGATGGCGTAGTCGATGCACTCGATGGCATCTGAATTCGAGCCGAGGCCGTCTTCTCCGCCGAGAAATTTGAGAATCATGAGTTGCACGTCCCACGCGACCCCGGAGCCGCCGATGCCGTTATTGCCGGCGGCGCCGATGATACCGGCGACGTGGCTCCCATGGCTGGTAGCATCAACGTCGGTGGGATCACCGCCACCGGCGGCGCGAGGGGCAATACGAGCATTGATGCCGTGAACATCGTCGATGTAGCCGTTGCCGTCGTCGTCGCGACCGTTGCCGGCGATCTCGCGAGAATTGGTCCAAAGATTGGGAACGAGATCTTGGTGCGTGAGCCGTGCCCCCGTATCGATGACGGCGACGATGACATTGGGGGCAGTCGAGCGGATATCCCACGCGGCGACGGCGTTGATATCGGCGCCGAGGGTGCCGCCGCGTTGGCCATTATTGCGCAGATGCCATTGGGTGCCGTCGACGAAATCGGGGTCGTTGGGCGTGGCGGCGGTTTGCAGGATATGATCGTGTTGAACGAATTCATAGCGGCCAGTGGCGAGGAGTTGTTCGCAGGTCTCGGTAGCGGTGAGTCCGTCGGGAACCATGATGACCCGCATGCCACCGAGCTGAGTGAAGGTTTGTTCAACGACAAATCCGGTGGCGGCCTCGGCAGCGAGGAGTGCGGCCTCAGCGTTGTCGTCGTGTTCGGTGCCGGCGGGGGTGAGCGGCATCGCGATGACCTTTCGATCGGAGAAACCTTGGGCCATTTCCTCTTTGGTGAAGCTCGTGGTGGCACTAAGATCGTTTTCCGGAGCAGCGACAAGCGGGCCGATCGATGCCAAGGCGACCAAGATAAAGGAATGCAGCGCGCAGCGGAGACGAGCGGAGAGAACGAACATGAGGGGGTGAGACCTACTTGTTCCCGAGAGGTTCAAAAAACTCTTTGGGGCCGAAGCTAAGTCAAATTGGCAGCGTAGTGACGCAAGGCCCGTTGGTAGGTCGTGATGCCGGGATCTTCAGAGGTTTCGAGCAAGGTCGTTAATGTGAGTTGAAGCGCGTCGCGGTGGCGCCCCTGATCGTGACGGACGAGGGCGAGAAAGGCGGCGAACTCGGGTTGGCTAGGAAATTGAAGCTGACCGGATTCGAGGATCTCCGCAGCGCGATCAAAATGGCCCAGGTTGCGGAGGGTAGAGCCAAGACCGATGAGGGCGCCGCTCTGTTCGTTCGGTGGGAGTCCGAGGGAAGTGGCCTTTTCGTAGTAGGGCAGGGCTTCGGCTTCACGCTCGAGGGAATCGAGGGTCCAAGCGATTTGGTAGTTTATCTCGCCGACCTGAGGATGGGCTTCGTCGAGGTTTTTTAGCTGGTCGAGGATGGTTGAAACTTGTCCGCCGTGACGGGCGCCGGTGATCGCGTCGAGGGTGGCTTTCCAAGCGGGCAAAGATTCTTCGGTCATAGTTGAAGTGAGCTTTCCTGTCGGCGAGTGGCAAGCGGAGATCAGCAGCCCGGGAATGGTCGTCACTTAATTTACACTCAGCTTTGCATTTCTGGGAATTTTGCCAACAGTCTATCCTCTTGTGAAGGCATATGCCTCTGCAAATGCCGGTGCGTCATCCGACCTCCGCATGAACCCTCCCCAGATTATCAACTTACGATTATGAAGAAGTTCCTCACTGTCCTCCTCTCCGCCGCGGTTTTATCCGTTGGTGCTATCACCGCTTCTGCCGATCACCATAATGAAGGTGAAATGAAGAAGAAGGGTCCAAATCCGGCGCCTAAGACCGTCATCCACGTGGTGACCGTTTCTTGGAAAGCTGATGCGTCCGAGGCACAGATCCAAGCAGCGTTGGACGGCGTGCACACGCTCGCAAAGTCCTATGACGGCATCACCCGCGCTTGGACCAAGACGATCAAGGCGCAAGGCAATCGTTCGCACGCTTTCGTGATGGAGTTCAAAAATGAGAAAGCCCTGACGGATTACGCCGGTAGCCAAGCGCAAAAAGACTGGTATGAAGTTTACTACTCGGCGCGCGCCGGTAGCACGACGTTCGACATTTCGAACTAAGCGTTTCAGTCCCGTTAATTTCTTTCTGACCCGCCCGAGTGGCGGGTCTTTTTTGTGCTTTGAGGCGGTCCGATGCGGCGGTTGATCGGGCTCGCTGATTGCGGTAGGCGGTTTCCGAGAGGCAGGAGACGCAGGCGGAAGCACGGCGCCACGTTGGGTGGGGGTGGTGCCAGACTTTAGCCGGCGTTGGCTAAATCAACCACGGCCAATCTTCGGGCGTCTTTATACTAATATCCACTAGGATTTATACTTTAGAAACCTACCGGTAGAATGATTTTTTAACCACAGATTGCGCAGATAAATACCGGATGCCAATCCCTGCGCCACTGCCTTTTATGAGGATCGGGTTCGTGGTAATCTTGCTCTTCAATTGCCCAAAAGGGCACCGGCCATCATCACCCTTTAGGGGCACGATCTTCCTGATCGCACCCCGGACTGAGTTCATCTCCATTCATTTATACTTTAGAAACTTACCGGTAGAATGATTTTTTTAACCACAGATTTCAGATAAATACCGGATACCAATCCCTGCGCCACTGCCTTTTATAAGGATCGGGTTCGTGGAGTTTTGTTCTTCCTGATCGCACCCTCTATACGCTCACGCGTTCCGTCGTGGCTAAAGTTTTAAAGCTTCGGGACATTGGTATTACTGGTTTTGCTTTCACCGGATTCGGGCGAATGTAGGAGATTACCCGTTTCGGTTCCTTTTCATCACGAATCCAATGGTCGAACCAATCGCGTTGCCAGCAGGGGCCGGAACGGTTCAGCGCCACCGTTCGCTGGTTTTGGCCATGCGAACGGTGTTTTTGAGAGGCAGGTGACGCCGGCTGAAGCACGGCGCCCCGTTGGGCTACGCTTCCTTTTTGTGGGGGAGGGCGCGGGTGGCGATCTCTTGCTGGATGCGGGCGAGGTAGTCGTCGAAGAGGTGGGAGCCTTCGTCGCCGCGGGCGCGGGAACGGAGAGACACGGATTTTGATTCCGCTTCTTTGCCACCGAGTATCAGGGTGTGCGGGACTTTATCCAATTCAGCGCGGCGGATTTTGGCCCCAATCTTATCGGAATGGCCATCCATGGTCACGCGGATGCCCGCAGCTTTGAGCTGATTCAACAGATCGGTGCCGTAGTCGTTAACCTTCTCGCTGATGGGCAGGAGGCGGACTTGCTCGGGCGCAAGCCAAAGGGGGAAATCACCCGCGAAGTGTTCGATCAACACGCCGCAGAATCGTTCCATCGAACCGAACGGCGCGCGGTGAATCATGACCGGATGATGCGATTGATTGTCCGCGCCGATGTAGCTGAGGTCGAATCGCACGGGGAGGTTGTAGTCAACCTGCACGGTGCCGAGTTGCCATTCGCGGCCGATGACGTCGCGGACGACAAAGTCGATCTTGGGGCCGTAGAAAGCGGCTTCGCCGGGCTCTTCGGTGAAAGGGACGTCGAGGGTCTTGGCGGCGTTGCGACACGCTGCTTCGGCTTTGTCCCAGACCTCGGGTTCGCCGGCGTATTTATCGGAGTTCGGGTCACGGAGGCCGACGCGCACGCGGTAGTCGGACATGCCGAGGGTGGAGAGCACGATCTTCACCAGGGCGAGACAGCCGATGACTTCTTCGGCAACCTGTTCTTCGGTGCAAAAGAGATGGGCATCGTCTTGGGTGAAACCGCGCACGCGGGTCATGCCGTTAAGTTCACCGGATTGTTCCCAGCGGTAAACCGTGCCGAACTCGGCGAGGCGCAGCGGCAGGTCGCGATAGGAGTGCGGCTGGGAAGCGAAGATCTTGATGTGATGGGGGCAATTCATCGGCTTCAGCATGAAGCCGTCGAGGAGCTTGGTCGGATCCATGACCTGATCTTCACCGATAGTTTCACGGCCGGTGCGTCGATTGATTTCGTTGGCGAAATGCGGGGTGACGGCTTCGAGGCGCGAAGTGAGTTCAGCGCAGGAGCAGCCCTCGGTCGCGACGCGGGCGAGGTCGTCGGGCTCGGGGATCGCGGGAAATTGCGACTCCTTGTAGTAGGGGAAGTGGCCGGAGGTTTTGTAGAGAGAAAGTTTCCCGATATGCGGCGTGAAGACTTGGTGATAGCCCTGTTTGCGGAGCTCATCGCCGATGAAGTTTTGCAACTCTTGGCGGATGACGGAGCCGTTGGGCGTCCAGAGGATGAGGCCTTGGCCGACGTCTTCGTCAATGACGAAGAGTTTGAGATCTTTGCCGATCTTGCGGTGGTCGCGGGCGCGGGCCTGCTCGATTTGGTCGAGGTATCCGGCGAGTTCTTCCTTGGTGGCGAAGGCGGTGCCGTAGATGCGCTGGAGCTGTTTGTTCTTCTCGTCGCCGCGGTGATAGGCACCGGCGATGGAGAGGAGCTTGAAGGCTTTGATCTTCTTGCTGTAGCGGACGTGGGAACCGGCACAGAGGTCCATGAACTCGCCGTTCTCGTAGAACGAGATTTGTTCGCCCTCGGGAATGTCGTTGAGGCGGCCGAGTTTGTAGGCTTCTTGGCCCCGGGATTTGATGATTTCCACGGCCTCATCGCGGGAGACCTCTTTGCGGCGAAAGGCTTGGTTCTCTTTGATGACCTTAGTCATCTCGGCTTCGATCTTTTCGAGATCGTCGGCCGTGAATTTGTGGTCGAGATCGAAATCGTAATAGAAGCCGGTATCGGTGGGAGGACCGATATCGAGTTTAGTCTCAGGGAAGAGGCGGAGAACGGCGGTGGCCAGCACGTGGGAGCACGAGTGGCGAATTTCTTCGAGCGGAGTCATCATGGACAGAGCGATTGGGGGTTATGGTCCGGCCTACGATTGCCGGCCCGTGATAGGAGAAAATAAGGGTTTAATCACGATTCGTCGCGATAAGACACGACTATTCGGTCAGCCGTTTTCGAGGTCATAGCCGTCTTTACGATCTTTCATCGTCCAACCGGCGGCGGTGATTTCGGTGCGGAGGGCGTCGGCAGCGGGCCAGTCCTTGGCCTGTTTGGCGGCCCAACGTTTTTCGGCTAGGGCGGTGACGGCGGCGGGGATTTCCACGGCGATCTCGGGGGGAGGGGTGAGGTCGAGACCGAGGGCGAACATCACCCGGTCGAAGGAGGCGGCATCGACCCCGGCGGAACCCTGATTCATGATACTGAAGAGGGCACCGAGCGCAGCGGGGGTGTTGAGATCGTCGTGGAGGGCGTTGAACACCGGGTCGAATTGCGCAGGATCACCAGATTGTTTGGCGAGGGCGACGTGGAAGGCACGCAGGGTGGTGAGGGCTTTCTCGGCGGCGACCAGCGAGGTCAGCATGAAATTCAGTTGCTTGCGGGGGTGGCCGGCGAGGAGCACGTAGCGCACGGCCATGGGGGAGTGGCCCATCTCCTTGAGCTGATCGAAGGTGTAGAGGTTGCCGAGCGATTTGCTCATCTTCTTGCCGTCGACGAGAAGATGTTCGCTGTGATACCAGTGATGCGCGAAGGCGGTGCCGTTACAGCACTCGCTTTGGGCGATCTCGTTTTCGTGGTGAGGGAAGAGCAGGTCGACGCCGCCAGTGTGGAGATCGATAGTTTCGCCGAGGTGTTTTTTGCTCATGGCACTGCACTCGATGTGCCAGCCGGGTCGACCGGCGGCGGCGTCACCGGGACCGGTCCATTTGACGTCGCCGTCTTCGGGTTTCCAGGCCTTCCAAAGGGCAAAGTCGGTGCCATCCTCTTTTTCGTCGGAGTCGAGACTGATGGTGTCCTTGCCGATGTTGCCGGCTTCGAGGGCGGAGCCGGTTTTGAGCTCACGCTCTTTCACGCGGGAGAGCCGGCCGTAGTTCTCGAAGGAGGAGACCTTGAAGTAGACCGAGCCATTGGCGGCCCGGTAGGCGTTACCCTTTTCCATGAGCACTTGGATCATGTTGACCTGCTCGGGAATGTGGTCGGTCGCAGCGGGCTCGACGTGGGGAGGGAGGCAGTTGAGGGCGGTGCAGTCGGCGTGGAATTTGGCGGTCCACTCGGCGGTGACGGCCTTGAGGGGACGATTCTCCTCTCGGGCGCGGCGGATGGTCTTGTCATCGATGTCGGTGAGGTTGCGCACGTGGCGCACCTTATGGGCGCCGAGTTCGAGCTCGAGCACGCGACGGATCAGGTCGTTGACGATAAAAGTGCGGAAGTTGCCGATGTGGGAGGCGGCGTAGACCGTCGGGCCGCAGTTGTAGAACCGGTAAACGCCGTCGGGGTGTGACGGGCTAAGGGGTTTGGGAGCGCGAGAAATTGAATCGTGAAGCTGCAGAGCCATGGGAAAGGGAAGTCAGAAAGAAAAACGGTCACAGACCACGAAATACGCAGAAAACACGAAAGAAAATTCAGGGAGCGACGTTGATGAGGGGAAGATTTGTCAGGTGAGGTTTGTGGAATTGGGATTGGAGGGGAAGGGCGGGATCGTTTAGATAGAGGTATTATGTCGATTGATGCCCGTCTTGATTTGATTGAACGTCCCCGTCGTTTGCGCCGCACAGCGGGGCTGCGCTCGATGGTGGAGGAGACGGTGTTGAGGCCGGCTGATTTTATTGCGCCGTTGTTTGTGGTGGAAGGGAAGGCTGGCCCGGAAGAGATCAGTTCGATGCCGGGAGTGTTCCGTCATAATGTGAAGGATCTCATCAAAGAGTGTCGGGCGCTGTATAAGTTAGGCGTGCCGGCGGTCGCGCTGTTTCCGAAACTCGATGCGAAGTTGAAGGACGAGATGGGAACGGGGGCGCTCGATGAAGATGGGCTGATTTTGCGCACGGTGCGGGCAGTAAAGAAGGCGTTGCCGGATCTCATCGTGATCACCGATGTGGCGCTTGATCCGTATACGACCCACGGGCATGACGGCGTATTGAATGAGGCGGGAGACGACGTGGACAATGATCGTTCGGTGGAAATTTTGGCGGAGATGGCAGTGCTACAAGCGGCCGCAGGCGTCGATATCGTGGCGCCGTCCGATATGATGGATGGTCGGATCGGTGCGATTCGCGAGGAGCTGGACGCGCACGATTTTACCTCGACCGCGATCATGGCGTATTCGGCGAAGTTTAATTCGGCCTACTACGGTCCGTTCCGGGATGCGGTGGGGAGCTCAAAGGCGGCGGGAACGCGGTTGTTGAGCAAGGCGACTTACCAGCTCAATCCGGCGAACCGGCGCGAGGCGCTCAATGAGGCGGCGCTGGATGAAGATGAGGGCGCCGATTTCATTATGGTGAAACCGGCAGGGGCGTATCTGGACATCATTCGCGATGTGCGGGAGGCGACGAAAAAGCCGGTGGCGGCTTATCAGGTTTCGGGCGAGTATGCGCAGATCCAAGCGGCGGCGAAGTTGGGTTGGCTGGATCTGGCGCGCTGCCGCCATGAGTCGCTGCTGGCGATCAAGCGGGCGGGGGCGGATTTGATTCTGACCTATTTCGCGAAGGATATGGCCAAGCTGCTGCGCTGATTGAGGTCCGATGCGATGAAACAGCCGGCGACATGGAAGCTTTTACTGGCAGCGTTCATCCTGATGGTCGCGAGCGGTGGGGTGGCGTTTTGGCTGCAGTGGAGTGGGCTGCGGGCGGAGTTTGCGACACGGGTGCCGGAGCGACCGGTTGACATGACGGAATGGGGACCGGAATTTGCAGGAGCGGAGTCGAGAGCATTGGCGGGAAACGTCGATGGGCTGTCGGACTTGGGCGGATATTACCAACTGGCGGGTTACCACGAAGAGGCGCTTTATTGTTTCGAAGGGGCGGTTGCACGTGATCCGCAAAACGCGGAACGGTTGCTCTTAGTGGCGAAGTTACAGGCGGTGCTGGGCCAGCACTCGAGTGCGGAACACAATCTCAATAGGGCGATTCAACTCGGTTTCGCGGAGGGTTGGTTTTGGGGCGGAGTCGGAGAGGTTTGGCAGTTATTGAGTAAACCGATCGAGGCATTGGAGGAATTTAATCGAGCGGTGCAGTTGGATCCGACGCTAGATGGGGCTTGGCATCAGCTTTACCTTATTCACCGGTCGCAGAAAGATGACGAGTTATCGGTCAAAACTCTCGATGCTGGGTTGGCCGTTAATCCTGACTCTGTGCAATTATTGATTGACCGAGGCGGATGGTTTTCAGCGCAAGAACAGTGGGACGAGGCACTGGTCGCATTCGAAAGAACAATCGAAGTAGATCCGAAGTGTATTGATGCTTATTTTGGAGCCGCGGTGGTGTTGATGAGAGATTTTCGCGAAAAAGAGGTGAGCGAATATCTCACTGCGGCATGGGAAATCGAACCGAAGAACCAAAAGATTCTTTCGTTGCTGTGTATCGAAGCGATGCGGTTTTGGCGGGAAGACGATGCCCTGCGATGGTTCGCCGCGCTAGACGAGTTACCTGAATTTAGTCCGAATGATCGGAGCGCGCTGCGTCAACTGTTCCAGCAGCAGTTTGGCGAGCCATTGCCGGAGTAGCTAGAACGCAGAGCGGTCGACTTGAATGGAGTCGCCGGGGAGGAGGCGGGGATCTTCGCTGGGGCTGCGGCGGGCGAGCTTGGCGTCGAGGGTGTAGGCCTTGCGATCTCGCACGACGTTTACGGCGGTTTCCTTGGCGTAGAGCGTGAATCCGCCCGCGGTTTGAATTGCTTTGCCCATGGTGAGGTCGGGGGTCCAGGTGATGCGGCCGGGGCGCTGCACTTCACCGCCGACGTAGACGAAGCGTTCGGTGACGCTCACCGACACATTGATTGTTTTGTAGAAGTCGCGGGAGATGTAGGTCTCGCGGATGCTCGCAGAAAGGTCCGAGGCGGTGAGACCGGCGGCAGTGACGCCGTCGATGTAGGGCATAGAGATGATGCCTTGGTCGTCAATTTGGACGTCGTGGATGGTCGGGGTAGGGATGCCCTGCAGGACGATGCCAAGGCTATCACCGGGCCGGAGGAGGGCGGAGGAGGCAGCCTCGGGTATTTTGGGGTTCACGCGGGCGGTGGCCCCGCCGGTAGATTCGCACCCACTGGTAAATCCGAGCAAGGTAACGCAAAGGAGGCTGGCGGTGATTCGGAACGACCTTTGAAGCATGGCCCAAGTTCAGGGCAGGGGCGTTGGGAAGAAAGCAAAAAGCGCGACCCGGAATCGGATCGCGCTTGAAATTACAGGGAGCGGACGGAGGGCGACTTATTTGTCCTTTTTGTCGGAGTCGGCATCCTCGTCCTCATCGTCGTCGTCATCCCATTTCAAGGAGGAGTCACCTTTGAGGGTCTTTTCGTCCTCTTCGTCGACGTCGGGTAGGTCCTCGTCGCCGATGTCTTCTTCGTCGTCGTCATCTCGGTCGTCGTCGTCGTCTTCCGTTTCCCAACCAGCGGGAACGTAGTCGAGGATGGCGGAGAGCTCGTCGAACGAGTGGATCGCTTTACCTTCGATGAAACTGGCGTTCTGGTCTTCGCGGATTTCCTCTTCGACCTCGTCGACGGTGAGCTTCGATTCGAATTCGAAAATATCGTTGAGCATCTTAACCCGGGCGCGGGTGATATAGTCGAGTAGGTCGGCGTAGGGGCCGTTCTCGTCGTCGATGATGTCAGCTAGAGCGAAGAGCTTTTCGTCACTCTCGGAGAGCGAGTCCTTGACCCGCTTCACCCGGATCTGACCGTCGGCGACTTCCTTTTCGATGCGGAAGGGAATGAACGCGGCGTCGAAGCTGTCTTGATCGAAGCCATAGTCACGCAACGGTTCGCAGAGTTCAACGAGGTGGCTGACTTGCCGTGGGTCGATGATGCTAAGGCCATCGGTGTCCCAGCGCACAGGGTCACTGACTTCGTTGACCCACCAGTTGTGGTCTTCACCAAGACGAACGATACACCATTCAAGAGTTACGGATGATTTTGCCATATTGCAGAGAGCTAAGTTGTCGCAGGAGAAAGGGGCGGTTGAGTGCGAGTCAAACCACGAAAGTAACTTTCTGTTATTTTTATTTTCTCCCGACCAATAACGAGGGGGAATAACGGGGTAAGTTCTTACAGTCTCAAGGCATAAATAGGCCTCATTTTTAGGGGTGACCCCGAGGAGTGGCGCGAAGAGGTCGGGTCTGGCACTTGCATTTTTAAAGGCCCGTTTCAGTGTCCGCGGTGAATGGATTTTTTCTACGAGAAACTGGTGAGACCCCTGTTGTTTAAACTCGATTCGGAGCGAGCGCATGAATTGGGCGTGAGCGCGATGGCGGCTTTGGGGTGGGTGAAGCCGGTGTGCCGGCTCATGGAATCGTGGAATAAATTACCGGAATCGCAGTTTCGTCCGGTAGAGGCATTTGGCCTAAAATTTCCCAATGCAGTCGGGTTGGCGGCGGGGTTTGATAAAAATGCCCGGGCGTGGCCGGCGGCGGCGGCGATGGGTTTTGGTCATGTTGAGATCGGGACGGTCACGGCGCTGGCTCAGCCGGGGAATCCGCAACCCCGGATGTTTCGCTACCCGGAAGAAGAGGCGGTCATTAATCGGATGGGATTTAACAACCAAGGGGCGGACTTGGTGGCGCAGCGGTTGGCGAAGCAGCCGGGAATCGGTCACCGGCGGATCCCTTTGGGCGTGAACTTGGGGAAATCCAAGGCGGCAGATTTGGATCGGGCGGTGGAAGATTATCTGCGTAGTTTTGGCAAGTTAGCTGAATTCGCCGATTACATCGTGCTGAATGTTTCTAGTCCCAATACGCCGGATCTGCGAAAACTGCAGGACGAGTCGAGATTGCGTGAGTTGCTCGGGGCGGTGAGTCGCGCCAACACTGCTCGGGGGGCGAGCCGAAGGCCGCTGCTGCTGAAGATCGCACCGGATTTGACGTTCGGACAGATCGACCGGGTGTTGAGCGTGATCGATGAATTTGGGCTCGATGGCATTATTTCTTCTAACACGACGTTGGCTCGGCCGGGTCGATTTAAGGAGGTCGAGGAAAACGGGGGATTGAGCGGAGCGCCGTTGCGGCAGCGATCGACCAAGATCATCAATTACATCGCGCGGGCGATGGGTGGACGGTTACCGATTATCGGGGTAGGCGGTATCACTGACACCGCGGGGGCGGGGGAAAAACTGGATGCGGGAGCGACGCTGGTGCAGGTCTACAGCGGCATGATTTATCGCGGGCCGTTCTTTGCGGCGGAGTTGGCCCGAGGCATGGCTGATCGCCAGCGCCGTTGAGTGGATTGACGCGACGCGGGGCGCTTCAACCTGTGACCCGGGAAAGAACGAAGGCTCCTAGGTTCGGGGCTAAATCGACCAGTCGGATGCAGCGTCGGCTACTTTCTTTCGGCTGCCCTGATCGCGGACGACGGAGGTGCGGTCACCCTCGTAGTAAACGATGCTATGCGGGGCGACGGATTTCATGAGCCAAACGTTGGAGCCAATGATTGATCCGCGACCGATGACGGTTTTCCCCCCCAGCACCGTGGCGCTGGGGTAGATCGTAACGTTGTCCTCGATGTCGGGATGACGTTTCACGCCCTTTACGGGGTTGCCGTCCTCATCGAGTTCAAACGATTTCGCGCCGAGGGTGACGTTTTGATAGATTTTCACGTGATTGCCGATGCGCGCGGTTTCGCCAATCACGACGCCGGTGCAATGATCGATGAAGAAGTGGGTGCCGATCTGCGCTCCAGGATGAAGATCAGTGCCAGTTCGCTCGTGGGCATACTCAGTGAGCATCCGGGGGAGGAGCGGGACCTGCAGGCGGTAGAGCTCGTGGGCGATGCGTTGCAGCGAGATCACCAGCACACAGGGGTAGGCGAGGATAATTTCTTCCACGCTACGGGCGGCAGGATCCCCTTCGTAGGCCGCTTGAACATCCGTTTGGCAAATGTCGCGAATGGCCGGAAGTTTCATCAGGAGCTGGCACGCGATTTCGTCGGCGTGTCCGGCGGGATGCGGGTCGCCGGCAAAACTCAGACTTTTCGCGATTTCTTCCTCCAATCGTTGGCATACATTCTTGAGTCGTGCTGCCGTCACGGCGGCTACGTCGCTCTTAGCGAGAGGTTTGCTTTCGAAAAATCCGGGAAAGATCAAGTGCATGATCTCGGCGGCGAGGCTGTTGATCGAGGCGTCTGACGGCAGGTTGCTGCCATCGATATGATTGATACCACCTTGGCTTTCGTAGGAGGCGAGGAGGGAGCTTTGAATGTCGGCAAGAGTCATGAGCGAGGGGAAGGGAAACGACGGTTATGGGATCGCCGGACCAAGATCGAATCAAGAATCCAAATTTCGGGGCTTTACAAGGTGCGGAGCATCTTTCTTAGTCCGCCTTCCCTCTTTTAGGAATGCTCAGGTGGTGGAATTGGTAGACACGCACGCTTGAGGGGCGTGTGCCGAAAGGTGTAAGGGTTCGAGTCCCTTCCTGAGCACCAATTTTTTTTGACGGATTTTGGCGAGTTTCAGCGGGTGGCGGCCTCTCATGTCGCACCCCTGAGCCAGGCGCGCTTTAATTGATTTCAGCTCGCTTTTGCTAGGGTGTGTTCACGAATTACGAGCAAAGATAAAAGCGGCGACGATATGAGTCATGGCGAGAAAGGTGAAAGCGTATTTTTCAAAACGCGTAGCAATGCGTCGGAATTGCTTGAGCTTGTTGAAGAACCTTTCGACGCGATTCCGCTGTTTGTATTTAATTACATCATACGCAATGGGCTCAGTGCGGTTGGAGCGTGCAGGGATTACTGGCTCGATACCATCGAGGGATAGACGGGCGCGGA
>Ga0222654_1000186_pt1 | contig 51579 bp, 45 predicted proteins | sample AntAcemetagen421_FD_179805 | JGI IMG/M metagenome (GOLD analysis project Ga0222654, IMG submission 179805) | Saline water microbial communities from Ace Lake, Antarctica - #421 | ecosystem: Environmental > Aquatic > Non-marine Saline and Alkaline > Saline | place: Antarctica: Ace Lake...
TAGGTTTAATTACTTAATTTATAGAAATAACTTTTGAATATAAATATATTAGAATTAATCTAGTGAAATATATTTGAAAAAGAGTAATTTTTTGTTTAAAATTAAAATTCAATTTCTTATTCTTTGTAATTTATTGGGGTATTTCGAAATTTAAGATATGGAAAAAGATAAGATTAGAATCCTTTACGTGGATGATGAAGTTAATAACTTGAAAGCATTTAAGGCTACTTTCAGAAGGGATTATAAAATTTTTTTAGCAGAATCTGCAGATATTGGTAGAGATATATTGCTTCAAGAAGAGCTTGATATAATTATTACTGATCAGAGGATGCCCAAGGAAAACGGGGTTGAATTTTTAGAATCAATTATTTCAATGCATCCTGATCCTATGCGTATTCTTTTAACGGGATATACTGATATTCAAGCAGTTATTGACGCTATTAACAAAGGAAAAGTATATCACTACCTTACGAAACCCTGGGAAGAGGACTATCTAAGAACGGTATTGAAAAATGCTTATGAGATTTATTCGCTAAGGAAAGAAAATAAGCAACTAACAGACAGTTTGCTTAAGGCAAATGATCAATTGGAGTTTCTCCTGAGACAGAATCTCCTTTCCTAAGTTTACTGATAGCACTTTTTAATATCTTGCTGCTAATAGTAATTGTAATTCTTTGTGGGTCATTTGAAATTTTCGGCCTAAATGTGCGCTTGTGAGACTGCCTCGGTAAGTATAGACTCCTTTCATAAACCATTTATAGTTAAACACCATTTCCTCTGGGCCTCCTATATCCGCCATTTGAAGCAAAATAGGCGTAAAGATATTACTTAGAGAATAGGAGGCCGTTCTTGACACCCTTGAGGCAATGTTTGGTACACAGTAATGGATAACGCCATGTTTTTTAAACACTGGCTGGTTATGGCTGGTCATTTTTGCTGTTTCTATACATCCTCCTTGATCAATACTTACATCTATGATAACGCTTCCTTCCATCATTTGGGAAACCATCTCCTCAAACACGACTATTTTTGATCTCCCTTTCTCTGCCCTAAGTGCTCCAATGACCACATCAGATTCTTTTAATGCCTGACCTAAAACGTAATTATCAATTGTTGATGTAAATACTTGTTGCCCAAGAACTTGCTTGATCCTTCTTAATTTATAAATTTGGTTGTCAAAAATTTTAATGTTAGCCCCAAGGCCTAAGGCTGTTCTGGCTGCATATTCCGCCACAGTTCCAGCCCCAATTATTACAACCTGGGTTGGAGGAACACCAGTAATCCCTCCTAGAATCAACCCTTTCCCATCATTCATACTATTAAGGTATTCTGCAGCGACCAGCATCGCCGTACTACCAGCTATTTCACTCATGGCCCTTACCACAGGCATACCTCCTACCTTGTCTTCCAGGTTTTCAAAAGCTACTGCGGTAATTTTCTTCTTATTCAATTGCTGAATAAAAGTGGCTTTTTGTTTGCCCAACTGGAGTGCCGAAATCAAACATGAGCCTGGTCGCATATAACTAATTTCTTCTGCAGAGGGAGGTTCAACCTTTAAAACTACTTCCGCATCAAAGGCCTCCTCACTGGTATATACAACCCTTGCTCCTGCATCCGAATAATCCTTGTTAGAAAATTTTGATAATTTACCAGCATTGGCTTCCACAACTACCCGCTGCCCATTGTTTACTAGCAAAGTTACTGCTTCGGGCGTAAGAACGACACGTTTCTCTTGTTCAGCCGTTTCTTTGGGTATCCCAATCAAAATTGGAGGACCTTTTCTTTTTAACCGGTCCAAAGATTCCTGCGTGTATACTAAAGGTTCTTCGGCTATTTCGGTAAAACCTGTTTTACCTATCATTGATTGATGGTTTTAATAGCAATATTTCTTTTCTGAACGTGATCACTCTCAATTGTAATTAATGCAAATTTATCTGGCAAAAACATGGGGATTTTTTCTGCCCATTCTACAAAACAATAGTTACCACTAGAGAAATATTCTTCTATACCGAGCTCTAGGGCTTCTACTGGATCTTCTATCCTATAAAAATCAAAATGATACACAGGGGCTCCTTGTTCATCTGTGTACTCATTGACTATAGAGAATGTAGGACTACTTACAGGGCCTGAGATATTGAGTTTTTCACAGATAGCCTTAATCAACGTGGTTTTACCCGCTCCCATTGTCCCCTGAAAAACCCAAATCTTTAAACCTCTGCATAAATCTATGATTATCTCAGCAGCAATAGAAATTTCACTAATATTATCACAATGTATTCGCTTCAAATGAAAATTATTTTGGCTGCAAATGTACGATAGGAATAATCATTTCTTCCAAAGAAACACCCCCATGTTGAAAAGTATCTCTATAATAATTTACGTAATAATTATAGTTATTGGGATAGGCAAAGAAATAATCCTCTACAGCAAATACGTAACTGGAAGAAATATTCAAACGAGGAAGCCTGGCTTCATCCGGATTGTCGATTTCAAAGACTTTTCCCGATTCAAAATTAAGATTTTTTCCTTGTTTATACCTCAAGTTAGTAGTAACATTTCGGTCTCCTATGATTTTATAAGGTTTATTCACCCGTTTGGTGCCATGATCGGTTGTGACAATCACTTCTGCCCCTGCAGCACTTATTTTCTTGAAAAGCTCAAATAAAGAGCTGTGTAGAAACCAGCTTATAGTCAAAGAGCGATACGCAGATTCGTCCGGGGCTAATTCTCTGATCATTTTCATATCAGTCCTAGCATGCGACATCATGTCCACGAAATTATACACTAAAACATTCAACTCATTTTTCATCAGGTTGGGAAACTGATCCAACACTGCTTTCCCTTGGTTGGTTTGTAATATTTTATTGTAGCTAGAGCGAATCGAAAGTCGGTTCTTTTTTAGATTTACTTTCAAAAATTCCGCCTCATTGTTATTTTTACCTTCATTGGTATCTTCACCCTCCCATAAATCAGGATGAGATTTCGCCATTTCAAGAGGCATCATACCACTAAATAAAGCGTTTCTTGAAAAGGCTGTAGTCGTAGGCAATATACTATAATAGGTGCCATTTTCCTTAACCAAAAAGTAATCCCTCAATTGGGTTTCAATCATTTCCCATTGATCCAATCTTAAATTATCAATCACGATAAAAAACAAAGGCTTGTCCTCTTTAATTTTCGGGAAGACATGCTTCTTCATCACCTGATGGGATAATACAGGTTTACTAATGTTAGGAACATTTAGCCAATCCAAATAATTTTCCTTTATAAAACGTGCAAAATTCGCATTGGCCTCCACTTTTTGGGTTTCGAGCACTTCCTGCATACTTTTGTTTTCCGTTTCATCAATTTCCAGCTCCCAGTAGGTAAGCTTTTTGTAGATGTCCGCCCATTCTTCGTGGTCAATAGCATCATTGTAAGCCATACTTATATTCCTGAAATCCTGCTGGTAGGAAAGGTTGGTCTTTTCACTGATCAATTGCTTATTTTGAAGTATTTTCTTTACTGAAAGTAAAATTTGATTCGGGTTGATGGGTTTGATAAGGTAATCCGCAATTTTACCACCGATAGCATCATCCATTATATGCTCCTCCTCACTCTTAGTGATCATCACTACTGGAATTTGTGGTTTTATGGTTTTTATTTGCTGTAAGGTTTCAAGACCTGTCATTCCCGGCATCATCTCATCCAAAAATATCACATCAAAATTATCTTCCTCTACTTTTTCAACTGCATCCAACCCACTATTCACCGTAACAATGTCATAGCCTTTTTGTTGTAAAAATAATATATGTGGTTTTAGGAGATCGATCTCATCATCCGCCCATAATATTTTGAAATTTTGCATATCAATTGGTTTAATTCTTTTTTTGTTTAATTACTTTTGGCAAGTTACCTCTATCTAAAGGACATTGAAAAGTTATAAAATCATAAATGACCCAGTATACGGGTTTATCAACATTCCAAGTGAGCTGATTTTCGCTGTCATTGACCATCCTTACTTCCAAAGGTTACGTAGAATCAAGCAGCTTGGTTTGACTGATATGGTATACCCAGGTGCTTTGCATACCAGGTTCCATCATGCCATTGGAGCGATGCACCTTATGAGCATCACTTTGGACCAGCTTCGAAATAAGGGAATAGAGATTACTGACACCGAGTATGAAGCTGCTTTACTTGCCATCTTGCTCCATGATATCGGTCACGGCCCTTTTTCCCACGCATTGGAATCGATATTGCTAAAAGGCCAGCATCATGAAACTTTATCACTGCTCTTTTTCGACGAATTAAATAAGCAATTTCATGGCCAGCTTTCACTTGCGAGAAAAATTTTTGTCGGAAGTTACGAAAGAAAATTCTTTCACCAACTTGTCTCCAGCCAATTGGATATTGACCGGCTGGATTATTTACAAAGAGATTGTTTTTTTACCGGAGTATCTGAAGGTACCATAGGTGCTGACAGAATAATCAAAATGATGACCATCGTAAATGATGAGGTGGTGATCGAAGAGAAAGGAATATACAGCATTGAAAATTTCTTGAACGCAAGAAGACTTATGTACTGGCAAGTCTACCTACATAAAACGACCGTTTGTGCTGAAAAAATGCTGATTAACCTGATTTTAAGGGCAAAGTACCTTGGCCGTTCAGGTTTTCAACTTCCAGGATCTATTGAATTTATAGGGTTTTTGAAAAAAGACTTACCCAAAAAAACAAACACAGGAATCCCAGATTGGTTGGATGATTTTGCACAACTCGATGATTTGGATATTTGGGGTGCCATTAAGCTTTGGAAGGATCTTGATGATTTGGTGCTAAGCCAAATTTCAAAAATGTTTTTGACTAGAAATTTATTTAAAATTCATCTCAGCAATCAGCCATTTAATGTCAGCGACATCTCTGATATGAGATCAAAAGTTCAAAAAAAACTAATGGTTTCTGATGAGGAATTAAATTACTTTTTCTCAGAAGGGGAAATAAGCAACTACGGCTATCTGAGAGAAAATAAAATTTTAATTTTAACAAAAAAAGGCGAAGTATTGGACGTAGCAACGGCTGCAGATTTGCCAAATATTAAAGCCATGAGTAAAATTGTTAAAAAATACTATGCTTGTCATGCTAAAAATATAACTTTACGGTAAAAATTAATTAATACCTAATGGAATTTACCATCGATCAAATTGCTCAACTTTTGGATGGAACTGTAGAAGGTGATGGTTCGCAGGTGATCAATAACCTGGAGAAAATCCAGGAAGGAAAACCAGGTAGCATAGGTTTCCTTTCTAATTTAAAATACGAAAAATACCTTTACAACACCAATTGCTCTGCAATTATCGTTTCAAAGGACTTTGTTCCACAAAAATCTTTTACGACGACATTGGTCAAAGTAATGGATCCTTATGCTGCTTTTTCTAAGTTGCTGGAAAGCTATTCGGAGCTCACCAAACCAAACCCACTAGGTATAGAAGAGCCGAGTTTTTTTGATAAAAGCAGCACCATCGGAGAGGGGTTTTACCGCGGAGCATTTTCCTACATAGGTAAAAATTGCATTATTGGGGACAATGTTAAGATTTATCCTCAAGTATATATCGGGGACAATGTTACCATAGGCAATGACTGTGTTTTTCATCCGGGGGTGAAAATTTACGCTCAAACAAAAATTGGTAGCTACTGCGAAATCCACGGCGGAACGATTATTGGTGGAGATGGCTTTGGTTTTAGCCCTCAGCCGGACGGCACTTATAATAATGTGCCTCAGTTAGGAAATGTCATCTTAGAAGATCATATTAGCATAGGGTCAAATTCCACCATAGATTGTGCCACTTTGGGGTCCACTTTAATTAAAAAGGGGACAAAAATAGACAACCATGTTCAGATCGCTCACAATGTCACCATTGGAGAAAATACAGTCATCGCCGCTCAAGCAGGTGTTGCCGGCTCCACTATTATAGGCAAAAACTGTGTTTTAGCAGGAAAATCATCAATTGTTGGGCATATTAGGCTGGCCGATAACACTACCATAGGAGGCAATACAGGTGTAATGAAATCTATTATTGAACCTGGAACAACATTATTTGGTTTTATAGGTTTTGATGTAAAAGCTTTCTTAAAGTCCTATTCAATATTCAAAAAACTACCTTTACTTCAGGACAAATTAAGAGAGCTGGAAAAAAAACAATAAATTCGCAAACTGAATTGGTCCACCTCTGTTAAATAGTTATTTATTTTAATGAAAGTAAAACAGCATACCATAAAAAAACAAGTTACCCTAAACGGTGTAGGTTTACACACGGGAATCGTAGCTAAAATGACCTTTTTGCCAGCCAGCCCGAATCATGGATATAAATTCCAAAGAATGGATCTGGAAGGTCAGCCTATCATTGATGCAGATGTGGACAATGTTGTAGACGTTTCTCGAGGCACCACCTTAGAACAAAGCGGCGCAAGGGTATTCACAGTCGAGCATGTTCTTGCAGCACTTGTAGGGATGGAGATAGATAATGTGCTTATTCAGCTTAATGGACCTGAGCCTCCAATTTTGGATGGAAGTAGCATACAGTTTATAAACATTCTTGAAGATGCAGGTCTTGAAGAACAAAATGCGCTAAGGAGATTTTTTGAAGTCCCCGAGAGCATCCATTACAAAGATAGTGCTAGAGAAGTAGAGATGGCAGCCTTGCCACTAGACGATTTTAGGGTTACTGTAATGGTGGATTATAACTCTCCAGTATTGGGTAGTCAGCATGCTTCTATAACTGACATCAGCCAATTTCGTAGTGAAATAGCTTCATGTAGAACATTTTGCTTCCTGCACGAGTTAGAGATGTTATACAAAAACAACTTGATAAAAGGGGGGGATCTAAATAATGCCATTGTGGTAGTGGACAGGGTTGTGGAAGAGGCTGAACTAGCCAATCTAGCGAAAATGTTTAACAAGCAAAAGGTGGAAGTGAAGAAGGAAGGCATCCTAAATAATGTAGAGTTAAGGTATAAAAACGAACCCGCCAGACATAAACTTTTGGATGTGATCGGTGACCTTGCCTTAGTTGGACGTCCACTAAAAGCACAAATTTTAGCCGCAAGGCCCGGACATGCTGCCAATGTCGCTTTTGCGAAAAAAATAAAGCGGGCAATGGAAAAAGCAGGGCCTATGCATATCCCATACTACGATCCAAAATCTCCACCGGTGTTGGATATCAATCAAATAAGTAATATCCTACCTCATAGGTATCCCTTCCAATTATTAGACAAGGTTATATATCTGGATGATAAAGTGGTGGCAGGCGTAAAAAACGTCACCATCAATGAACCTTTTTTTATGGGACACTTCCCAAATAATCCTGTCATGCCAGGCGTTCTACAAGTGGAAGCCATGGCTCAAACAGGGGGTATTCTCGTTTTGAGTACAGTTGAGGATCCTGAGAATTATTGGACCTATTTCCTTAGCATTGAAAACTGCAAGTTTAGAAAAATGGTTATACCTGGTGACACATTGATTTTTAAGTGTGAATTACTGAACCCAATCCGAAGGGGTATAGCAAAAATGAAGGGGGAGGCATTTGTAGGTAATGCTTTGGTTTGTGAAGCCATAATGACTGCCAGCATTGTAAGAAAAGACGCATGATCAGTAAACTATCCGAAATAAGTAAAAAGGCCCGTTTGGGAGAAAATGTTTCAATAGAAGCTTTCTCGTCCATACATCCCGATGTTGAAATTGGAGATGGTACTTGGGTAGGCTCTAATGTAACTATCTACCCTGGAGCCAGAATAGGTAAAAATTGTAGGATTTTCCCTGGTGCAGTGATATCTGCTATTCCTCAGGATTTGAAATTCAGCGGTGAATCATCTCTTGTAGAAATTGGAGACAATACTACAATCCGTGAATTTGTAACAATTAACAGAGGAACTGCTGATAAACAAACCACCAAAATTGGCCATGATTGCCTACTGATGGCCTATGTCCACATCGCACATGACTGCCTGATTCAAAATCGTGTAATTATTGCGAATTCGGTGCAGGTGGCAGGACATGTAACAATCGATGACTGGGCTTTCGTAGGAGGAAGTAGCGCCATCCATCAATTTGTAAAAATAGGGATGCATAGCATGATTTCAGGTGGATCCCTTGTAAGGAAAGATGTGCCTCCATTTACCAAAGCTGCAAGAGAGCCATTGAGTTATGCGGGGGTTAATTCGCTGGGATTGAGAAGAAGAGGCTTTGAAAGCAAAACCATAAGTGAGATTCAAGATGTTTATCGGTTCCTATTTTTGAACAATTGGAACAATAGCAGAGCATTGGAAGAAATAGAAATTAATCTTCCTGCTACAAAGGAACGTGACGAAATAGTAAACTTCATTCGGTCATCTGAAAGAGGTGTGATGAAAGGATATATTCAGTAGTATGTTATCTGTCAATCTGGAAGGAGGAGGAAAAAAATTTCAGCGCGAGTGGATATTCAGAAACCTTGATCTTGACTTCACCGTAGGTACAAAATCAGCTATCGTAGGAAGCAATGGTTCTGGGAAATCCACATTAATCAAATGTTTATCCTCCCAAATGCCACTTACTGAAGGCAAATTGAGTTTTACACTCCATAAAAAGGTGATCTTAGAAGAGGATATTTATAAACACCTGACCATTAGCGCTCCATACCTGGAATTTCCAGAAGAGTTTTCTCTAAAAGAGTTTTTAAGTTTTCATTTCAAGTTCAAAAAACTGACAAAAGGAGTGGATATCCCTCAATTAATAGAATTAATGTATCTTGAAAATGCTGTTAATAAGCCACTAAATTATTTTTCATCTGGTATGAAGCAACGGCTAAAATTGGGGATTTGCTTTTTCTCTGACGCACCATTGTTGCTCTTAGACGAACCTACCTCAAATCTCGATGAGCGAGGAATTAGCTGGTACAGGGATTTAATCCATGAATACGGAAGCGAAAAGTGCCTACTTATTGCCTCAAATGATAAAAGAGAGTATGATTTTTGCGAAAAAATTATTTCTATTGAAGATTATAAACTAAAGCGAATACTTTGATAAAATTTGGAAATGATTAATTTTACTTTTTAAGGATATGGATATGAGAACGCTAGTAAAAAATTATTTTATTTTTATTTTGTTCGTCTTTACAGCTTGTACGGGAAATGAGCCCGAAGACCCAAAAAAAACACCCGAAGAAATCGCGACAGAACTATTGACAGGTGCAAGTGGTAGCCAAACCTGGGCCATAGATAATGGAGGATCGGTATCTAAAGATGGAACTACAGTTACCAATGATTTTAGTGGCTTTGAAATTCGCTTTATAGCAAACAATGCAGGCAAAACATATACTTCTATAAACAGCAACCTGCTTTTCGACACCAATGGTAACTGGGCATTTTCAGGTGCTAACTTTGATAAAATTATACTTTCGGGTATTCAACCAGCTTCAAACAAAGAGATTTCCTTTACGAAAAAACAAGATAAATTACGTTTGGAATTTGTGGTTCCTGCACCTCAAAATGCCCGAGTAAATGCATTGGCAGGCTTTTATGTTTTTGACTTGATAATTATTAATTAAACAAACAAACCCAATTAAATATGTTTAAATATTTCTTTACCCTTTGTTTCCTTTGTTCTTCAGCATTAATGGCTCAGGAAAAACAAGTAGTGGCAGTAGAAAATGCCGTCTCTGAATTGGTGAATGCCATGGTGACGGGTGATGCTTTGCGCCTTGAAAAGATCACGGATTCTGATTTAACCTATGGACACTCCAGTGGACTATTAGAAAACCAAACTGAATTTATTGAGGCACTAAGTTCAGGAAACTCCAATTTTACCGAAATTAATATTGAAAATCAAACGGTAAATATTACAGGAAAAATTGCGCTGGTTAGGCATTTTTTAATTGGAAAAACGCTCAATAAAGGAAGTGCTCCAGAACCTGTAAATCTTGGCGTTTTGACTGTTTGGCACAAAAAAGGAAAGTCCTGGGTTTTACTGGCTCGTCAGGCATACAAAAGATAATTAGATGGAGTGGGGTGACAAGTAACAGTGTTTTTTAATCTTTAAATTGCACCAATGTTACCCCTGAGCCTCCTCTATCTGCATGTTCATCCGAAAACCCTGCTACCGAGGATGTACTTCTGAGAAGATTCCTTGTTAGCTCCCTAAGAATACCATCCCCTTTTCCGTGGATTACTTTAATATCATTGATACCCAGCATGAATGCGTCATCAATGAAATTTTGAATCAACACAAAAACTTCCTCACCTCTTTTACCTCTTATATCAAGGTTCGGTGAGAAATTTGCCATTTTAGAAGAGGTATCATAGCTAATTCTTTTTTCTATAGCTCTCTTTTCCTTTTTCAGTGAAGTGTTTGATATTTTTTCCAATCGATTTAGCTTCACTGTAGATTTAAGGTCACCAATGGTGACAGAAACCTGCTTTCCTTTAATCCCTAGCACTTCTGCTAAAGCTCCATTGTCTTTAATTCTCACTTGATCACCTACACCAATGGTCCCGCTTTCCACCTTGATGGTTTCCTTGTGTTCAACAGGTTTTTTCTCTGGCTTTATTGCCGCTTTATGCTCATCAAGTTCTTTTCTTATTTGTTTGGTCGCTTCCTTATTGGCTTGAGACTCTTTAATCGAGCGGATGGTGTTCTCTATTTTCCGATTGGTATTGTCTAGAAGTAGCTTGGCTTGTGTTTTGGCTTCATTTAAAATGACCTTTTTTTGATCATCTAGGGTTGCTTTTAAAGAATTGTATTCTCTTATTTTAACGGCAAGCAGCCTATCTTTCCGCTCCACTTCAGCCATCAGGTTTTCGTATTTACTTTTTTCGCTTTCAACCTTTAGGAGCAACTTATCATACCGTACTCTAGTTTCTCCAATCTGCGCTTTCGCATGAAGAACGATTTCTTCTGGTATTCCTATTTTACCAGCAATTTCAAAGGCAAATGAGCTTCCTGGCTTTCCTATTTCGAGCTCATAAAGGGGCTCAAGCCTATCTACATCAAACCTCATAGCTCCATTTACCATTCCCTGACCTTTGGAAGCCAGTTGTTTTAAGTTACCATAGTGGGTGGTAACCAAGCCGAAAGCGCCAGACTTATTCAATGCGACCAATAGGGCTTCTGCTATCGCTCCACCAAACTGAGGCTCTGTTCCTGTACCAAATTCGTCAATAAAAAATAGGGTCTTCTTATTGGCATAAAAGGTGAAGTGCTTCATGTTCATCAAGTGTGAACTGTAAGTACTCAAATCGTTCTCTATATTTTGCTCATCTCCTATGTCTATAAAAAATTGATCGAAGATGACGCATTTAGATTTCAGCTCCATCGGAACGAGTATACCGCACTGGAACATGTACTGTACAAGGGCGACTGTTTTGAGTGTAACGGACTTACCCCCTGCGTTGGGACCTGAGATAACCAATAACCGATGGTTAGGGTCCAGGTTAATGGTGACGGGCACCATTTCTTTTTTCTGCTGCTTGAGCGACATTTCAAGAAGTGGATGCCTGGCTTTTAGCCAAGACATTTCTCTTTCTTTAACCATTTCCGGGTTTATGCCATTAATCTTAACAGCAAATTTTGCCTTGGCTCTAATGAAATCAATCATCCCTAGAAAATAAAAGGCCCTTCTCAAGGTTGGAATATATTCCCTGAGTTCGTCAGTAAGCCTGATAAGGATTTTCTGAACTTCCCTCCGCTCCATGTAAAGAAGATCTTTGATGTCATTATTGATGTCCAAAACTTCTGCTGGCTCAAGGTACACCGTCTGTCCTGTGGCCGATTCATCATGGATAAACCCTTTGATACGCCTTTTAAATTCAGCTAAGACAGGAATGACCATTCTACCTCCCCGGATAGTTACAGATGCATCTTCAGGAGTAAACCCTTGAGCTTTTGCAGCCCTATAGATGGTATCCAGTACTTTTCGTATTCTATTTTCCTCGTAAGAGAGCTGGGTACGGACAAGGTTTAATTCCTTGGAAGCATTGTCCTTCATTTTGCCCTTCTCGTCAAGTACTTTGTCTATACTGAATTCTAAAGGAATATTGTCTTCCACCATCCCCAGAAGCTGATACAATTGAGGATATTGTACCGCATTTTTCTTAAAAAAAAGAACACATCCGGCAAGGGTTTTTAGACCAAGCCGGATTTCATGAAAGTCCTCTTCAAAAAGAAAAGTACCCTCAATTTTCGCCTTGTTCAGGTAGGGATAGATATTAATATAGTTATTACTAGGGAATGGATCTCCAGAGACCAATATTTGTCTGAATTCCTCAGTTTGTGACAAAAGCCTGCTGAGCAATCGACGGTCCTTCGAAAAAGCTATTTTTTTAACAAAATCAGTGCCCAGAATACCAGTGCATTCTTGTCTAATTAAATCTTTGATCTTATCAAAGTCTATTTTTTCCTCTAAATTATCAGGATATAATTTCATTTATGGCTGTTGGTTTTGCTGTGCTTCTTTCTCTTTGACTGACAATGAATCAATTGCCCGTTCATATAAATATTCCATTTTGGCGGCATCCCTCAGATAATATTCCAAACTTTTAACGTAAACAGTATCATGGATACCGTACTTTTCAAAAATACGCCTTTCCAAAATAGGATAAAGGATCTTAGAGGAATCGTAGGGAATGGAGAGAGACTGCACAAAGCCCTCTGTCAGATGTATTTCCACAAGAATATTGACCATGGTATCCTCTGACAAAATATCATCTGAACCATTATTATCACGACAAGAAATCGTCCCGAAAAGGAAAGCAAAAGCTATATATAGGTGTTTCACATTTCAAAATTACCTAATTCCTTTTAAAATTGACAATAAGTAAAGGCTAAGTCGTTTTATTATTCGAATGAGACTGCTAAATTAGGCCTCTGATTCAAAAATAAAAATGAACCAACTAATAAAAAAGCTTAGAAAATATGAAATTCTTCTTAGAAAAGTGGCGAATAGCCATCGTCAAGGGGATCATCTGTCTATTTTCAAGGGTGCCGGGCTGGAGTTTGACGATCTTCGTCCCTATCAGTACGGTGATGATGTCCGAACTATCGAATGGAAGGTTTCCGCAAAAGGGCATGGTACTTTTGTCAAAACTTTTAAAGAAGACAAAGACCAAAGCGTATATTTCCTTCTGGATGTCAGCGGATCTCAGGATATTGGAAGCAAAGTGCGTAAAAAAATTGATCTCGGGAAGGAAATCGCAGGCATATTGACGCTGGCTTCTATTCATGATGGTTCACAGGTGGGACTAATAAGTTACTCTGATCAAAAAGAAAAAATTATACTCCCAGGAAAAGGAACTCGCCAAGCGGTTAAGGTTATAAAAGGCATATTTAGTCAGGAGACCAAGTCAAAAAAAACAGACCTTAATGGGTTGTTTATATTTTGTCTCAACCTCATTAAGAAAAGATCTATTCTTTTCGTCATTTCAGATTTTATAGATGAAGAATATGAAAGACCATTAAAAGCTTTGGCATTCAAACATGATTTGGTGGTTTTACAAATGACTGATCCAATAGAATCAGCTTTACCATCATTAGGTATAATTCCTGTTTTTGATAAAGAAGAAGATAAAACCACTTGGGTAAATACCGCTTTCGGCGGGTTTTCGAAGAAAATCGCTACTTCATTTACTTCAGACAGGGCCCACCTCAAAGATTTTTGCAAAAAAAATCAGATCAATTACCTCCAGATAGCCACAGATCAAGACATCGTCCTACCTTTGATGGAATTATTTAAGTTGAGAAATAAAACCATGAAACGTGGATAGAATAGTAAAACTAAGTTATTTACTTATCTTTCTTATCTCATCTATTCCCTTTGCTCAAGGTCAGGATGTTGTTGTAGAGGGATATTTTTTGCAGGACTCTGCAAAATTAGGTGAAAGAGTTGGCTATGTATTGAAATCTAGCTATCCAAGTGATTTGCCTATAATATTCCCAGACTCAACCTTTGATTTTGGCAACTTTGAATATTTGGACAAACAAATATTTTCTTCACTTTCTGAGGACAGTGTTACTCTAGATAGCGCTGTTTACTGGATTTCAAACTTCTCCCTGGATTCTGTGCAAGCTTTCCGCATGCCAGTGTTTGAAGTGTTGAAATACGACAGTATCAGCCACTTTCCTCCACCTGCTTCTCTTGCACTTACCCTTACCATTGATGAAATACCTGAGGAGTTGGCTTTTGAAGAAAATAACAGCTACCTCAACATACCCATAGCTTTCAATTACCCTTATTTAATTATTGGTATTTCCGTTCTGGTAACTTTAATAGTGCTCGCCTTCGTGATATTTGGAAAAGGGCTCTTTAAACGTTGGAAGGCTTATAGGGAAAGAAAAAAATGGCGTACTTTCATCTCCGATTGGGAGGGTTCGATGAGTGCTCTGGTGCAGCATCCCAGTATTCAGCAAGCTGATGAGTTATTGGGATTGTGGAAAAATTATTTGGAGAATTTAACAGGACTACCCTACAAGGAGTGGACAGCTACCGAGATTTCCGTCCACTTAAATAAACCAGAGATAATTAAAGATTTTAGAAAAATCGAACTCATTATTTATGCCAATCGGATAGATGATAATATTCGGGAAGCCTGTGATAATCTGTTAAAAATATCAGAAGGTCAATTGGAAGAAAAAATAGATAAAATTTACAATCATGACTGATGTCTCTTCCTTTTTCTCTTGGAGCTGGTTTTCACCGGAAACCCTCCGCAGTTTTGAGTGGGAAAACTTTCCCTTACTTCATCTAATTTGGATCATTCCAATAGTGCTTTTGATTAGGAAGTTTATTAAACTACTGCAAAAGCCAGTTTTAGAACTCTCCCTTCCAAAAATTGTCCCTTCCAAAAACCCCTGGACTTACCTACGCCTTATTCCCTCATTTTTCTTTTTGCTTGCATTATGGATGATTGTAATTGCACTCGCCAGACCGCAACGAACCAACGAAAAGGTAGAACAATACACCGAAGGGATTGATATCATGCTGGTATTGGATATTTCTGAATCCATGGATTTGCAAGATTTCACGCCTAATAGGTTGGAGGCAGCAAAAGAGACTGCTATTGATTTTATCAATGGGCGGGTTGCAGACAGAATAGGCATGGTAATATTCTCAGGTGAAGCTTTTTCCCTAGCTCCACTTACTACAGATTACGAACTTTTGACAGATTTGGTCAATAGCATTACCTTCAATATGATGGACGCCAAAGGTACGGCCATTGGCAGTGCTGTATCCACAGGTATCAACCGCATGAGGGAATCTGAGGCCAAATCCAAAGTGATGGTCTTACTTAGCGACGGTGACAATAACGCAGGGAATGTTGACCCTGTTTTTGCAGCCCAGTTAGCTGAAGCAATGGATGTTAAAATTTACACCATTGCGGTAGGGAAAGATGGGATGGTTCCCTATGGTACTGACTTTTTTGGCAGGCCACAGATGATAGAAAGTTACCTCAATGAAGAAACATTAAGAAATATTGCGAGAATCACAAAAGCTGAATTCTTTAGGGCTTCAGATGATAAAGCATTGGAAAATATATTCACGAAAATAGATGAATTAGAAAAAGTTGAAATTATAGAATCCAGGTATAAAGAAACTATGGACTATTACAGACCTTACCTCATTTGGGGAATACTTTTTTTCTTTGTTTGGATGGCTTTAAAAAGCACTTTCTTCAACAACTTCCTATTGGATTAGAAGTCTTAAGGTAGATTACTGGTAAACCATTGCTTGCCGTCGCCATCGGTATGTTTCACGCTGTTGCTTTACTAATATTTTTACCTTATAGGATAAAAAAAAACCGACTTATCCTTTAAGCCGGTTTTTTTTAGTGGTAAGAAACATACCATCAGCCCATTTCCCATCCGCTTCTTACGGGTTCCTTTATATATTGGTCAGCTTCTCCTAAGCCAGTGGCTTTTAGATTTTTAGCATCCCAATTTATTTTTTGCCCTTTCATTCTTAAGGAAAGCACACCCAATAATGTAATTTCTGTCAAGTGAGCGCCATATTCGAAGTTTGCGCTTGCTGCCGGGCCCCCTTTTATCGCGTTCACCCAATCTCTAAAGTGCCCTTTGGAACGTGGAATTACCTCTTTAGGCTTTTTTAAATTTGCCGCCAAGCTCTCTGGAAAAACATGAGGCACACGATCTCCCCCATTCACAATCACTCCTTTATCACCCACAAACAAGGTGCCTCTAGAAGGCCATTGGTACCCTTGTGGCAATGACTGGTGTAACGGCGGCTTAAGCCCTCCCGAATACCATGTCAATTGAATAGGGTTTCCGGTATTGTTGTCTGGAAAATTATAGTATCCAATTTCTCCATAAGGCGCAATTTTATCATTGCTGAAGCCCGCAGGAAAAACCTCTATGGTATCCGGATGACCAAGTTCGAAGGCCCAAGTCGCCGCATCCATGTCATGACAGCCAAAATCCCCCAATGCACCACACCCAAAATCCCAAAAGTCTCTCCAGGTAACAGGAGTGTACCATTTATGGAAAGGCCTATTGGCAGAGGGACCCAACCAAAGATCCCAGTCAAAGTCATGAGGTTTTTGTGTGTTTGTGATAGGCACCGCCTGCATTTCATCTATCCATCTGGATGCAGGCACCCAGGAGTGCGTTTCCTTTACATTTCCTATGACACCAGCTCTTAGGTACTCTACTGTCTGGCGAATGCCATCCGTACTATGACCTACATTCCCCATCTGAGTAGCCAAACCAGTTTCCTCAGTCAAATCCTTGATCATTCTGGCTTCCCATAAATTATGGGTAAGCGGTTTTTCGCAATAAACATGCTTTCCTGACTTCATTGAAGCATAGGTGACGACGGCATGCGTATTGTCAGGTGTAGAACAACAAATCGCATCCAAGCCCTTCTCCTTCTCAAGCATTTCCCGAAAATCAAGGTATTCATTAACCTTAAAGTTGTCCTTTATATCCTCATAATGATCTTCAACCATTCTTTTTACAGGATTTCTTCCTGCAATAGATTTATAATAAAAATTGGCGAGATCCCAATATTCAGCGGGGTCGGCTATTGCAGTGATTTGCACATCGTCAAGCTTCATCAAATCAAGGGCATTTTGTCGACCTTTGCCGCCTACTCCTACCATCCCTACATTTACCTTGTCACTTGGCGCAACATGCCCTTTCCCCCCGAGGACAAATCTTGGTACAATAAAAAACCCTGCAGCACTTAAAGAAGAGGTTTTAATGAAATCCCTCCTAGAATCAGGAGTTTTATTTTTATTTGGTTTTTCAAGCATTGTCAAATATTTTGTTTAAATAAATATAAAAAACTATCGATATTCTCCCTTATAATATTCCATTTCTATCTTAAACTATTTTTTAGTCAATTTTATAGCCTATATATTAAAGCTGCATTATTGTGGTACAATTTTTTCTTTTCATTCAATGTTAAATTCTGGGTCATTGTATAGAAATCTTTTACCCAATCCTGGTAACTCGCAGCCCTTAACAAAACTGGCCAATCCCCACCGAAAAGCACCCTGTCAATACCGAACACCTCTAAAACAGTATTAAAATAGGGGCTCATTTGATCAATACTCCCAGCGGTTGGATCTGTTTTGGTCAGCATCCCTGAGATTTTACAGGATACATTTTGCAAGGAAGAAAAGGGTGAAATGGCTTTTTCCCAGACCTCCCAATCATTATTACCAATATCAGGATTGGCTATATGATCCAAAACTATCACCAGATCGGGGTTTGCTTTGGCAAATTCAAAAGCAACCGGAAGATCCACAGGTCGAATATTGAGATCATAAGACCATTTAAATTGCCCAAGCATTTTGATGCCAGCTAAAAAACCTTGGTGACCAGGCATAAAAGCTTTACGAATACCTTTTACAATTTTCCTTTCAGCCATTACTTCCATTTCCCTGGTCCCGGAAATTCCTTTTTCTAATGGAAAATAAGCCACCATTCCATAAATCCGCCTGTCCTTTTCTTGAATCCCCCTCACCCAATCTACCTCCTGAAGGTATTGAGCTGGGTCACGGGCACATTCTACGAAAACCATTTTCTCAATCGGCAATCCGGCAGTCGCTTCCTGATAGTCTGCCAATAAGAAATTTCGGGAAAGGAGGTTTTCAGGATCTTGAAGCCATGGATAATCCAAGTGATTTAAATCCCATAAGTGGAGATGGGTATCAATCAAGGGAATTTCCTTGTCCTTATCATTGTGCTCATTGATAAAAAAAGGAGATCCACCCGGTAGTGCCAATGCACCACAGGCTAACCCTCCTTTTTTTATAAAACCTCTTCTATCCATAAATTGAATCAGCTCATCCCTTATGCAGGGATCGTAGGCGTATTTAATTTTGCAATAGAGCTATCAATCTCTTCCTGGCTAAGTTCATGGCTTTTTATTTTTCCAGAAAAATAATCATCATAAGCCTTCATATCAAAATTACCATGTCCACACAGATTAAACAAGATGGTCTTGGAAACGCCTTCCTCCTTGCATATTTTAGCTTCTTTGATGACTGTAGCGATACCATGGTTAGCTTCAGGAGCAGGTATAATCCCCTCTGCTCTGGCAAAAAGCACCCCTGCCTCAAATATTTCAAGGTTATCGTGTGATTGAGCTTCAATGAGATTATCCTTTAGCAATTGGCTGACGATCACGCCTGCTCCATGGTAACGAAGACCTCCAGCATGGATAGGCGCTGGAATAAAATCATGTCCAAGTGTATACATGGGCAATAAGGGTGTCATTCCTGCAGTATCCCCGAAGTCGTATCTAAAAACGCCACGGGTAAGTTTCGGACAGGAGGACGGCTCGCTGGCTATACATCGAATTTTTTTACCATCTTCCAGATTCAATCTCAAAAATGGAAAAGATATTCCGGCAAAATTTGATCCTCCACCAAATGGTGCAATTACAATATCTGGCATATCACTACCCGCCTTTTCCATCTGCTTGATGGCCTCCAAACCGATAACAGTTTGGTGTAATTTAACATGGTTAAGCACACTTCCTAGGGCATACTTAGTGTCCTCTCGGGTGGCGGCCATTTCTACTGCCTCGGAGATGGCGATCCCAAGACTTCCTGGAGAATCGGGATGTTCAGCAAGGATATTTCTACCTGCTGCAGTTCTATCTGAAGGAGAGGGGTACACATTGGCACCCCAGGTGTTCATCATCATTTTCCTGTACGGCTTGTCGTTGTAAGAAAGCCTGACCATGTAAACATCGCACTCAATACCAAAATGCTGACAAGCAAAGCTCAGCGCGCTTCCCCATTGCCCAGCTCCAGTTTCTGTGGTAATCCTTTTTACGCCCTCCTGTTTGTTATAATAGGCTTGTGGGATAGCTGTATTAGGCTTATGAGACCCGGAAGGACTTACACCTTCATATTTATAATAAATTTTCGCCGGCGTGTCTAAAGCTTTCTCCAAGCCATAAGCCCTATACATAGGGGTAGGTCTCCAAATAGAATACATATTCCGAACCTCATCAGGGATTGTCACCCACTTATCGGTTGTCATCTCCTGTTTAATCAAAGCCTCAGGAAACAAAGGTGCCAAAGCTTCAGGACCAATAGGCTCTAAGGTTCCCGGGTTTAATGGCGGCAATGGCTTATTAGGCATATCTGCTACGATATTGTACCATTTTTCTGGTATTTCCCTTTCTTCTAAGATTATTTTTCTGTTTTTCATTTATTGAATTAATAAAAGGTTTACTGATTTTTACTTGACAAATTTTTCAAAGGTTTTTTCGTTAAAGTCCTGTTAAGTACATAGGCCTCCACTCCTTGGTTGTTTATTCCAACTAACAATACTTTAAGATACGATAAATCTATAATTTGCATATTTTTTATATCCCCAAGAAAGGTTAAACCAGCATCTGATGGGGACACTAGAGAGAACTCCCCCTTACCATCCCCGAGATAAATTTGACCGAAATTGGCATCTATCATTCCCAACCTGAGCCTGGCAGTATTCTGGTTTCCACCAAGGATAAAATCAAGGTCCCCATCCTCATCAAGATCCATAGAACTAATCGCAAAAACAGGCGCATATTGAGCTTCTACCGGCAATTCATGTCTTTCGAATTTATTGCCTTTATTTTCCAAATAAATCGTTTTCAGTTCATTAACTTCTAACTTTTGAGCTTTACTTAGGGCTTCCTTGCTAAACAAATCCTCCAGTTTGGCCTTTGAAAAGGAAGCATAATCGGTAAATTTACTCCGCATACCATACATTTGATCCAACAACTCGTCCCTGCTCATAAAAGGAACAAGTTCTCCCTCAAAATAATAATTTAAAATTGGATCCACAGAACCATTGCCATCAAAATCAGCAAATACCAGCGTCAATGGCCCCTTATCAGTGACCTTCAACTGACTATTGGTACCAAAATTTCCCACAACAAAATCCAAATCTCCATCCTCATCAAAGTCGGCTGGAGCCAATTTTGACCACTTCCCTACTAAAGGGGTGTCAAAATACTGGGAGGTCTGATTAATGAAAGACTTTCCTTCCTTATTCAAAAACACACTTATAGGCATCCAATCTCCTACAACTATTAAATCCTGCCAACCATCCTGGTCAATGTCCAACCACGAAGCATCTGTAACCATGCCTAAGGCTGATAAATCAGGAAAAAGAATATTCGACTGGTCTTCAAACTTACCTTTTCCATCATTGATAAAAATAAAAGACGAGGCGGGTTTTGGGTATTGACCGGGAATAGCTCTTCCTCCAATAAAAAGATCCAAATCTCCGTCATTGTCAAGGTCTATTGGCTTCACCACACTCCCACTGCTCAAAACATCTGGTAATGCACCCTCTTGGTTCTTAAAGTTTCCACCACCTTGGTTGATATATAATCGGTCCTTTAATTCCGGAGAATCCCTTTCGAAGTCATGGTATCCCCCTTTTACAATATACAAGTCCTGCAAACCATCACCATTCGCATCAAAAAAAATAGCATCGGTAGTAGCACTTCCAATATCATCTGACAAATCCAATCCTTGCGACTCCAAAAATTGTCCTGTAGAAACCTGGAAATATAATTTTCCTGGCTTTTCAGTAGTCCCTCCTACAAATACATCTGAAAAACCATTCCTATTTACATCTCCCACTGCTATCACTGGCCCACTTGGCGACAACATATGTGATAAAAGTGGTTGCCGCTTAAAATCATTGAACCCAGCTTCAGTGTGTGTATAAGGAATTGGTGAAACAATTTTGGTGAAAATGGGTGATTTTATTTTAACTGGATCAGACTGTTTGGCCCTTGCATTACTCTCTTCGAGAACAAGTAATTGGTTACTTGCAATATTCCTTATCCATTGTTCTTTGTCTCTAGGCCAGGAAATTTTCAAAGAGTCAACATTGACAGCTGCACCTAAACCTATATGTAAAACATGACTGACAGAGGACTGGAACCCGCGGGTAGGTTGCTGTTCGAAATACTGCTGGTTACCACCTGTATAAACGTTTACTTTGGACCCTATACCACTGGTATTGAACCCTTCACCCTGCAATTTTATTTTAAGGAAGTTCCCTGCGTTTTTTTCAGGCTTTAGAATATTGGCATAAATACCTGCAAAATCATTCAAATGGTTAACGACCAAATCCAATGCACCATCGTTATTAAGGTCGGAATAGGCCGCTCCATTGGAGAAATTTGGTTCAGAAAAACCCCAATTCTCGGACACGTCTTCAAAAATGACCCCATTGTCATTTCTATACATATAATCATGAATAGGAGTGGAACTCATGCTGGTCACTAAATGAAGTGTGTCAGCTTTTTCCTTTGCCCGCGCTTTGCTAAAATAATAGTCCCCTTTGTACTTCAAAAAATCCCTGTTGGTATAATCTCGAAAATAGCCATTACTCACAAAGAGATCTTTCCAACCATCATTGTCAAAATCCGTGAAAAAGGCTGCCCAACTCCAATCGGTATTTGATATTCCTGCAAGCTGTCCCACCTCACTAAACAAACCTGTCCCTTGATTGATATGCAACATGTTCCTCATGTTTTGATGGTAAAACCCCTTCATTACCATCAAAGCATATTGCTCATAATTCTCTGGCCCATAAAGTAATTTTTGTCTTTCATTGTCCTCAGGAAGCATGTCCAGGGTAAAAATATCTGCTAGCCCGTCATTGTTTACATCACTAATATCAGAGCCCATAGAGTAATAGGATATGTGTTGTAAATATTCCGTCAACTTTTCAGAAAAGGTCCCATCACCGTTGTTTATATACAAATAATCTGGCTCTATATAATCATTTGAAATGTGCATGTCAGGAAAACCATCCCCTGTGATATCTGCTATCGCTATTCCTAAGCCAAAGCCCATAGAATTCCCGATAATACCAGCCTCCTCACTTATATCAATATAGACCCCATTGTCATTTCTAAAAAGTTTGTCCCCCGCCAGCGGGTTCCTGTCCTTTCTTTTGGCATCAAAATCTATTTCATTGATTACTTGCGTATTGTGATTGAGCAAATACATGTCAAGATCACCGTCCAAATCAAAATCAAAAAAAGCAGCCTGTATACTATTGGCCGGGTCCGCCAATCCATATCTCTCTGCCTCATCTATGAAAGTATTGTCTTGTTGATTGATCAGCAATTCGTTTTTCCTGGATGCTGCATCCCCTTTTCCCGAATAACAAACGTAAATATCCAGGTAACCATCTCCGTTGACATCCACCATGGTAGTACCAGTTGTCCATGCATTTTTCCCTTCCACTCCTGAGGCCTTCCCAATATCCTTGAACTTAAATTCTCCCTGGTTCAAATAAAGTCTATTGGGAGTCATGTTCCCAGTAAAAAAAAGGTCATCAAGGCCATCATTATTAATATCACCTATGGCAACCCCTCCACCATTATAAAAATATTCATAGGTCAAAATATTGGTCTGCTGACTTTCTATCAACTTGTTTTGAAACTTTACTCCGGTTTTCCGACTGGCCATCTTTTCAAACCCTTGTGCCATCAAACAAAACTGAATGAAGTATAAGAACAATACTAGAACGAAATATTTATTATGGTTTTTCATAATTCAATCTTCTCCCTTATTTCCAATCTATAGTTGATCATGGGGTAACAGTAGTAAATCTACATTTTTTCAAGGGATCGCACAATAGTCAAAATTGTACTTTAGAATGTTGAAAATAAACTTTCCTTAGTTTTACTCTCCCGCATTCAAATTATTAAAAATAACAGACAGCTACAAGCCTCACCTTAGAATGGGATGATACTATTTTGCTGAAAAATCCTACTGCTCCTATTACTATTCTATTTCCCAGGTTATGCAATATGATTCGTAAAAGCCTGTCCTTATCCATCTTAGAAAAGGAGGCAACCGCACATAACTCAAGAAAGTCATCAATTAAAGCTAAGTTTCTATTTAATCAGCTTAACATCAAGTTTGTTCAATATTTAAAATTTCATTATTATTAATCAACCTTAAAGTAAACATTAAAAATGTCCCTCACTAAGTTACCTATTTGTGTTTTCTTGCTTCTCTTTGTTTTTTCTTGTAATAAAAAGGAGAAGAGTCTTTTAATTTGGGAAGCCAGCTTCCCTGTAATTGGTTCACAGTCTTCACCCAGGTCTGCTGACCTGAATGGTGATGGTATTTTGGATTTTGTGATCGGGGCAGGAAAAAATGAATTTGACTACACAGCGTCAGGTATTTTAGCCATTAACGGCTTGGACGGTGAGCTTTTATGGACGCAGGAAACAGAAGATCAAGTGTTTGGATCGGCCACTTTTCTAGATGTCAACAAGGATGGAATACCCGATGTATTTATCGGAGGTCGGGGGCCTCATCTTAAGGCCATCGATGGTCTGTCTGGAAATTTGATTTGGGAATTTGATACACTAGATCATTTAAACCATCCGGTGCTGCAATATGCCAGGTTTAACTTCAACAATAGTGTCACCATACCTGATCAGAATGGGGATGGAATTGCGGAGTTACTTACCAGTAATGGTGGCAATGCAAGAATAGCTCCCAACCAAACTGAAGGGAGGTTCCCAGGTGTTTTGATGGTAATCAATCCAGTGAATGGTGAAGTTTTGGCAGCGGATACCATGCCAGATGCCGGGGAAACCTATCTATCCCCTTTGTTTGTCCATCAGGAAGAAACTGGCACTCAACAAGTACTATTCGGGAGCGGGGGCGAAACCTTGCCAGGAAGTCTTTATTTAGCAGACCTAAGCGATCTTATGGAGAACAACTTATCCAAAGCTGAAGCTTTGGTAAGTGAAAAGGGCCATGGATTCATAGCCTCCCCAGTCATTGTAGACCTGAACGGAGATGGTTTTCTGGATATTGTTGGTATTTCTCATGCTAGTACTGTTACAGCTATTTGTGGTAAAAGCCTCGAAAAGTTATGGCAACTCCAGTTGCCGGAAACCGAATCTAGCAATAGCTTTGCTGTGGGTCAATTTACCGACGATGACATTCCTGATTTATTTACTTTCGTAAGTAAGGGGGTATGGCCAGCGAATAGGGGACTGGTTCAAGTATTGATAGATGGCAATTCCGGTCAAATTTTATCTCAAAAGGAGTTGGGATGTACTGGTTTTTCTTCACCTATAGCCTATGACTTCAACAATGACGAAATGGATGAGGTGATCTTTAGTATCAATGAATACGATTGCAGCAGAGCCATTGACGATCAGTCTGCTTTTCTGATTGAGAACAAATTATTGTTGATGGATTTCAAAGCAGATACCACCTATATTCTGGATCAAGCAAAAGGTTTTAAAAATGTTTTCTCCACCCCATGGGTCGGGGACCTGGACAGTGATGGTTACCTTGATTTGGTACACTGCCAGTATTTTAGTCATTCTGATATATTGTCTTTCCTCGGAATGAAAATAAAAAGAATAGATCTCCCTATAAAAGTAAGAAAAGAACCGCTTTGGGGTGCTTTTATGGGGTCAGATGGAAATGGGGTTTATAAAGAATAAAAGGCTGCCCACAGGCAGCCTTTTACAAAACACTAAATTAACCAAGTAAAAATAATCTCTTCTTTATAAATAAATAGTCATTAAAGCAGAATTCCATTTTAGTTAGCTACATCCCACCAAACACGGGTAGTGTAGATGTCTGGCAAAGTTGCTCCTGCTTGGAAGTTTGCGTTGGCAGCTACCTCTGCAGCCGGATACCTAAGTTTCCTTATAATCTGGCCTTGCGTAACATTGCCAGGATAGTTTACTGGGGTCAACTGAGGGTATCCAGTCCTTCTCCAATCGGACCATGCTTCCCACCAATTGAAGAACTTGCTCACCCACATTTGTTCCCCTATCATCTCTAGTGCAGGCTTATCTACCCCATAAGGATGCCTTTGAAGGTAAGCTGTTACTTCATCGTCCGAAACAGTTAAAGAAGCGTCAAAGGATGTATACATTTGCATGGCTTCTTTCACACCTGCTTCATAGTGCTCTTTAGCAGAACTGGAAATCCCTGAACCAATGCCTCTTTCCAAAGCTTCCGCTTGTAAAAAAGCAGATTCAGCAAAATTCATAAACATGTAAGGAGCATCCAATTGAAGCATTAGATAGTTAACTCTGGAATAGGTAGTCACTAGATCCACAGACTCTCCCTCAAGTTCATCCAATCCCGCAGGATCGAAACCATTTGGCATTCCTTTTTGCTCCAGAGGATTGGTATTGATAGGTGTCCAAGACACTGCCGACCAGTCTGCTATACCACCACTAATGATCATTAACCTTGGGTCAACCTCGTCAGCTGTTGTAGCTCCTGCCTTCATCCAATCTACCAGTGTATTGCTCAAATAACCTGGTTGGCCACCATCACCTGGAAAAAATGCCCTGGAAATTCCATTTTGATTGATCCACTGGCTGGGACCTTCAGACATAGGAACCCAAGCATTGTCATCATTGCTTTCCATTACACCACCAGCTATCGCTTTAGTTACATATTCATCTGCCAATTGAGGAGCTACATTTGATACCCTCATCGCCAATCGCAACATCAGAGAATATCCGAATTTTTTCCACTTGGCGATATCGCCTTCGTAGATAATATCAGCTTTTGCAAAGCCCCCCTCAGGATTAGAAGTACTCATTCCTGCAGTAGCCTCTTCCAGTTCTTTTAACAGAGCAGGATAGATTGCAGATTGCTCGTCGTATTCAGGAAAGAAAACCCCATCCATACCTTGAAGTGCATTAAAATAAGGGACATTTCCATAGAAATCTGTCAGTCGATGGAAATTCAAAACCATTATAATTCTTGCTGCATTCCTGGTGTTGAGCTTATTTCCTTCATCATATCCTCCCGGCCCTGTTTGTCTGATCACTTCGGATAAATTCTTCAGCGCATCGCCATAGAAAAACTCAAAAGGAGCATTGTTGGACTCGAAATTTTCAGTGTACTTGTCTCCTGGAGCAATTCCTCCACCCGCATTTGCTAGGTGTTGGATAAGGTAAGACGTCATACCAATATTTGTCCGCCAATCGAGGTACCGATTATCTCCAGCAGAGCCTCCAGAAGCAGACCCAAGTTGCGCTGCAGTGAACATGAAATTAAGATCTATCTCATTTACTGCTTGTGGGTTGATATTGAGATCGTGTAATTCTCCTGTATCGCATGCAGTCATAGAAATACAGACCGCTAAACCAAATAGAAGAAATCTATTTATAATTTTCATAATATTTTTTTTTTAACGATTAAAACGTAGCCCTTAAATTGAAACCGTAATTTCTTGATTGAGGCATTCCAAAAAAATCAAGACCCTGCCCATTTCCTGAGGAATAACCTGACTCAGGGTCTATATTATCTACATTTTTCCAAAGAATGGAAAGGTTTCTACCGACAAAAGATAGGCTCAAATTAGTAAATGGCGTTTTCTCCATTATTCTTCTTGGGAAACTATAGCCAAAAGTTATTTGCCTTAGCTTGGCAAAGGATCCATCATAAATAAAGTAATCCTGTACCCTGTTCCCCATTTGATTCCAATAGTTATTGGCTTCACCTGGCGCAAGGGTTTTAGAGAAAGCTTCGTAAATAGGTGTACCATCGGTTGCAGTACCGGATTGAATTACTCCTGATACAGAAAGTGGTTCTTCGCCTTCCCTACCTTGTATGGTCTGCTTATGAAGTCCCCATTGGGTCAACCTCACATTGGTACCTGAATAGATATCCCCACCAATTCTAAAATCTATTAAAGCAGAAAGGTTAAATCCTTTAAACGTCAGGCTATTGTTTATACCTCCGGTGAAATCAGGGATACCGTTACCGATTACTTCCATTCGATCAGATTGTACAGGCGCACCATTTTCTTCAAAAACGGGCTGTCCATCAGGGGATTTTTTCTGAACCCATCCTGCAAGGACACCAAAAGGTTGACCTGTTCTGTGCTGTACAAACACTGTCCTCGTCCTGGGCTCTTCTACGTTCAATATGTCTGTACCTTCAATCAATGAAATGACCTTATTCCTATTCCTGGCAATGTTAAAAGAAACATCCCAGTTAAAATCTTTGGTCCTTACAGGTGAGCCTGTCAATAATATCTCTATACCCTTGTTCTCCATTTCCCCAAGATTTACTAAAGTCGATCCAAAACCAGAAGCTCTTGAAACCTGGGCATTTAATTGATCATCTGTACTCCTTTGGTGGTAATAGGTGAAGTCCAAACCTAACCTATTCTGGAAAAAACGAACGTCAATTCCAAATTCTAACTCCGTAGATAATAAGGGCTTTAAAAAACTATTGGGAATTGTTCCTGAATTTCCTCCAGCAGTAGCAAATGAAGCCATTGCAACTTGATTGCCACCAGAACTAATCGCAGGTGCGCCCAATAGTGTATAGGTGTTTTGGATCTGATAAGGACCTACTGTTGAGTTCCCTACCCTGGCCCATGAAGCCCTTAATTTCCCAAAACTTAACCAAAATGGAAGGTCTTTCATGGCATCTGAAAAGACAAAACTAGCGCCAATAGAAGGATAAGTAATCTCATTAAAGGAAGGATCCAATACAGAGAACCAATCGGTTCTTCCTGTAGCTGTAAGGAAAAGGAAATTTTTATAATTGACTTCCGCAGAACCAAACACGGAATTTATTCCCCAACCTGAATACCCATAGCCAAAGTTTCTGATAACCGTATTATTGATTGCATGGAAAAAAGGAACATTAAAATTATTCCCGTTTGCAGAAATGGTTTCATCTTCACGCCGCATCCTGTTGGCTCCTAAAAATGCAACCACTCCGAAGTTACCAAATTGTCTATTATATCCCAGCATTGCTTCAAGGTTTATTTCGTTTACCCTGCGCTCCCCTTCATTCATAGATCCTCCTCTGGAATAACCTGTACCTTGCGGCGTCAAAGTTGTACCTCTCCTGGTAAACCAGTCCATCCCTGCTCTACCTGATAAGTACAGGTGTTCCGTAATGTCATACTTTAAGGAGCCTGAGGTAATTATCCGGTCTCGGGTATCACTGATTGATAATTGATGGGTAGAGAAATAAGGATTTTGACCCCAAGGGTTATTGGTCATGAGGTATTCTTCCTGCTCTGCAAAACCCCATACACTTAATAAGGCAGGATCCGTACCTATAGGAATTGTACCTAATCGATCAGGATCTCCTTGTCCCCACAATACATTGACATTTGCTGGCAAAGCGAAAATAGACTGGAAGGCATTCCCGGGGGAATCTGAAAGCCTTGGTCTATTTTGGGTCTGCTCATTCGAATAAAGCACTTTAGCATCAAATGTAAGTTTCTTTCCAAATTTACCACTGGTAGCGAGAGAAATATTGATACGATCAAAACCTGCATTTGGAATAACTGAGGAACTTCTCAAATCACTCACGTTGAATCGAAAAGTCTGTGTATCACTTCCTCCTGAAAGAGAAAGGCTATTCGTAAATGATTTTCCTGTTTCATAAAAGCGATTCCAATTGTCTCCAGCATCAACATAAGGCCTTTCTATTCCATCAAAATGCATGGAAGTACCCGTGCCTAAACGCTCCCCCCAAGCCTGAGTACCCCAGTTATAACCGTCTCTTACCGTAGTTGGCCTTACTGCACTTCCTGTAATTTGATCGCCTTGAAATCTTCCGGAACCATACTCTCTTTGCAAATCTGTCTGGTTGTTTATTCTTTCAAAAACCATATTGGAATTAAATACTACCCCGATTCCTTTTCGGGAAGTACCTCTTTTGGTGGTAATAAGGATTACTCCATTGGCAGCTCGTGAACCATACAAGGCGGCTGCACTTGCACCTTTCAGTACGGACATGGATTCGATATCATCAGGGTTGACACTGGTCATGCCATCCCCTTGATCTGCTCCACCCCATACACCAGCTTGTCCAAAGTTGGTGTTATCCATAGGAACTCCATCAATCACATAGAGTGGTTGGTTTCCACCTTGAAGGGATGTATTGCCCCGAATGATGACACGAGAAGAGCCAGCAGGACCTGAGGCAACATTGCTCACATTCACACCAGCTACCCTACCAGCGAGCTGGTTGGCAATATTATTTTCTCTTGCTTGGGTAAATTCCTCTCCACCCACTTCTGTCATCGAATACTGCAACGCTTTCACGTTCCTTTCAATCCCCAAGGCAGTGACTACAACTTCATTCAATTCTGAAGCATCTTCGGATAAGCCAATATCAATGGTGCTTCGGTTTCCAACAGTTTCTTGTACTGGTTCAAAACCCAAAAAGGAGAAGACCAAAACGGTCTGCGAACCTTGGACATTGAGACTGTATTTACCATCCACATCTGTGGCGGTACCTGTGGAAGTACCCTTTATAAGAATAGATACTCCCGGTAAGGGCGTTCCGTCTGAACTGTCTGTGACAGTTCCAGTAACAGTTTGTCCAATGACATTACCTCCCATAGATGTTAGTAATGCCAAAAAGACGATTAGTAATAGGTTTTTCATAAATAGTTATTTTGATTTTAAAACAAAACTTTTACGTTTATTCGTTATTCACCCTATTTTTACACCAATGGATAAGTTTCCGCAAGCATCCTTTTCAACTTAAAGAACCAAAGGCTCTTCGATTGAAAACGGAAATCTGTATAAAAGGCTTCTAATAATGATAAATGGTTGAATAAACTTAAATTCCGTAGAAATGTAGAATATAATAAACAGAAAAAAAAATACTGCCAACCATTTCTCAATTTTTGAACGAAAATTATTTTTATATAATCGGAAAAAACTATTAACCTAAGTTCGATCCAATTTCATAAAAAATCGTCATTCCAAGGCTTAGAGTCGAGAAAGCCGTGGGATACCTTCGACAAGCTCAGGGGACAAGACACACCCAGACTGCCACACACTTTCCCACCTTAGCAACCCCAAAAAGGGTTCGCAGTTACGATTTAGCCAGTTTTTTAAGACGAACTTACCTCGAAATCAGGTTATTACCTACCACCTTAATATATGGTGGTAAAAAAAGCACCGCATTTTTGAATGAAATTAAATTTTCAGCTGGTTTTAAGCTTGAAATATTTAGTAATGTCTCCGATATACCAATATCTTTGTTCCATTAATCGAAACTGATGTAATAACATTAGAAAATGCAAAAAACAAAAATAAGCCAAAACCTAAAGGAAATTAAAGCCACGTTTCTAAACCCAGATTGCCTTCTGGTGGCTGTAAGCAAGACCAAACCGAATGCTGCTATTCAGCAAGCCTATGATGCAGGTATAAGAGATTTTGGGGAAAACAAAGTTCAGGAAATCAATGAGAAAGCCTCCCATTTACCCAAGGATATTAAGTGGCACATGATAGGGCATTTGCAGCGCAATAAAGTGAAATTTATTGTTCCATTTATTTACTTGATCCACAGCGTGGACTCCTTGCGATTGTTAAAACAAATTAATAAAGAAGCGGAGAAAGTAGACAAAAAGATAAGCTGTTTATTGCAAGTCCATATAGCTAAAGAAGAAACAAAATTCGGCTGGGACAAAGCGGAAATAAACTCCTTTCTTTTAGGGGAGGAAATAAATTCCATGAACAATATTCAAATAGTAGGGCTAATGGGTATGGCCACAAATACATCTAATGAAGAGATCGTCAGGGAAGAATTTAAAACTTTAAAAAACCTTTCTGATACATTAAAAAAACTACCCCTCCCCAAGAATGTTGAGATGAAAGAAATTTCAATGGGCATGAGTGGAGATTACCTATTGGGACAACAAGAAGGAAGCACCATGGTAAGGATAGGAAGCGCCATTTTTGGTTCTAGAGATTACAATTAACTATTATGAAAACTAGTCATATAATTCAAACAGCAGCTGTATTTGGCGCTCTTGCTGTGATTTTTGGCGCATTTGGAGCCCATGCATTAGAAGAACTTTTGGTGAGTACTGGAAGATTGGACACCTACGAGACTGCTGTCAACTATCATTTCTACCATAGCTTGGCACTCTTACTAATAGGTGTTTTATACCACTTATTCCCAGAAAAAAAACGACTTAATTACAGTGCCATTTTTTTCATAGTAGGAATATTAATTTTTTCAGGCAGCTTGTATATCCTTTGTTTGAGTCAGCTCACTTGGTTAGGTGCCATCACACCGTTAGGAGGCCTCTCTTTTATTTTAGGATGGGTGATGTTGCTATTCAGTTTTGGGAAATAAGGTCTAAGATAATCCTATGAAGTTAAAGCTTTTACCAGCGATTTTAATATGGCTGTTTATTTTTCAATCCTCTCAGGCTCAAGATGTAAAGTCTTCTTTTTTAGGTTTAGATAAATTAATGGGTGAGCATTCTTTTTTTGACAACCACCATACCGGCTTCATGCTCTATGATCTTGATAGCCAGTTGGTACGTTACGAGAAAAACAGCCACTTGTATTTTATTCCTGCGTCCACTACTAAACTTTTCACCTTCTTTGGGGCCATGATGGTACTTACAGACAGTACAACGTTTTTAAGGTTTGTACCCAATGGGAAGAATGTAACCATATGGGGAACAGGAGACCCTTCCTGGAAATACCCTGCACTGCCCATTCCAAACATAAAAGCCTTCCTAGCTACTTACGACACAATAAGCTACTCAGAAAGCAATTGGAAAAACGATCCCTTTGGTTTCGGCTGGCAATGGGACGACTATTACTATTCTTACGCTGCAGAAAAATCTCCATTACCAATGTTCGGTAATCTGGTAAGTTCAAAAAACGTCAATAACAAACCCATTTTAAGTCCTGATATCTTCAGTGTGGAATATTCGAATAAGTCAGTAAAAAATGTGCATAGAAATTGGCGAAACAATCAATTTTACTTCAACCCAAGAACATATAACGGAAGGGATAGTAAAGTGCCTTTTATGACCTCACCGGAAACATTTGCAACTTTGGCTACTAAGGATTGGAGAGTCCCTGTGACACTATCTGATTCAAAACTACCTCCTGACCATTTCCTACTAAAAGGAATACCAACCAAGGCACTGTATAAAGAGATGTTATTGGAAAGCGATAATTTTATTGGCGAACAGTTGCTTCTACAAATATCCGATCAGGTCTTTTTGGAACTGGACAGTGAAAAAGCAATTGAATACATTAAAAAAACTTATCTTTATGACTTACCGGATGACCCTCAATGGGTAGATGGATCCGGTTTGTCCAGGCAGAATTTGGTCACTCCTCGTACTATGGTCGCCCTAATAGAAAAAATTTATCGGTTATTCCCAGACAATGAGCTATTCAGTTTATTGCCAATGGGGGGAAGAACTGGTACTTTAAAATATGATTATTCAGCTTCAACGCCATACATCATGGCTAAAACGGGAACCATTAGTAACAATCACTGCTTGGTCGGTTATCTAAAAACAAAAAGGAATAAAATCTATGCCTTTGCATTTATGAACAACAACTACCCCTACAAAGCAACAGTGGTAAGAACTGAGATGGAAAAGGTACTACTATATATCCGTGATAATTTCTAATTACCGCCATGAAAAAAAGACGCTTTTTACAAACTGTGGGCACGGGACTGGGTATTTTACCGGTTTTGGGATTTGCTCAGCCACTTCAAAAGTCACCTCTCCATAAAAAATTATTGCCCAATAATTTAAAACCTGGGGATCTAGTGGGGCTCATAAGTCCCTCATCTGCTACAGCAGACATAATGCAATTTACCTTTGCCAAAGAGGCTATGGAAGGATTGGGGTTAAGGGTAATCGAAGGAAAGCACCTCCGAAACAGAAGCGGACACTTGGCGGGCACAGATCAAGAAAGGGCTACTGATCTAAATGAAATGTTTGCCAATAAAGCAGTCAAAGGTATTATTTGTATCAGGGGTGGTTCTGGTGCTTCCAGAATACTCCCGCTGATCGATTACGAAAATATTAAAAGCAATCCTAAACCTTTACTTGGCTATAGCGATATCACAGCGCTACATAACGCCATTCATTCAAAAACAGGCTTGATAACTTTTCATGGGCCAAATGGCTCGGGAAATTGGGGGAAGTTCAATGTGGATCAGTTTAAAAGAGTATTTTTTGAACAAAACGACACCATCCTCTACGAAAATGAGGTAGAAGAAACGGAAGACTTGGTCATAAAAGAGAACAGAATAAGGACGATTTTCCCAGGAAAGGCTGTCGGAGACCTTGTAGGAGGAAACCTAACGGTGCTTACTTCACTCGCAGGATCAGCCTACATGCCTTCGTTTAAAGACAAAATTCTTTTCCTTGAGGACATAGGCGAAGAACCCTACAGGATAGACCGCATGATGAGTACGCTTATGTTAATGGGTGTTTTCGAAGAAATAAAAGGTTTCGTTTTTGGTCAATGTACTGACTGTGACCCAAGCGGAGGATATGGAAACCTCACCATAGATCAGATTTTTGACGATTATCTCCTTCCTCATAAAATTCCTGCCTATCGAGGAGCAATGATTGGCCACATCCCCAAACAATTCCTATTGCCATTTGGCACCAGAGTAGTCTTGGATGCTGAAAAAGGCACATTGGCCACCACACAGCCTATTTTCACACAGTCTAAATAAGTAAAGGTCCATTTGAATGCCGTTCGAATCAGGAATATGCTTGTATTTCCTGTTTTGTGCGTATTGCTAATAGCTGCATGTAAAAAAAATGAATCAATGATCGGAAATAAAAACATCCCAATTACTGAAACGTATCAACCCAATGGATTAAAGTATCTGGCTTTGGGAGATAGTTATACTATTGGAGAAGGAGAAAAGGCTGAATACACTTATCCCTTTCAAGTAGAAGAGATGTTGGAAAAAGAAGGCTTCGGCTTCTCTACCATTAAGGTCATCGCAAAAACCGGATGGACTAGTAGCGAATTAATTAACGCAGTAAGGCAAGAAAACATCGGACAAGCTTCTTTTGACATAGCCAGTCTGCTTATAGGGGTAAACAATCAATACCAGGGTCAAACTTTAGATCAATTCAAGAAGGAATTGATAGAACTGATTGAGCTCACACTTGGGTTTCTTGGAAATAACAACCAAAAAACCTTGGTGCTTATTTCAATTCCTGATTGGGGAGTAACCACCTTTGGTCAATCAGCAATAAAACCTCAAGATCAAATCACGAAGGAAATAGATGCCTTTAATAAGGTAGTAAAGCAGGAAGTTTCAAAATATGGCTTGCATTTTATAAATATAACGGACAGTTACAGGGAGAACGGTGGTCTTACAGAAAATCTGATGATAGACGGATTGCACCCCAGCAAGAATATTTATAGCGAATGGGCATTGCAAGTAAGTGAAGTCTTCAAGAAAAGTTTCAATTAGCCATGGAAGAAGAAAATGGGTTTTCCTGGATGCAATATTTTCATTACACTAAAAAAAGGTTTCAAAAAACCTTGAGAAGTAAAGTAACCAGCCAAAAGTAGAATGAGAATTGGTTAAAGTTTTATTTTTAACAATAAAGCCTGCCGCTAAACAAATAGGGCAGGCTTTATTTATTGCTTATGGGAAATTTTAAAAATACTTATCCCCTTTATTTAGGAAGAACATTTGAAATGAGTGAAACCTTTTCGATAGGTTCACTAGCATTAGAATAAATCCTGACAACGCTATTTTGTTTGCCCATTTTCCCAGCGGAATTAAAGGACACCTTGATCTCAGCTTTTTTACCTGGTGCAATTGGCTCTTTAGGCCAGCTAGGTACTGTACATCCACAAGTTGCTGCTACGTTTGAAATAATTAACGGCTCTTTGCCAGTGTTTTCAAATTTAAAAACATTTTCCACTTTGTCTCCTTGCGTGATATCTCCAAAATCTTTTGAATCAGACTCGAAGGTAATTATCGGACCATTTACTGTTTTTTCTTGGGCGATTGCAAATGCTGTACTTAAAACAACCGCCAATACTACTGTTAATAACCTTTTCATATTCATCAAATTTAATTCATTCCAACTTATGCAGTTCACTACTATTTAATAAAAAAATTGTTGTGAAAGTTCACCATAAACAATTCTTTTTTTGCTCGTGTCATGGCAGTATACAACCATCTGACATAATTTTTATCAATTTGTTCTTCATTCAGGTACCCCTGATCAACAAAAACGGCGTCCCATTGCCCTCCTTGTGATTTATGACATGTTAGGGTATAGGCATATTTGACTTGCAAGGCATTTAAATAAGGATCTTTACTCATTGCTTCCCTTATCTTGCTCTTTTTTTCCAAATCCTGATAATCCTCTGCCACCTGCAGATAAAGCGCTTTCCATTCTTCCAATGCCAAAGCAGGTTTAAACGAATGTAAGGTATCCAATATTACTCGGGCTTCAAATGGAACCTCATCGGGATAATCTATCAACCTTAATTCAAGTGTAGCAAACCTCAGGCCATACATTTCTTCAAATGAACGAATTTTAAGTATCTCTACAAAATCTCCGTTGGCCAAAAAACTAACCTTATCTGAAGAGTCCATGTAAGTATAATTGTTTTTGACAATCATTAGCCGTTCTCCGGCACTTAATTCATCTTCATAAAAAAAAATTGCATTCCTAATGTATTTGTTGTACTGAACTGCCGACTTATTGGATCTGGTAATGATCATCGTATTGTCCAATCCAAATTTATCGTAAGCATACCTCAAGCCATCTTCCAGTCTTTCTCCGGTCATTCGGTAAAAATCCTTAAACTCTTTGGTAATAAATGATATTTTTGGCTTCACTTGGAGCACCTCATTCCTCAATGATGTAGCATTGGCCAAAATCCCTGAATCCTGTTGTTGTCTGGTTACTATAGTAAGCAAGGCTTCATTTACCTCTAGTTTATAATTTCTTACAAGATAATTTCTATCTAAGCCTGGACTGTCCTCACTCCCTACAGGTGGCAATTGTGCAATATCCCCAATTAAAAGCAGTCGGTTTTCTGGATTTTGAAAAACAAACCCAATGAGATCTGCCAAAAGTGACTTCCCTCCGATTCTATCGTCGGAAAGCATTGATGCTTCATCCACAATAAATACGGATTTTTGATAATAATTCTTCTGAACCGTAAAACCATCAACTCCCTCAGCGGCACCTTGCTTGGCACGATAAATGATCTTATGAATGGTATAGCCTGTCTTGTCAGCATAGGTGCTCATTACCTTAGCTGCACGTCCCGTCGGAGCCAGCATTACAGCTCGCAACCCCAATGAAGGCAAAGCCTTGACCAAGGCAGCCAAAACCGTTGTTTTCCCCGTTCCTGCATACCCCTTTAGGATAAATGCAGCGCCAGAAGGAACTGATTTATCCAAAAATTTATCCATTGAACCAAAGAAATGATCCTGATCAATGGTTGGCTGATGGGGGAAAAAATTCCTGATTCTTTCTGATGGTTTTGGACTTGCTTGCTTATCTTTATGCATCTATTGCAAAACTAAGATGAAAAAGCAGAACTTAAAAAAAGACATTATTGATAATTTCGGAAACCAGCTCAGAACAAGAGTAAATGGCCTACTTGTCCAAGACAATAAATTATTGATGGTGAAACATCGCATGGGTACCGACCATTGGTTTTGGAATGTTCCTGGCGGTGGAATGAAATTCGGTCAGGACGCCAAAGAGAATTTGCAAAGGGAGTTTCTGGAAGAAACTGGCTTAGGAATTGATGTTGGAGATTATCTATTTGTTCATGAATTTTTGGAACCACCATTGCACGCAATTGAATTGTTCTTTGAAGTTAGCCAAACAAATGGTAAATTAGAGGTTGGAATTGATCCTGAGCTAGATACCAACAAACAGATTATAGAAGAGGTTAAATTTCTTAGCATTGAGGAAATCAAAAAGATTCCCTCAAATGAAAAGCATGCCTTATTTGGAAGAATAAATTCCCTGAAAGATGTAAGAATATGGAAAGGATATTTTAATTTTGGAAATAAATGCATAAAATAGCATTCTAATTACGAACCATCAATTCTTTATAATAATTTAATTACGCTTTAAAGATATTCAAAATGACATTGATTAAAATCTTATCGATTGTTTTTCTATTAGGAGCTTTAGGTCTCGGGTACAAGCTTTATCTGGGTATAGATGAAGTAGTGGAAGAAGAAAAAATACTAAATAGGACTGAAGAAAGAATTATTGAAAAGCTGGAAATGCTTAGAGATGCCCAAATTTCCTATCAGGCTGCCAATGACGGGTATGCAGCCAACTGGGAAGAACTTAAAAAATTCATTACGGACGGTAACATATATTTGGTTCAAAGAACTGAAACCACTAAGTTGCTGGACTATGGTGAAGAAGTGACAACTGTAACCTTGGATACATTGGGTTCTGTTAACGTTCAGGATTCTCTTTTTAATAAAGTTAAATATCCTGATTTTGATCTGGAATTATTAAATGTAGTACCTGGATCAGGAGGTAAAACATTTGAATTCTTTGCTGACAAGATTGAACGTAGCAACAGAGAAATTGCTGTGTTTGAAATCAGAGACCCAGCACCACGTAATCCAGATAGAAGAAGAAATAATAACGAGAAGGCTTTAAGGGTTGGTTCCAGAACTGATTCTTCTACTTCCGGAAACTGGGAATAAATTTGGATACGGTAGGTTCCCATATCCAAAGCAAATTCATTAGCGATAAATTTGATATGCAAGCCATATCAAATTTATCGCTTTTCTTATATGAAAAATTATTAGTCGCAATTGCACACGCGGGTGAGAATAAGGACATAACAGCTACTTATACCTATTCTTTCCAGGAATGGAAAACCATTAAGCATCTCATAGAAACCGAAGCAATTTTTAATGCTCCAAATACTGTGGGAAAGCTCTATATTCATCACCAAAAGTTCACTTTGGTTCCCACGGCCTTATTTAATCCTGCTCAAGGAGCCAGGTATCTAAGTTTTGCCACTGAGGTAAATGAAGTAGAGGAAAGCATCACTTATACGGGGGTTTCTAATAACACCATTCAAATACTAGGGACGGCAAATAAAAGCCTTTTAGAAAGTATTGATAAAAAATTACCTGAACTGGAAATTGCCCATGGAGCAGCGCATGTATTGGGCTTCTTCCTGACCCAAACTCAAGATTTACTTAATCAAGAATTATTTATTCACTCTTCTCCAGATTGCATGTATTTGGCGGCTTTCAATGAGGGGGAACTAAATCTTTTCAATAGATTTATTATTACAGATGAAGCAGCGTTTTTACGCTATTTATTTACCTTCATCCAGCAGATGGCTTTTGATCGAACGCATTGTAAGATTCGTTTTTTTGGCAACCCTGAGTGGCTTCATACCAGTATGGAAAGCATGGAACTCTATTTTAAAAACATACATCTAATTTCCCCCATTCAAAATATATCCTACCTTAAGGGGGCAGAAACCTTTATGAACACACAACTTTTAGAGTCTTTCTGGCAACAAAAAATTGTTTCATGAAAAAGACAGCGCTTTTTCCAGGTTCATTTGACCCTTTCACTAATGGTCATCATGACATTGTCATGAGAGGATTAAATATTTTCGATGAGATAATTATCAGTGTGGGGCACAATACAAGTAAGAAAAATAGGTATTTCGACATTGATTTTATGGTAGAAAAAATCAAAAACACCTACAAAAAAACCTCATCTGTTAAAGTTATTGTATATGATGAATTAACTTCATCACTTGCAAAGAAACACGAAGCCAGGTACTTACTTCGTGGATTAAGGAACACTACTGATTTTGAATACGAAAACACTATCAGTCAAATGAACCGGTACCTTAATGAATCATTGGAAACGGTATTCCTGATCACCACACCCAAATATGCAGCCATCAGCTCTTCAATTATCAGGGAAGTTCATAAATATGGTGGCAATGTAAACAAATTCCTTCCCTATAAGGTCTGATATATCTCTGGGTTTGTCTTTAAAAACTGTTTGTAAAGATACCGCATTGAGGGGTAGGAATTGATTAATGCTATTTTAGCTTCATGATGCTTCAACCACTTGATATCCATAATTCCTTCCTCAACCTGAGGTTTCATTTTTGAATCACTAAGAGACTTCATGTTGTACCAATAGGTCTTCTTAAGTATGCTCTTCCTATTTTGCGTATACGTGTGCCACGTAACACAGATGGGCGTATCAAGCTTTACTTTAATGTTACATTCTTCCTCTACTTCCCTTACGGCACAGCCTTCAGGTGTCTCTTTCTTTTCGAATTTCCCTTTCGGAAGGTCCCATTTACCTAACCTGTATATAAACAACACTTTATCTTCTTTGGTCACTACACCCCCTGCTGCCTTAATGATTAAAAACCTGCTTTTAATAAACTTTTTAAGTTCAGCTTTTTCCTCAGTCACAAGGGTTATACTATCGAGGTTTTTAAGTTTCCTCGTTCGCAATAAGAAAAGCAATTGAACGATTATGTCTTTGGAAGGATTTTTTATCAGAACGTCATCATAAAAATCTGCTGACGCAGGTAATTCTACGGGGTTATCATAAACACACTCAAATGATTTTTTTGGTAAAAAATCCTTGGTTGCCACAAGGTCTAGTGGTTTATCGTTGATGAAGATTTTCATAAACAAATCTAATTTTTTCAAAATTGCAATTTTTTTCCAGTGTGCACAACCCTGAGTAAATTTTAAATGGTTAAATTTATCGCATGGAAATTTATGATCAAAGCACCGCTTCTCAAATCGCAAAAAAGCTACTTGAAATAAAAGCCATCAAACTGTCACCAAAGGATCCTTTCACCTGGGCATCTGGATGGAAATCCCCTATTTATTGTGACAATAGGCTTTCACTTTCCTTTCCTGAGGTTAGGAAATTTATTCAGGAAAAATTAACCAGTGTTGTTCGTACCCACTTTCTAAATATTGAAGCTGCAGCAGGAGTAGCTACGGCAGGTATTCCTCAAGGCGTATTGATTGCCGACAAACTTGACATTCCTTTTATCTATGTACGTTCCAAAGCAAAAGGTCACGGGATGGAGAATATGATTGAAGGAAAGATCACTCCCGGCCAAAAGGTTGTGGTCGTGGAAGATCTCGTTTCCACAGGAGGAAGTTCACTCAAAGCAGTAAAGGATCTGAGAGCAGCAGGTTTTGAGGTTTTGGGTATGGTTGCCATTTTTACCTATGGGTTTGAGATATCCGACATAAATTTCAAGAAGGAGAACGTCAAACTCTATTGCCTGAGCGACTACAGTTCTTTGCTTCCTCAAGCACTTGAACAAGGATATGTATCCGAAGAAGACATGAATACCCTGGCAGAATGGCGAAAAGGCCCAGACGTTTGGCAACCATAATTCTAAAAGGTACTACTGGGATTTAACCCGAAAGACGGGAAAATGCTGCATTAGGTGATTGAAATTCCTGAAGCCATTCACTTTAGGCCTGTATTTTTTTCGTTTTGCAACACCCCTAAGCCAAATAAAGCGAAATCATATTTGACAGGATCGGTCGCATCAAAAACGCGCAAATTCCTCGTCAATTCCATCGCTGTCAGCCAGTCTGTTTGTTTTCTTTGGATTAACCCTAGCGACCTACCTATTCGATCCACATGCAGGTCACATGGGCAAATTAATTGAGCAGGAGCTATTTTATCCCAAAGGCCAAAGTCTACCCCCATGTCATCCTTTCTCACCATCCACCTCAAAAACATATTGATCCTTTTACAAGCTGATTTTTTCTTGGGGGTTGCAACGTGTTTCCTGGTGCGCAGTGGTGCATCCGGAGATTGAAAAAAGCTATCATGGAAATTAGAAAGGAGTATTTCCATGGCATCAATATCGGGGGTGTTACCATAGGAAAAAGCACACTCAAGGCTTTTATTTTCCTGATAATATCTCGAAAAAAAGTCGATAAAATAGAGGGTATCTAAGTCATTAAAAGTACGGTGCTTAAACCGCATCAATTGCTTTAAATCATTTTCAGAATGATTTAACACGAAATCATAAGGGCTATTGCCCATCATGTCCATTAATTCTAGACTCTTATTGATAATGGTTTTACGCTGGCCCCAAGCGAGAACTGCAGCAAAAAACCCTGAAATCTCTATATCCTGTAATTTAGAAAATCGATGGGGAATTGAAATCGGATCATTCTCAATGAAAGACGGCTGGTTAAAAAGAATGACCTTTTCATCCAGAAAACCCTTTAGATCATCCATCTGTGAGTGCTACTTTTACTTCCCCACCCTTGGTACCATCAAACCACTTGAGCAATAAAGATTCTTCATCCTGCTCTGCTACATGCCAGTCAAAGCACTTAATATTTGCCAGCCTTGTGAGTTTATCTTCTTCAGGATCATACAGACAAATATCAAAATCAGGAATATTTGCCAATTCTGTCGTATTCCACCTTTCAAGCAACCATCCTTCTTTCAGGATAATGACTCGTTTTCCAAAAACATCGTCCTCAATAACGGAAGGTATTCCATCGGTTCGACGGATATGGTAACACTCTGGGCCAAAAATTATCTGTTTGTAAAGCTTCCCTTCGATTAAATTTGATTCATCAGTCAATAAAATCCATTCGGATTTATTCAGTATTTTTGGTACAGACCCACTGAATTTGGTCAAAAACGATGAAACCCACGAGAAAAAATAGGTTATACCAACGAATATTAGCCCAAAGGTTGCCAGAATGGGATAAGTAAGCACGAAAATAGCGTTCCAAATAAATTTGAAAAATCTATCGAAGAAAAGTTCAATTGAATTCATTTATTAACTAATTCAATTTCAAAATTAAGGCAAATAAATCAAACAAACAAAATTCAAATTTTCAATAACAATACTTACACCCATCAGGATAATACCTGACATTGTCATCTGATTTACCTACCTTTGCAGGCTGAAAACACCTAAGCACCATGACCCTAACTCAAGAGATAGCGAAAAGAAAAACTTTTGGAATTATAGCTCACCCTGATGCAGGAAAGACCACATTAACGGAGAAGATGCTGCTTTTTGGAGGTGCCATCAAAACAGCAGGGGCAGTAAAATCGAATAAAATAGACACTGCTACCAAATCGGATTGGATGGAAATAGAGAAACAGAGAGGAATATCTGTGGCTACTTCTGTTATGGGTTTTGAATATAAGGGGCAGAAAATAAATCTCCTTGACACCCCAGGTCACCAGGACTTTGCGGAGGATACCTACCGCACGCTCACCGCTGTAGATTCAGTCATTATGGTTATAGACTGCGTAAAAGGGGTGGAAATTCAAACAGAAAAATTAATGGAAGTATGCAGGATGAGAAAAACGCCTGTTATTTGCTTTATCAATAAGTTGGATAGAGAGGGCCGTGATCCTTATGACTTATTGGATGAAGTGGAATCCAAATTAAATATAAAGGTAAGACCCCTCTCATGGCCTATTTCTATGGGGAAATCATTTAAAGGGGTTTACAACCTTTATGACAAACAATTGAACCTGTTCACTCCTAGTCAGCGAAAAGTTAGTGATGACAGGATTGTTATTGAAGATTTAAGCTCCGAAAAATTAGATGAACGAATAGGTTCCAGTTTGGCCGATCAGCTAAGAGAAGATGTGGCGTTAATTGAAGGCGTTTATCCTGATTTTGATCCTAAGGAATACTTGGAAGGCACCGTTGCTCCGGTATTTTTTGGCTCTGCAGTCAACAATTTTGGAGTGAAAGAAATGTTGGATACATTTATCCAAATAGCTCCTGGTCCAAAAAGTCGACAGACCAATGAACGCGAGGTAAAACCAGATGAAGATAATTTCAGCGGATTTATTTTCAAGATTCACGCCAATATGGACCCTAAACATAGAAACCGCATAGCATTTTTACGCATATGTTCAGGGAGGTTTGAACGAAACAAACCATATAACCATGTAAGAGGCAACAAAGCACTTCGTTTTTCTAATGTCACTTCATTTATGGCACAGGATAAAGAAATAATTGAAGAAGCTTTCCCAGGTGACATTGTAGGGCTTTACGATACGGGGAATTTAAAAATTGGAGACAGCATAACTGATGGTGAGAACCTAACTTTCAAAGGCATACCTAGCTTTTCCCCAGAAATTTTCAGGGAGGTAGTAAACAAGGACGCCATGAAAACCAAGCAACTAGACAAAGGCTTGCAACAATTAATGGAAGAAGGGGTCGCACAACTCTTTACCTTTGAAATAGGATCTAGAAAAGCGGTAGGTACCGTAGGGCAACTCCAATTTGAAGTAATTAAGTTTAGGTTGAAAAATGAATACAATGCCACTGCTGATTTCGTTCCTATGAATCTTCATAAGGCTTGTTGGATTACCAGTACAGACAAAAAGAAACTGGATGAATTCATCCGTTCCAAACAAAGACATATTGCAAAAGATAGAAATGGAAAATTGGTATTCATGGCTGAGAGTAAGGCGTGGTTACAAATGGTTCAGGACAATTTTCCTGAAATTGAATTCCATAATACATCAGAATATTAATCTTTTTATCAAACCTGAGAAAACATGAAAAAACCATTTAATGTAATATTTGAGGACAATCACTTGCTGATAGTCAACAAATCTGCTGGGATATTGGTACAGGGAGATAAAACAGGAGATAAAACTCTTACAGATCTTTGTAAAACCTACATAGCAAATAAATACAACAAACCTGGTGCGGTTTTTTTGCATCCAGTTCATCGAATTGACCGTCCAGTTAGTGGTGTGGTGGTTTTTGCAAGAACCTCCAAGGCATTGGAAAGGATGACCGCCTTGTTCAGAAAAAGAGAAGTTCACAAAGTTTATTGGGCATTGGTAAAAAGAAAACCAAGAGAGGAGACAGGAAAATTAACCCATTGGCTGGTAAAAAATTCTGACAAAAACGTTTCAACAGCTTTCGACAAGGAAGTTCCAGAGTCCAAAAAATCTGAATTGACCTATAAAAGATTAGGGAAATTAAACGATCATTGGTTACTAGAGCTCCGCCCTATTACGGGTAGGCCACACCAGTTGCGTGTGCAATTAGCTACCATGGATTGCCCTATCCGGGGGGATGTCAAATACGGATTTCCAAAACCGAATCCAGATGCAAGCATTAACCTACATGCCTTTCATTTGGTATTTATTCACCCTATCAAAAAGGAAAAATTAATTCTTAGGGCTGCTTTGCCTGAAGAACCATTTTGGGAGCAATTTTTGGAATTTGAAAACATAAAATCAAGTGACCGCCATTTGGATAAAACTTTTAGCGGTTAAAAATTCAATGTAAAATGTTAAAGGGAGCTTACTTTATTTGGCTGTTATTCCTGGGATCTTTAACTGCATTTGGACAAGAAGAAGAGGGTGTGTTTTGGGTAATATCAAGTCAAAATAACCCTAACCCCTCCTATCTTTTTGGAACTATTCATCTTATTTGTGAAGGAGATTTTACGATAAATGCCCAGATATCTGACAAGATATCGGAAACAGATGTTCTCGTGCTTGAAATAGATATGGATGATCCTCACCTACAAGCAGACATGAGGGATAACCTCTACAATAAAGATGGGCAAAAGATCAATGATTTTCTAACCAAAGAAGAATACCAAACCGTCCGCACCTTCCTAAAAGAAAGAACGGGTATGGACATGGACATGCTTCAGGAAATGCACCCAATGGTATTGATGTCACTGATTTATAACAACTTACTGGAATGTGAATCAAAGTCTTTTGAAAATGAATTAATGATGCTTGCAAAAGCATCCAAAATGGAGGTAACAGGACTAGAGACAGTTGAAGAACAGATGTCACTTTTTGACCTTATCCCACTAAAAGACCAATACCAAAGTTTTTACAGCTATGTAAGCGACTTAGAAAAAGGACAGGAAGAGTTTAGACAACTCGTCAAAGCCTATAAAGAAGAGAAAATTCTCGACCTTTTAGAGATGGTTTCTGTAAGTCCAGAATACAAGGATTATCTAGACATCATGCTATCTGACAGAAATAAAAATTGGATAGCGCCCATGACTCAAATTATGAATGAAAGCAGTGCTTTCTTTGCCGTTGGAGCTGGACATTTGGGCGGGCAAAATGGGTTAATTAACCTCTTGAAGAACAAAGGATATGAAGTGAATAGGATTCACCTATGAATTAGCTTTTTTTTGCTTGGCTTGGTAAAAAAACTATAGATCCCCCACACGCTTACTACCAAAAGCCCCCCTATCAATAAATATTGCCACACTGAAGAATTGGAGGAGAGAGCGTCTTGTATGCTCCCTGCAAATGCACCTGAAGAAAAGGCAAGCAAAGTTCTGGGTAACATTCCTAAAAACCCAAACCACAGCACTCTCTTCAAGCCTGTATCTAAAAGTGCGAAAACTAAATTAGAAATTGCGAAGGGAATTACCGGACTGATCCTGATATAAAAGATCAGTCTTCCCATTTGATCCCTTTTATCATGGATTAACTGACCGGCTTTTGGATAAGGCTCCAGGATCCATTCAAGGCTATCTTTCTTCAACACCCTTCCCAACAAATACCCTACAGCACTTGCTAGGGTATAGGACAAAACCAAATACGGAAATGCCTGCCAGCCAAATAGATAACCTGTGATTACTGCAAAAAAAGTGGTTGGAACCAATGCCAGTCCCATAAGAACTGTACCTGTAAGACAGTAAATCAGGGCTATGTTTTGCTGGTCAATTGGCAATAATTCTAACTCCCTCCAATTCCTATAAACCCAGTTACCAAGGGTAATAGCACCTATAGTTGGAAGGACGCTTACCCAAAGGATAGACACTAATACCCGAGGGCTTTTGCTATAGATATTTATAAAATGCTTGAAAATAGGCGGTTTTTTGTCCATCTTTGGACAAAACTAGAAATAATTTTGACTAAAAGTTCATCAAATTAAGGCTTTAATAGGAAATTGCCCTATTTGATAAACAAACACTATATATTATACTTATGAAATTTGCTACAAAAGCCATTCATGCAGGGATTAAACCAGATCCAGGCACAGGGGCAATCATGACTCCTATCTTTCAAACTTCAACCTACGTACAAAAATCACCAGGTGACCATAAAGGCTTCGAATACTCAAGAACGCAAAACCCTACCAGACAAGCCTTGGAAAACAACCTGGCAGCTTTGGAAAATGGCAAATATGGATTGTGTTTCGCCTCGGGGATGGCCGCTATCGACTGTGTACTAAAATTGTTGGATCCGGGGGATGAAGTCATCAGCACTAACGATCTTTATGGAGGTACCTACAGGATTTTTACTAAAGTTTTTTCAAAATATGGAATAAAATTTCATTTCGTAAACATGGAAAAACCGGAAGATATCTTGCCTCTTATCAATAAGAATACCAAGTTGATATGGGCAGAAACTCCCACTAATCCTATGATGAACATTATTGACATCAAGGCACTAGCTAAAATAGCAAAAAACAACAAAGTGCTTTTTGGGGTGGACAATACTTTCGCTACTCCTTTTCTTCAAACCCCATTGGACTTAGGTGCTGACCTGGTAATGCATTCAGTAACCAAATACCTTGCTGGCCACTCAGATGTTGTCATGGGAGCTTTAGTCGTGAGAGATAAGAAACTTGCAGATGACCTGGCATTCATGCAAAACTCCTGTGGAGCTGTACCTGGCCCTCAGGATTGCTTCTTGGTCCTCCGAGGAATTAAGACTTTGCATCTTAGAATGGAAAGGCATTGCCAGAATGGAAAAACTATTGCGGCCTATCTAATAAACCATCCTAAGGTGGATAAAGTGTTTTGGCCTGGTTTTGAAGACCATCCCAACCACCTGGTGGCTAAAAAACAAATGAAATATTTTGGTGGCATGATTTCGTTCACTTTGAAAAATAACAAAATTGAAGATGCTATTAAAGTGTTGGAAAATTTTAAGATTTTTGTTTTGGCGGAGTCTTTAGGTGGAGTAGAATCCCTGTGTGGGCATCCCGCTACCATGACTCATGCCAGTATCCCCAAATCTGAAAGAGAAAAAGTAGGCTTATCGGATTCATTGATTCGACTAAGTGTAGGGATTGAGGATGCCGAAGATTTAAAGAATGACCTTGCTCAGGCCTTGGATAAATCTAATGTAGCACTTTCGTAAACAGATATTGACATCTATTGTCAATATCTGTTGTTAACTCTTTGTGATGTTTTTTTAAGAGGGTAAGGACCGGCTGGTACTTTTTACTTATATCTTCTTTTTCACCTAAATGACTACCAAGATGTTGAAGTAGCAGTTGATTTTTATGCCAATTCACCATCACTGTTACCAGGGTATCAATCTGCTCGTGAACCTTATGAGTGAAAATAGAATTCAAGCCTATTGATAATCTAATTTTTTCTAAAACGGTAACTTTCTTCAGCCCTTTATAAATTTCACTTATTGTTTGAGCGTCAAGTCTTGTTTTGGTACCGAATTGGAAATATTCCACTTCCTCATTGATAATTTGATTAATAGCTGTGTTAATAGTCAATATTGACATCCCTTTTGAGTATTGCAAAATATTTCTGTAAAGATCTTCCCATTTTTGCAAAGGTATAGAGAGGATTAATTCATAAACATCTGAATACACGCTATTTTTATCCGAAGATATAAGTTTTTCATAATCCGGATAGTGCCGCTTATTGGCATGCATATAGGTTAAAAAACCTTCTTGAATAAACCGAATATGCTTAACTTTTCTGAGATTTTTATGCAGCTCCTTAAATGGAGAAAATATTTGGCCAATTTCGCGCTTCTTATTAAAATGCGCCCTTTCCAGCAGTTGAATATAAAAACTGAAAAAATCTAAATGAGATTCAAGCTCAATTGATTTTTTTGATTTCAACTTTTTTGAGAGCTCCTCAAATAATGCCTTACCGGCATCGTAGTGCTTATCAAAAACATGCAAAATCAGCGGTAAGGTAGATGATTCCATCGCTATTCGTTTATTTTTACAGTTGTAGCTCCGTATCCAAAATTAGTCTTTTGACTATCTTTAAAATATTTTATTCCTTTTAACTGACTCAAATACTTATGGATGTTTTTTCTTAACACTCCATTTCCAATGCCATGAATAAAAACAATCTCATCCATCGCTGAAACAATTGCATCATTTAGATTTGTCTCAAATGTTTTCATCTGTAATTGCAACATTTCACTGTTGCTCATCAAGTCAAAATCATCCGTCAACTTTTCAATATGAAGGTCCACCGACGCAGGAGGCCTCTTTACTTTAGCTACAGGATAAATGCCTTTTGGCGTAGGATTGAGATCTTGATTCAATTTACTGACATTCAGTGTTTTTACAGTGTCATCAAGTCTAAAAAAATAGGCATCTTTATTCAGTAATGGTGCTTTTCCCATACTTTTAAAAAATGATGAAGCTTTTAATTTAACATTCCGTACCTGAACAGACTGTTGTTTTTCAAACTGCTTGTTCAATAAAACCATCATTACACTAAAAGGTGGCCACTGCTCAAATTCCTCAAGCATCTTTTCTCCTAACTTGGTAAATGACTTGGCTTTAACTACACCTGCACCTATACTTTTTGTTTTATCACTTTGATTTTCGTCAAATGAGTACAGGCAATCTTTGGTGGAGTTATTTATAAGCACCACATCATGCAGCTGATCATTATAAGGAGCGTAGGCTATATAAACCCCGTCTGCTTTGTCAGAAACGTTACTTTTCGGAACGCTAGAAAGGAAACCTTTGGACTTTTTGGGCTTTGTATCAAAATAGGCCTCTTCAGCTTCGTTGATGAGTACCAACTCAGATTTTAATACAGGAATTCTAAACCCATCTTCAATTTCAATTTCAACCTGCCCACCAGAAGAAAGTTTAGTAATCACACCTTCCTCCTTTCCATGCAGTAACCTTACCTTATCCCCTATGTTCATATTCCAAATTTACCAAATAGATTGGGGATATTCACAATTAATTCCTTTTGATTCCCGGAATTCATTTTAAATCTACCATTGAAAATACATCCGTTTTCGGGTATTAACGTCTAAACCTCTCAACCCTTTTCACGCATAATCCCAAAACGAAGGTCAGAAAACCTGAAAGGGATATGCATCAGGCTATATTACCCTGTAACCCACTATTCTCACAAGTAGGCCTTAATTATGCAATAGCATTCGTGTTAAGTCTCAGGAAAAGACAGGGTCATAACACATAAAACTTAGTCATGGACCCTTCGATGCCATGGAAACAGCATTGAAGCAATATTTTCAGCAATTCCTTAAGGCTATTTTAGTGCAAGTTTACTTATGAATAAAAAAGCCCATTTCATATTGAATTGGGCTTTTTAAAATTTTAAACCTGTATTATACAATAGGAATCTTAGTTATTACCTCATGTAATAGAATGGCTATTGCCTATTTCGGGTTAAAGCACAATATTTACGATTTTACCGGGGACGACGATGACCTTTTTAGGCTTCTGGCCTTTCGTCCATTTCTGAATTTGTTCGTCACCAAGCGCGGCATCTTCTATTTCCTGTTTTGAAAGACTCAATGACAATTCAATTTTCGCCCTCATTTTGCCATTGATAGACACTGGGTATTGATGGCTATCTTCAGTAAGGTATTTCTCCTCTGCTTGAGGAAACTGGGAATTAATAATTGATTGTTCATGCCCCAGACGTTCCCATAATTCTTCTGAGATATGTGGTGCATAGGGTGACAATACCACCAATAGTGGTTCCAAAACATCCCTGCTATTACATCTCAAGGCCGATAATTCATTTACACAAATCATAAATGAAGAAACAGAGGTATTAAAGGCATGTCGCTCAATATCTTCCTCCACTTTTTTCATCGTTTTATGTAAGGATTTTAAGGCTTCTTTTGAAGCGGGTTTATCAGACACATTCCACTCCCCACTTTGGTCATGAAAAAGTCTCCATAGTTTTTTCAAAAACTTAAACACTCCATCAATCCCGTTCGTATTCCAAGGTTTAAATTGTTCCAATGGGCCAAGAAACATTTCATAAAGCCTCAAGGTGTCTGCGCCATAGCTCTCAATTACATCATCTGGATTGACCACATTGTACTTGGACTTGGACATTTTCTCAACTTCTGCACCGCAATAGTACTTGCCATCTTCAAGTATGAATTCAGCGTCTTTAAGATCAGGTCTCCAGTTTCTAAAAGCCTCCAGGTCCAGTTGATCATTGAAAACTATATTTACATCCACATGCATGGGGCTTACTTCGTGCTCCCGGATCAACCCATGACTGACAAAAGTATTGGTGCCTTTCTTACGGTAGACAAAGTTTGACCTACCTTGTATCATTCCCTGATTGATCATTTTTTGAAAAGGCTCTTCAATAGAGACAATGCCTCTATCAAATAAAAACTTTGTCCAAAACCTTGAATAAAGCAGGTGACCTGTGGCATGTTCGGCACCTCCTATATACAAATCAACAGCTCCCCAATAATCCGCAGCAGCTTTACTAACAAAATTATCTTTATTATTGGCATCCATGTACCTGAAAAAATACCAACTTGAACCTGCCCACCCTGGCATGGTACTCATTTCTAAGGGATAAGTTCCGGTATCAGTTTTATATGTCCAGTCTTTTGCCCTACCCAAAGGAGGTTCACCATCGGCTGTAGGTAAATATTTATCTACTTCAGGTAGCCTTAAAGGCAAATCACTCTCATTAATAAGGTAAGGTAAATTATTTTTAAAATATACGGGAAGTGGCTCACCCCAATATCGTTGGCGGGTAAAAATAGCATCCCTCATTTTATATTGGATTTTGCCTTTCCCTATCCCTTTTTCTTCAAGAAAAGAAATGGCTTTGTCCATAGCCGGCTGCATTTTCATTTCACTTATAAAGCCCGAATTCATGATAGTCCCGCCTTTGCCAGGAAAGGAACCTTCGGACATATCTCCCTCTATTACCTGTCTTTTTTCTAACCCAAAGTGATTGGCGAAGTTAAAATCTCGTTCATCATGTGAAGGAACAGCCATAACAGCCCCTGTACCATAGCCAGCCAAAACATAATCAGCAATCCAGATTGGAATATTTTCTCCGTTGAAAGGGTTTTTTGCATAACTACCAGTGAATGCACCTGAAATAGTTTTTACATCTGTCATTCTATCTCTCTCCGACCTGTTTTTAGCCTGAGCCACATAGTCTACAGCAGTCTCTCTTTGATCCTCTGTGATCAACTTTGCTACCAGCTCATGTTCAGGAGCCAGCGCCAGGTAGGTCACCCCATAAATGGTGTCAATT
>Ga0222654_1000187_pt1 | contig 51517 bp, 45 predicted proteins | sample AntAcemetagen421_FD_179805 | JGI IMG/M metagenome (GOLD analysis project Ga0222654, IMG submission 179805) | Saline water microbial communities from Ace Lake, Antarctica - #421 | ecosystem: Environmental > Aquatic > Non-marine Saline and Alkaline > Saline | place: Antarctica: Ace Lake...
AACGACACACCTAGTAAGTCTTTTGCCCCACCGACAAAGGCAGCAACGAAATCGCTTTCAGAAGCCCTTTGCATGACTCCGAGAATAATGGCCGCAAGTAAAAACAAGGCTGTCATCTCTTCAAACCACCAGTCTAAAGAAGACACGCCATAAATCATCACAACAAACGTCAATCCAAAAAGGCCTAGTAATACCCATGTTCCGGCTGTCATTTTTCCTGCAGCAACGGATGTTCCCTTGTGCTCAAATGGATTCTTAACCTTGAGTCCATGAAGAATTGAAGTTTCTAGGTTTTTTTTAACGCCGTCGGCATAACGCACGATATACCAGATTAAGACGATCGAGCCAAGCACTAGCATGGCAATTCGGCTTTCAATGCCTTCCGTCCAGCTGACACCTGCGGCATCAGAGGCAATTATGGTTCCGAAAGGATTAATCAATGCACCCATTAGACCAATACACGAGCCACCATAGACCGCAGCCACAGGCACAATTAGGTCATAACCTGCGGCTAAGAAGATAGGAACGAGTATCGGATAAAATGCGATGGTCTCCTCCTGCATTCCGAAGGTAGTCCCTCCCAAGGCGATCAATAGTATCAGAGCAATGATCAGCCATTTCTCTCTACCTTCCATTTTCTTAGCTAGTAATCCCACGCCCTTGTCCAAAGCACCGGAATGCTGAAAGACTCCAATGAATCCACCAATGATTAAAACGAAGAGAATGATGTCTATGGATTCATAGATTCCTTTGATGGGTGCGAAGAGAATTTCTTTCAAACCTTGAGGCGATGCCTCCTGCTCATTGTATGTATTTGGTATAGAAACAGGCCTTCTAATCTTGCCTTCTTCGAACTTTGACAACTCTACCTGAAGACCCAAACTGTCCAAAGTGTTCTGATTTCCGGGCAAATTGACGGACTTTTCGCCTTTGACTAAAAATATTTTTTGGTCGGAATCATAGGCCAATGTATCGAAACTACCTGCAGGCAATAGCCAAGTTGCTAACGCGCTGATGATGATGATAATATAGAGTACTGTGAACGGAGATGGAAACTTAAATCGCTTCATAAAGTGCCTTTAACAACGTAATATACCGATTATATACTATACCCAATGACACCGGCATCGACTTACAAGACGAGAAGACTAAATGAAGGAGCTAACTAAACTCAATTTTTAACTTATTATTTACGTAAAATATTAAACCATAATTCTTACTTTACGTTGTAGTACAAGGTTGGCACAAAGTCAACAATTTTAAAAATATGCAGGTTGTAACCAATTTATTGTATAACTTGCGCGATTATTAATGAATAACAAAAATGAAAGAAGGAACAGTAAAATTTTTCAATGATTCAAAAGGCTTCGGTTTTATCACAGATAACGAAGACAACAAAGAGTATTTTGTACACGTATCAGGTCTTATCGATGAAGTTCGTGAAGGCGATAACGTTACTTTTGATCTCAAAGAAGGTAGAAAAGGCTTAAATGCTGTGGATGTAAAAGTTGCATAAACAGCAAACGAATTATATACCACAAAGCCCCAATTTATTGGGGCTTTTTTTATGCCCTTTAATGGGCATTTAAGGACGAGTATCCAATAACCTGATCAAGGTCACTTTTATAAGTCCTTAGAATCAATATCTTAGTAAGACTAAAACTTACTATCCATGACTATAGGTCTCTTAAAAGAACCATCTGGTGAGCAAAGGGTTGCCCTACTCCCTGAAAGTGTAAAAACACTGATCGACTCCAAAGTCACCGTCCTAGTAGAAAAAGATGCTGGATTAACCGCATTTAATTTAGACAAAGACTACAGCAGTATTGGGGCAACACCATCCGCACGCACTAACGTACTAGGTGCAGACATGATCATCGGCATCAACCCTCCTACTGAAACTGAAATCAATAACTTAAAAGCAGGTCAAACCTTGCTTTGCGTTTTTCAACCACTATCCAACAAGCCATTAGTCGAGAAATTGCAAGGTTTGAAGGTGACTAGTTTCAGCCTTGACAACGTCCCTAGAACAACACGCGCTCAATCCATGGATGTATTGTCGTCTATGGCTACAGTTGCAGGCTATAAAGCAGTTTTAACGGCCGCAGCCATATCACCTAGATTCTTCCCTATGTTTATGACAGCAGCGGGAAGCATCATTCCTTCAAAAGTTTTGATTCTTGGAGCAGGTGTTGCAGGCTTACAAGCCATTGCGACAGCTCGTAGACTAGGTGCCGTGGTAGAAGCCTTCGATGTAAGAGCCGCAGCAGAAGAAGAAGTAAAAAGTTTAGGCGCCAAATTCGTAAAGGTGGAAGGTGCGCAAGATGATGCTGCCGCAGGTGGTTATGCAGTGGAACAAACCGATGATTACAAAGCCAAACAGCAAGCTTTGATTCAAGAACATGCGACCAAGGCTAACATTATCATTTGCACCGCACAAATTCCTGGACGTAAAGCCCCAGTGCTTATTCTAGCAGACACAGTGGTCAATATGCAGCCAGGAAGTGTTATTGTTGACTTGGCAGCATCCACAGGCGGCAACTGTGAGTTAACCGAAAACGATAAGACAGTTCAGAAGCATGGAGTGACCATCATTGGAAACTCTAACCTTCCCTCCTCCATGCCAATGGATGCGAGTAAGATGTTCGGTAAGAACATTGTTAATCTTTTGAAATTGATGATTGATAAGGAAGGAACCTTTAACCTCAATTGGGAGGACGACATCATCGCCAATACCTGCGTAACGCACGATGGCAACATTATAAGCGAACGCGTTAAAAACATTCTTTTCCAAACCGAAACGGCTTAATCCATGCAAGATCTTCTCTCACTGTTTTACGAAAATAGGGAATTCATATTTCTCATTATCGTGTCTATTTTTCTAGGCATCGAAGTGATTTCTAATGTACCCGCAGTACTGCACACACCACTCATGTCGGGTGCCAATGCAATTCATGGGGTAGTTGTCATCGGTTCTATTATAATTATGTTAGAGGCCGCTCCTGACAATTACTTCGCACTGATACTAGGTTTCTTTGCGGTTGTCTTAGGAACCCTCAATGTGGTTGGTGGCTTTGTAGTGACCAACCGAATGTTAGAAATGTTTAAGAAAAAGGAGAAGTAGCACCATGACAGATCTATTTGGACTCACCATTCTCGAACTTTGCTACATTGCAGCTTCGATTACTTTTATCATGGGACTGAAAATGCTCAGTAGCCCTGATAAAGCACGAAAAGGAAACCTTATTGCAGCCTACGGCATGGGCATTGCCATATTTGCAACCATCCTATTTAAGGAAGAACTTACTGCCGATAAGTGGGTTAATTATGGCTTAATTTTAACTGGGTTAATAGTCGGTACAGTCTTCGGAACTCGCATGGCCATGAAGGTTAAAATGACTGCCATGCCTCAGATGGTATCCTTCTTCAACGGTATGGGCGGTGCATGTGCTGCTGTCATTTCCCTCGTTGAATTTGATCACTTGCTTCATACTGGAAAAGTAGAAACTGGGATGATGGTTGTAATTATCCTCGGTTTGATCATAGGTAGTGTTTCGTTCGCTGGAAGTATAATCGCCTATGGCAAACTTGAAGGCAAAATAGGTGACAAAGCATTACCTGGAGGTCAGGTAATAAACATTGTACTTCTTCTGGCAATCCTAGGAATGGCAATTGTTATGGCGATGGCTGATGTACCGAACGAAACACACATGTACATCCTATTGGGCATCTCATTGCTTTACGGAGTGCTATTTGTATTACCGATTGGCGGTGCTGATATGCCCGTTGTGATCTCACTTTTGAATAGCTTCACAGGTATGGCTGCAGCTTTTGGAGGTTTCCTTTACGGAAATCAAGCCATGCTTACTGGCGGAATTTTAGTCGGATCTGCAGGAACAATACTAACCGTATTGATGTGTACTGCCATGAATAGATCGCTAATGAATGTGATCATTGGGTCTTTCGGAGGCGGAGGTGCTGGTGTAGCAGGAAAAGATGGTGAACAAGGAACGGTCAAAGAGATTTCAGTGACTGATGCAGCAATATTATTGGCTTATGCAAATAAGGTTTGTGTCGTTCCTGGATATGGTTTAGCCGTAGCACAAGCTCAGCACACGGTACACAACTTGGAAAAGGTACTTGCCGACAAAGGGGTAGAGCTGAACTACGCAATTCATCCTGTCGCTGGTAGAATGCCAGGCCATATGAATGTATTATTGGCCGAAGCAGATGTCCCCTATCCAAAACTTCAGGAAATGGAAGATGCCAATGATGACATGGCGAACACAGATGTAGTGCTTGTGATTGGAGCCAATGATGTGGTAAATCCTGCAGCAGAAAATGATCCATCAAGCCCTATCTATGGCATGCCGATCATTGACGTCCTCAAAGCGAAAAATGTGATAGTAATGAAGAGATCCATGGGGAAAGGTTATGCCGGTATAGAAAATGAACTCTTTTTTAATGATAAGAACCGTATGCTTTTCGGGGATGCCAAAGACTCTCTTGAAAAGCTAATTAGTGAAGTAAAAAACCTATAAGGCTTGATTAATTACCATAACAAGCGCTTTCGAGCGGCACAGAATTCAAACAATGGTCAGGTTGCTGAAGGTTTAGTCTTTCAATATCAGCAAGAAGGAGAAATCTTGACTTGCGATTACGCAGGAGGAGAAATAGCCAAAGGTCACCTTATTGGCATTGTCGATGCAGAAGGTGTAATTCAGATGAGATATCACCAAGTTGATACTAGTGGTCAACTGATGACAGGCGAATGCACCTCCACTCCTGAGCTCATAGAAAACGGAAATATCAGACTTCACGAAGTATGGCAGTGGACCTCAGGAGACTTATCTGAAGGCACTTCGGTTTTGGAAGAGCTATGATCGTAAATGTTCATAGACCCTGAAATAAATTCAGGGTGACAACACGTTTTTAGAACGTCATACTGAACTTGTTTCAGTATCTTCTTAAATTCAATCATGGCTAAAAGTGATCAATCTATCTCACGTAAAATCTCTCAAGTGAGGGTAATCAATAAGGACAGTTGTTCAGTTCGTACGATGTATTCAGTCAAGAGCGTATTATCCTCATTCATATTTCTTATTCTGATAAGTAATCATTTATCTGCCCAAAAGCTGATTCCTGAATATATCCATGGCTGGATAAAGTCAATAGATACGGCTTTTGATTTTAATGTAAACATGTTCTATATGTAATAAATGGGGTACTGATTGAGAATGATGCGATTGACACTGAGTTGTTGAAATATGATATTTCAACAAGTAGACTAACAATAGATTATCTTGACAAGAACGGGAGTACCGCATTCTTTCATAGGCCTATTGGATCCTTCTTAATAGTAAATAGTCATGATAGTCAATTAAAAAGAAAAAAAGTCAAAGAGTACCTAAAAGAATTTCGCAAGAAAATCCCAGAACTCTCAATCAAGACTGAGCACATTAATGATTCCTTACAACAACCAGTGTTATTAATTGACGGGAGCACTATTCAACATAATGAGGCAGGAATAGCATTAGCCAATCTTAAAGCCAAAAACATCTTTAACATGGCTTTTTCGAGCAGAGCACCGATGGAGCTTTATGGACAGGATGCTAAAAATGGATTGATTCAGATTTGGCTAAAAGAGAAGAAGTAGAACTTGTTCAATACACCATCCTACACATGTCCCTTCAGAATAAGTTGAAATTGATGTAAAGTATCCCTTGTAGTAGACCCTGAAACAAGTTCAGGGTGACGACACGTTTTTAGAACGTCATGCTGAACTTGTTTCAGTATCTTCTTAAATTCAATCATGGCCACTGGAGGATCTACATACATCATGACCAATCCGAAAAGAACAGTGCTTTATATCGGTGTTACTTCTGATCTAATTTCTAGGGTTATCCAGCACAAAACAGGAAAAGGATCTCAATTTACTCGTAGATATCATTGTCTTGATCTAATCTATCACGAAGAATTTTCATTCATTGAAGAAGCTATTTCACGAGAAAAGCAACTCAAGAATTGGCACAAAGAATGGAAATGGAACTTGATAAAAGAGACTAACCCTCACCTACTAGATCTATCAGAATCAATTGGCATAGACTTAGACCATGATATTTAGAGGACCCTGAAATAAGTTCAGGGTGACGGTACTTTTTTAGCACGTCATGCTGAACTCGTTTCAGTATCTACTTGACTTTGTATATCACTATTTCTAAACCGAAACGACTTCTTTTCACTAACAACCCCTCTTTCCTTCCCTGAGCTCAGCCGAAGGCTCTTATTAATGGTTGGGGGGATGTCTATAACATCAACTTAGAAAAGACATTCCTTCTGATTAGTTTTGACCCATGGATGGTCAACTGAGAGAAAACATCAAAATCGGCAGCGAAGTCAACATCGTTTTGAAGAAAGACCAGCGTAGTGGAACACTTACGCATGGCGTTGTCAAAGACCTTCTTACCAGCGCACCTAAACATTCACACGGCATCAAAGTCCGCTTAGAAGATGGTCAAGTTGGTCGCGTGAAAGAGGTCATTGAAGAGTAATTTCCAATGCTCGAAATTCTCTACCAAGACGAACACCTAGTCGCCATCAATAAACCGCATGGACTGCTCGTCCATCGCTCATCTATCGCTACTAATACCGACACTTTTGCGGTACAAGTACTGAGGGACCAACTAGGTTTACGCGTCTACCCAGCCCATAGACTCGACAGAAAAACATCCGGTGTTCTGCTTTTCGCACTTAATAAAGAAATTCTACCTGCATTACAGAAACAATTCGCAGAACATAGGCTTGAAAAGACCTATTGGGCGATTTTAAGAGGTTATACAGAAGATTCTGGGACGATTGATTACGCCTTAACTAACGACAAAGGCAAGACCCAAGAGGCTATCACCCATTACAAAATCTTACAGAGAACAGAGATTGATATTCCATTCGGAAAGCATAATACATCCAGATATTCTCTCGTAGAGGCTAAGCCGGTAACAGGTAGAATGCATCAATTAAGAAAGCACTTTGCTCATATCCTACACCCCATCATCGGTGATAGACCTCATGGCTGTAACAAACAGAACAAACTCTTTCTAGAGAAATGGCAAATGGGAACTATGCTCCTCCATGCCAAATCACTACAATTCGAACATCCCATTACAAATGAATCAATGGATTTAAAGGCTGGGCTTCAAAGCGAATTTAAACGCATGTTGGAGACGCTTGAATTCTAAGACTACTCAGCGGCTTCTTTATAAGGTACTGTATTCAACATATGCTTTATAACATTTACCCTGGCAACTGTTTTTCGATTAGCTTTTAAAATTACCCAAGGCGCTTTAACAGTATTTGTATGCTCAAACATGCGTTCCTTGTATTGGGTATAATCATCCCATAATTCTTGCGCTTTATCGTCTACTGGAGACATCTTCCAACGCTTGAGTGGATTAGTACTTATATCTTCAAAGCGCTTCTTTTGCTCCTCTTTCGTAATTGAGAAATAGAACTTGATTAAAATCATACCATCATTGGTAATCATACTTTCGAAGTTATTCACTTCATCCATAAAGCGCTCATATTCCTCGTCAGTACAAAAATCATTCACAGGCTCTACTACAGCCCTATTATACCAACTCCTGTCAAAAAACACCATTTCCCCTGGATTAGGTAGCTTATTAATGTAACGTTGGAAATACCATTGTCCACGCTCTTGATTGGTAGGTCTCGGCAGTGCGACAACCTTATAATTCCTTGGGTTTAAGTGGTGAGTTGCCCTTCGAATTGCCCCGCCCTTACCTGCAGCGTCTCTACCTTCAAAAAGCAGGCAGACACGTTGATTATTCTTGATCACCCATTGCTGAAGCTTTATCAGCTCAACTTGCAAGTCTTCAAGCGTCTTTTCAGATCTAACAGTACGCAACACCTTCTCAGGGTTGATTTGATCACCCTGCTTTAAGAGTAACTTGATACCCAAATTGGAATTCAGCAGCTTCAAGTCTTTGATCGAAAAATTTGGTTGGTCTTCCATTTAGGTTAGGTGATAAATTGAACGGTAAAATCTCATTACTACATTCGGATCTGGCAATACATTGGTACTTGCACTCTCCTTTCCTTCGTATTCAAATCTGGATAGCACGTAACGAATAGCTTCAAGACGTGCAACTTTCTTTGTATTGGTTTGAAGAATTGTCCAAGGACTAAAATTCGTATGGGTCCGTGCGAACATTTGTTCTTTGTAATAGGTATAACGCTCCCACATCTCTTGTCCTTTTTCATCCACAGGACTAAGCTTCCATTGTTTCAACGGATTACTTCTTCTGTCATTAAATCGTTTACTCTGCTCATCCTTATTAATAGAAAACCAAAGCTTAATAACATGAATACCATCTTCGAATAGCATGTGTTCAAACTCCGGGACTTGGCGCATGAATTGTTGATATTGCTCATCTTCACAAAACCCCATTACTGGCTCAACTACAGCCCTATTGTACCAGCTTCGATCGAAGAAAACGATCTCACCTGCGTTAGGTAGCTCTTTGATATACCTTCTAAAGTACCATTGCTTTTGCTCTAGGTCTGTCGGTTTATTCAAGGCCACTACTCGCAAAGAACGGGGGTTCATATGTTCTACAAAGCGTTTAATTGTCCCCCCCTTACCTGCAGCATCTCTACCTTCGAAGATAACAGCCACACGTTGCCCCGTCTCTGCTACCCAACGTTGCCACTTCACGAGTTCAACTTGTAATTGTTCAAGTTGACGTTCGTAATCAAGGTTAAACAAGGCTTTACTAAAATCCTTACCTTTTTCTGTAAGTATATGCTCCAAATCTTCGCGACTATTAATACGTTTAAGATCCTCATTGGTAATCTTTTTAGTCGTATCAAACTGGCCTGCTATGGACTGATCAGTAATTAAAAATTCACTCATTCTTGGGTCGTTTCAAGGAACTCGAAGATAATAAATTCAAAGAAGATTAGTCACTTGATACATATGATCTATGTCATATTAATATCAAATCGCTAAGAAATTATTTCACGTGAGCCCGAAAGGTCAATATTTGAACTGGTTTAAGGGGATCGTTTGAGAAAATTGCAAGAGTCTTTCTTTCTAACCCCATTCTACCAGTAGCATTAAACACAACTTTTAATATTTGTGAACTACCTGGAGCTATACTTGATATGTTATTATACATAAGACAATCACAATTTGATTCCACTTTTTCAATGACCAAAGGCTGATTACCATTGTTGGCAACAGAGATTTCAACCTCCTTCGCGCTTCCAACATTCATCACCTTAAAATCATAACTAGAAATATCAATATTTAGATTTGGGCCTTGGTCATTAGCTGCCTTCTTCGGCAAAATGGTATACTGAACGGGTAAGGCAGTTACTAACTTTTTATTATTATAAAACTTGAATACCCTCTTCTGAAAACCCAATTCCGTTTTACTATTAGAGATGAAATCTATTCTCATTTTCGAGAAAGCGTGGTGCGCCACTTTATCCGTACTGAAACTTATATGGACTGAATCGCCTCCATTTAGATTAACTGCGTTGAGGTCCTGTCCTCCTAGATTATAAACATCAAAGAAGGCAGACAACGTATCGCCACGTACCCCAGACCTCAGGTTTAAAACTTCTTCCTTCGTTCTAAAAGGGAAATGAACATTTCGGTAAGCCTTAAACACGTCTAGCTCGCTTTGTAGTACTTTGAAGCTCATTTGGAAGCCATGGAGCACAAGGTTATTATCATCGAGTAAGCGTAATTCGTATTCCAGATCGCCTGCTTCCTCTGGCAATGCAATGCTAATGGGTATTTCGATAAGCTCACCACCACCAACAGATCTCTTAAGTGGTGTAAACTTCAAATTCTCATTACTGCTCCAGAATTGTAAATAAACAGAGTCACTACTTTGGTTTGTCCAAGTAAGGACCCGATCGTATTGTCTAAATTCTCCTTCAACCACGCCTAAATCAACGAATTGAAGATTTTGAGCTATCCCAACAAAAGTTGTAAAAAGCATGAAGACAATAACTACAATCCTATTTAGCCGACACGGTTTTGACATAAATACCACTCTCCTCGTTTAACTGTTAAAATTAAACGTTGAAATGTTGAATTGAGCATTCCTTTATTATTTAATTTGTTCAAAATATTACTAATGGCAAGAATACTCACCGGCATACAGAGCTCAGGAAAACCTCACCTGGGAAATATCCTAGGCGCCATGAAACCGGCTATCGACCTATCGAATGATCCTAAAAACGAATCGTTCTTCTTTATTGCGGACCTCCACTCCTTAACTACGATCAAGGATCCGAAAACTAGAATTGAAAACACAAATGCCGTTGCTGCCGCATGGCTTGCCTGCGGTTTCAATACCCAAAAGAATACTTTCTACAGACAATCTCGGGTACCAGAGGTTTGTGAATTGAATTGGTACATGAACTGCTTTACTCCTTTTCCCATGCTGGCCAATGCACATAGTTTCAAGGATAAGGCCGATCGTTTAGCAGATGTTAATGCCGGCCTTTTCATCTACCCAGTGCTTATGGCTTGTGACATCCTCCTCTATGACGCCAATATTGTGCCGGTAGGTAAAGACCAAAGGCAACACTTAGAAATGACTAGAGATATGGCTAGCTCATTTAATCATAAATATGAAGAAGTGTTTGTGCTTCCTGAGGCTCAAATCAGTGAAGAGGTTATGACAGTTCCAGGGACTGACGGTCAAAAGATGAGTAAGTCTTATGGAAATACGATTGATATCTTTCAAGCCGATAAACCGTTGCGTAAGAATATCATGAAAATTGTGTCGGATAGTACTTCTTTAGAAGAACCTAAGGACCCTGACAAAGACATTACTTTCTCACTCTACTCGCTATTGGCAAATGATAGCCAGATTGAAGAAATGAGACAGAATTACCTTGGTGGAAACTATGGATATGGGCATGCTAAACAGGCACTCTATGAGCTAATCGTACAGAAATTCGCAAAAGAGCGCGAAACCTATAACTATTACATGGAAAATCCCGCTTTGCTTGAAGAAGAGCTTATTAAGGGCGAAGCGAAAGCCAGAAAAGTAGCCGTAAAAGTGTTGGCACGTATAAAGTCCGTGCTAGGATTCGCCTAAGTCATCAGGTTTATCCTACAGCTTATCGATAGTATCTAACTGCTTATCGAAAGTGACCCATTCCACCATTTGTGACCCGCTAGATTCGAAGAAATTTAGTAGTTATGAATAAGAATCTCCTACTCTTTTGCTCAACTCTCCTTTTGGTTTGCTCATGCATAGAAAAACCCGAAATCCAGCTACCTGAGTTAGAAGATCAAGAACTTAGCTTTCCTGACGGTTTTGAATTTAAGACCAATACGGAGTTATCAATATCAATTACCGATAATGCCCAATGGGCCGTCTATGAGGTGAGTTATTCCGTTAATGAGCTAACTCATCTAGTAGGTAAGTACAACAGCTTAAATGGCAAGGCGCAAATTGATATAACCATACCCACCACAACTGAAAACCTTCAACTTGTTCGAAGAACGGCTAAAGGAAGTAGAACAATTGATCTTGACACCTTCTCCGCACAGCAAAACTTAGACTTAAGTGATAGTTCAATCGCCAACCTTAGTAGTCGTGCCTTTTCCAGCAATGAAGATTGTATTGACAGGTTGTACGCTGTAGAAAGTTCGAAAAAAGGTTTTTGGAGTATTGACCTGACAACTGGTAACTACGAGGAGACAACACTACCACTTCTTGAAGGTGGTAGTTCCATTGCTTGTGCATTGGACCAAAGCCGTGGACTAATGTTTTACAATGTCGGAAGGGACTTATATCAATATGACGTTTCCACGGGAAGCTTTAGCATCGCAAATACGGGCAATCCTTTTAACGGGAACTTCCCTAGGCTAGAGTACTACAATGGCTACTTCTGGATGAGCAATGGAGATCAACTCTATAAAGTTGATGGAAATACATATGAAACAGTGGCTTACTATAAAATCTCAGGTTTTGTAAACAGTAATGGCGGTGGTGATCTTGCCTTTGATTCGGACGGTACGCTTTATCTGGCGTGCTTTTCAGGCCTATACAAATTCACAGCATTCGGTGAAGGAACTGCTGATATCGTAAGAGTTAGTGCGGAAAATTTTCCATTCCAACTTACCTCTATGGCCATAGACAGGCAGGATAGAATTTTCGTAGCCACAAATGATGCGAATTCAAATCTTATCCAAATCAGCAAGGAAGACGGATCGTATCAAATTGTAAAAACTTATGAGCACAAAATCAATGATTTGACTGCCTGGAAGTGTGCAGCGAATGAGCTTCCTCAACAAGACAGTGACAATGACGGTATTATAGATGAACTAGACGATTATCCAAATGATCCTGATGTTGCTTTCGATGTATATACTCCGTCAGCGCTCGGCATGGGAACCTTAGCTTTTGAAGATTTATGGCCACTGCAAGGTGATTATGACTTCAATGACATGGTAGTCGGTTACAGGTTTGTAAACGTAATGAACAGCAGCAACAAATCTGTTCGTTTAGAAATTGAATTAGCCTTAAGGGCAATAGGTGCAGGTGACCATAGTGGGTTTGGCATAGAATTACCATTTAACAAATCTGACATTGCCTCTGTAAGTGGCAACGCCATATTAGGCAACCAAATAACACTAGAAAACAACGGTCTTGAGGCGGGTCAATCAAAAGCTGTGATCATCGCCTTTAATGATGCCTTCGATCACATGAAAACAGTGGGTGGCAATCAGTTTATCAACACTGTAGAAAGTGAAAACACCCAAGAAGAAGTTAACTTCAATATCGTTGTGAATTTTGTAGTACCGATAGATGCAAGTCAAATGAGTGAAGCACCTTTTAACCCCTTTATATTCTCAAGTTATGAAAGAGGCAAGGAAATTCACCTGAGCGGCAAAACTCCAACTGATTTAGTCAATACTACTTATTTTGGCACTGCTGATGACGACACTAACATAGGACTCAATAAGTACTATCAAAACGATTTGAATATGCCATGGGGAATTAATGTTATTCACAGCTTCAGGTATCCAATAGAGAAAAAGAGGATTGATAGAGCTTATAATAAATTTATCGACTGGGGAATGAGCCGTGGGGAAAGCTATAAAGATTGGTATGGCGACAATTCAGGCTATAGGAACCTCAGCAACATCTTCATGAACAACTGATCGAATTTAGATTAAAAGAAAAATTTCTTAAAGATTAAGGGCACCATTGGTGCCCCTTTTACGTTAAGTGGTTGTAAATTCATATTCATGAAGAGTTTAAATAATTACTTAATCGTTTTACTTGCTATCGCATTTATGGCTTGTACTGAAGAAGATTCCTCTTCTGAGTTCACTGGCAATGAAGTGAGACTTGAAATGATCCCTGGTACAGTTCAGGGCAATACCACTTCAGGTACGCTACTTGTACGTGAACGTACTGATGGAAAAGCTCAAATAGAAATTACTTTAAATAATGTCTTGACCAATGCTGACCATCCGGTTCATCTTCATGTTGGCAGTTTAGATGATGATGGTGATGTTGTCCTTTTGCTCGAAAGACTTGTCGAAGAAAATGGTGTGGGTAGAAGCATTACACAACTTGATGCATTAGAGGATAATACTACGTTTAATTACTCGAGTTTCTTAAACTTCAATGGGAGTGTTAAAATACACTTTGAAGATTCAGGACTTCTTGAAAACGAGATACTTGGGGCTGTAAATATCGGAATCAATACTGCTGAAAACCAAGCATTCATGGATGGGTCAAAGTCCATTACCATATGCAATTCCGATTTCGGACAATAAACCTATCAAATAATTTCTTTAGTGCTTGATTAATTCCATGAGTCACCTGCAGAAGTCAATGAGCAGTGTGTAGAGAATTCAGATAAATGTGGTTTAATACCAACAATCAGTGTCAGTACTATCTCTCGTCAATCAATCCTAAGAGAATTATTTAGAATATCTTTCATTCAGAGAACCATTATTCGAAGCATTCTTGTTTATACTTGCAACGAATAAATTGATCTATGAGTAATCCACTAGTTAATAGAACCGCAACCCCTTTTAATACCCCACCCTTTTCGGCTTTAAAAAACGTTCATTTTAAGCCGGCAATTACTGAATTAATTGAGGTAGCCAAAGCTGAGATTGATGTCATTGTAGCACAAAAAGAGCTACCTACATTCGAGAATACCATTGAAGCATTAGAAAGGTCTGGAAAAGCGCTAGATAGGGCCTCTTCGATCTTTTTTAACCTGAACAGTGCTGAGACAAATGACGAGATTCAGTCTATTGCAAAAGAGATCTCTCCCCTTCTCACTGAGTTCTCGAATGACATTCTACTGAATGAATCGCTATTCATAAAGGTCAAATCGGTACACGATTCAATTGATCCAACAAAGCTCAATTCAGAGCAAAAAATGCTTTTATCAAAGTCCTACAAAGGGTTTGTGCGAAACGGTGCACTATTAAATGATGAACAGAAAGATCAGCTTAGAAAAATAGATGTTGAATTATCTCAATTGTCTTTAACCTTCGGTGAGCATGTTTTAGCAGAAACCAACAAGTATGAACTTGTCATTGAAAATAACAGTGATTTGGCTGGCCTTCCCCAGTTCGTAATTGATCAAGCGGCAGAGACTGCAAAAGAAAAAGGTCATGAAGGCAAATGGGTGTTTACCCTAGATTACCCCAGCTATGTACCCTTCGTTACATACTCCGCGAATAGAGCACTTAGAAAAGAATTAAGCATTGCGGCAGGTTCAAAAGCCTTTAAGGGCGATGAAAATGATAATCAGGACATTGTAAAGCAAATAGCTTCTTTAAGACATCAAAGGGCAATGCTACTTGGCTACAAGACCCATGCTCATTTTATCTTAGAAGAACGCATGGCTGAATCACCAGAAAAGGTGATGAAATTTTTGGCAGAAATTGGCACCTATGGAAAAGGTGGTGCTGAACGTGATGTCAAAGAGGTAGCAGATTACGCCAAGCAACTCGATGGAATTGAAGCACTTCAGCGATGGGACTTCGGTTATTACTCAGAGAAATTAAAGAAAGAGAAGTATACTATTGACGATGAAATTCTAAAACCCTACTTCAAGTTAGAGAATGTCATTGATGGCGTTTTTGAGACGGCTACAAGACTCTTTGATCTTCATTTTATCCCTAATGACAAAATCGATAAGTACCATCAAGATGTAATGACCTATGAGGTAAGAGATTCTTCTGGTAAACACATCTCAGTATTCTATGCCGACTTCTTTCCACGTGTGGGCAAAAGAGCTGGCGCATGGATGACTTCCTACGCAGGTCAATACAAAGATCAAGAAGGAGATCATCGCCCACTAGTTTCTATTGTCTGTAACTTCACTAAGCCAACAGGCACTACTCCCTCTCTCCTAACATTTAATGAAGTAACAACACTATTCCATGAGTTTGGACATGCACTACATGGTATGCTGGCCAATGGACAATATGAAAGCTTAAGCGGAACTAGTGTCTATTGGGACTTTGTAGAGCTCCCTTCTCAAATACTAGAGAACTGGTGCTTTGAAAAAGAGTGCCTAGACATGTTTGCCAAACACTATGAGACTGGTGAGGCTATTCCAGAAGACCTAATTCAAAAGATTAAAGACAGCTCCAATTTCATGGAGGGTTATCAAACAATGCGTCAATTGAGCTTTGGTATGTTAGACATGGCTTGGCACGGACAGGATAATTCTGGAATTGAAAGTGTGGCTGAATTTGAACGCTCTATTATGGCGCAAACTGACGTGCTACCTGCAATTCCTAACACGAATATGAGCTGTGCTTTTTCTCATATTTTCCAAGGCGGATATTCTGCTGGATACTATAGTTATAAATGGGCAGAAGTACTTGATGCTGATGCATTTGAATACTTCAAAGAGAAAGGAATATTCAATAAGGAAGTAGCTAGTCTTTTTAAGGATAACGTTTTATCAAAAGGAGGTTCTGAACATCCGATGACGCTCTATAAAAAGTTTAGGGGGCAAGAGCCAAATGTGAAAGCATTACTTAGAAGAGCGGGACTGCTAGAGAATTGATTCAAGTACCAAAGCGTATATTGCCCGCTATCGTATTTGCGCAGTTCGCAGGTACGTCACTATGGTTTGCCGGTAATGCGATTCTACCTCAAGTACAAGTCTCATGGGACTTACCGGAAAGCAGCTTAGCGAATGTGACTTCGGCTGTGATGCTCGGTTTTATTATAGGTACTTTCCTATTTGCGCTATTTTCAGTTGCAGATCGGTTTAAACCAAGTAGGGTTTTTCTAGTCTGTTCCATCCTCGGTGCAGTATTTAATCTACTTCTTATCTTTCTTCCTAGCACCTACTTCAATCTATTGGCCCTTCGGTTTATGACCGGCATTTTCATAGCTGGGATATACCCTGTTGGCATGAAAATTTCTGCTGATTGGTATGGTGGAAAGTTAGGAAAAGCCCTCGGACACCTCGTTGGAGCCTTAGTGTTGGGTTCGGCCTTCCCGCACCTACTGAATCATTTTGGTACATCGCTCTCTTGGAAATTCGTTCTGATTGGCACTTCAGCATTAGCCTTATTGGGCGGAATCATTATGATATCTCTAGTCGGTGAAGGCCCGCACAGAATTACAGGAGCTCGATTCGAGCCAGGAAAAATTATTGATGTCTTTCGTAAGCGTGAATTTAGGGCTGCTGCCTTTGGCTATTTTGGACATATGTGGGAGCTATATACCCTTTGGGCATTTATCCCTGTCATATTGATGTACTACAACGAAACCCACAATACCGAAATCCCCATTAGTCTATGGACGTTTGTAATCATAGCCTTTGGCTCAGTTGGTTGTGTTTTGGGAGGCATTTTCTCCACCAAACTCGGCAGTGCAAAGGTTGCCTATAGATTCTTAATGCTTTCAGGGATTCTTTGTCTCGTTTCTCCGCTATTCTTCGACCTACCAGAACCCTTTTTCCTCGGTATGTTCATAATATGGGGTTTCGCAGTGATTGGAGACTCTGCGCAATTCTCTTCTCTAAGTGCCTTAACCGCTCCTCCAGCGTTTAAAGGGACGGCATTGACCATTTCTGTTAGCATCGGCTTCCTGCTCACCATACCGAGTATTCAATTACTAGGTTTCCTATCCGAACAGATAAGCACGGAATGGCTCCTACTCACTTTAATCATCGGCCCAATCTTTGGTTTAGTTCATACGAGAAAACTAATAAAGCAAAAGCTATAAAAGAGTTAGGCCTTGGCCAAACACTTTTACCCTAGCTCAAGTCGTTTTATCATATTTTAGAAAGATGGTATCAATAGAAGGGCATTCGAGTATTTACACTTTGAGAACAGAGCAACTCCTAAACACCGATTTAGAGACCGCTTAGGAATTCTTTTTATCACCAAACAACTTGGTAAAAATCACTCCAAAGAGCATGGCCTTTGAAATCACTTCAGGCGAAGCATTACCCATGTACCCTGGGCAAATCATCAGTTATAAAGTATCGCCATTCCCTGGTGTTAGATCCAGTTGGGTGACTGAAATTACCCATGTCAAGGATCGTGAGTTTTTTGTGGATGAACAACGGTTTGGACCTTATAGTATGTGGCACCATGAGCACATCTTTAAAGCCATTAATAAAGGCTTAATGATGTAGGATAAAGTGTCTTACAAGCTACCTTTCGGCATTCTTGGCCAAATGGCTTATCCAATTCTTGTTAAGAATAAACTCACTGAAATCTTCACACATCGGTATACAATTTTGAAGGACATATTTCCTCCTGCTTAACACAAGCTTAGCTGGTTCGTTATGCAATGAGTTGACTCAGAGGCAAAGATGAAGATCGTTTCGGTTTCGATCCTAAACCAAAGGATAATAGCCTTTATTATTTACTCCCATCTGGAAGGTCAAAACCAAAGGCTGCAATTTCAGCTTCAGTCATCCGAATTACATTCACATCTAGTTTAATTGCAGTCTTTGGAGTATTGGTCGCATCTTTCTCGACTTTAACAATCTTATCTACCACATCCATTCCTTTGAATACCTGACCATAAATCATGTAATCACTATCTAATCTTGGGAGTCCCTCTTTATTCTGAACGATATAAAATTGACAAGCCGCAGAAAGCTTACCTGGGTTATCATCCCTTCCCGCTCCGAAAGCTCCATAGACATGTTTCTTTCCAGCCTCAAATTCTGGTTCCAATAAATGAACTGAGTAAGCAAAACCTTCGGGTGTATCAGGGCATCCACCCTGAGCAACGAAATTCTCTATGACTCTATTGAAAGTATAATCATCCCAATAACCTTCATTTGCTAGTTCAATGAAAGCTTTTTTATGTTTGGGAGCTTCGTCATATAGCCAAACAAGGATTTCTCCCATGTCTGTTTTGATCTGGCCGACTTCATAGGTTTTATCTTGCGCACAGGCAGTTGAAGCAATGACTAATAGTAGGAATAAGGACTTTTTCATATGGTTCCGTTTCCCTAAACTTATTAAAATTAGCTCAGAGGTTGAATTTTGATCTTCAATTCCTTCTGCAAAGTATAGATATGCTCCTTTTCACGCTCGCCAATGAACAGAATTGAATTCCCTTTTAAACCAGCTCTTCCTGTACGTCCACTTCTGTGTGTGTAGTATTCTGTTTGCTGAGGAAGTTCGTAGTGAATCACAAAACTTAAACCACGTACATCAATCCCTCTTGCAGCGATATCGGTGGTTACCAAAAGATCAACCTTCTCACTTTTGAATTTGCGCATGGCCTTATCTCTATCGCGCTGACCCATATCTCCTTCAATAACATCCACCAATAGGTTTTTAGCTAAAAGTTGTTTGGTCAGGGTACGAGCAGTTCTTTTCGTTTGACAGAAAATCATACCTCTCTCCTCTTTGTGGTAGGCTAAAAAGTGCATCAGTTCTGGCAGTTTGTCTTTCGAGTTACACACCATGTATTCATGTGTGACATTGGCATTTACTCCCGCCTCTCTACTTACTTCTATCTTCTTGGCATCTTTGCTCAAGAATTTCTTTATGATTTCCTGAATACCCTCTGGAAGTGTTGCTGAAAACAGCCAAACACTCTTTTCAACAGGCACATAACCCAGGATATAGTGTATATCCTGCTTGAAGCCCATACTCAACATTTCATCCGCTTCATCCAAAACCACGTGCTTGACCCTTGTTAAATCAATCGCCTCCCTTTTGATTAGATCAATAAGACGACCTGGAGTAGCTACCACTACATGCGTAGGTCGTTGAAGTCGTTGAATCTGATTATTGATATCCGCCCCACCATAAACCGATTCGATAAATATTTTCTCAGTGTACTTAGTAAACTTAAAAAGTTGCTTGGCGATTTGCTGACACAATTCCCGTGTTGGCGCTATGATAAGGCCTTGCACTTCCTCTTTGTCAGCATCAATGTTTTGTAAAAGGGGTAAACCAAAAGCAGCAGTTTTTCCAGTACCTGTTTGAGCTTGGCCGACAAAGTCATCCGAAGAGTTTAGTAATAGAGGAATTGCAGACGTTTGAATATCCGTTGGATCGAAAATATTCAGTTCGTTTAACCCTTTAATCAATTCGTTAGAGATGCCTAATTCAGAAAATGTACTCACAGTTTTTACTTTAGTTGACAAAGGTAGAACGAATACTTCGCAATAAAGCATTGCAATAGTCTTAAGTGGGTTGTTTATTTGGATATGAATTTGGATGGAATACAACCCGTTAAAATAGGCATCATAACCGTGTCTGATCGCGCGAGCAAAGGGGTCTATGAAGATCTTTCTGGGAAAGCAATCATTAACACGCTAAAAGAGTACTTAACTACAAAGTGGGAACCCATTTATCAAGTGATTCCTGACGAACAGTATTTAATCGAGAGCACCATCAAACAAATGGCTGACAAAGAAGGCTGTAGCCTGATTGTAACAACTGGAGGAACTGGCCCTGCCGTGCGCGATGTCACACCAGAAGCGACCGAGGCAGTGAGTGATAAAATGATGCCCGGATTCGGTGAATTGATGAGACAGGTCAGCTTGAAGTATGTACCTACGGCCATTCTTTCGAGACAGACGGCTGGCATAAGAGGAAAATCTCTTATTGTTAATCTTCCTGGCAAGCCTAAGTCAATTAGAGAGTGCTTAGACGCTGTCTTCCCTGCGATCCCCTATTGCATCGACTTAATTGATGGTCCATTCATTGAAACGAATACTGAAGTCATTAAAGTTTTTCGTCCAAAATCTTGATAACAAATCACCTATCAAGCGAGTTACCCATGTTAGCTTTTAAGAAAAGTAATTTGTCCGAAATCCTTTTTTAACGTAAGTACTTATGCATTTCAGGGTTTTTACTACTTAAATAAAGCTGTTATAGAATTCATTTAGACCAATGGCAAAAATACTTTTCAGACGGTAGTAACTTTTCTTATTAAGAACGTTTTGTTTGCAGTGCCAAAAAAGGCAATGCTAAAAACTCTTAACTAAATACAAATTGACATCTCATATCATTGTGAAAAGACTATTAAGGTCTATTTCACTCACGCTCATTGTTTTTGCCTTAGCCCAAAGTAGCGCACTCGCTCAGGTCGTTTCAGGTAAAATTGTAAGTAAAGAAAGCAAAGAGCCCATCATTTTTGCAAACGTTATGCTTTCTGGCCCTAAATACGTCAACAGATCCGTTGGTGTTTCATCGGATGAGAAAGGTATTTTCTCCTTGACTGCTGAAGAATTTCCAGTTGAAATTGAAGTGAGTGCCTTAGGTTTCAAGTCTAAGAAAGTAACCATTGCCAAACCCGTTACGGGTTTAATAATTGAACTAGAAGAATCTGCAAAGGCCCTTGATGAATTTGTCATCACCGAGGAAAAAATCAGTCAAGAAGACCTTCGCGCCCCTATTGAAACCATTAAAGTGAATATAGCGGCAATTCAAAGCACCCCCTCTTTCAATTTCTTCGATGCTGTAGGTAATCTAAAAGGTGTCGATCTAACGACTCAAAGTGTGGTGGTCAATACTGTGAATACACGAGGCTTTAATTCAACTACTAACCAAAGGTTTAGACAGTTTAGTGACGGTATAGACAACCAAGCCCCTGGCTTGAGTTTTTCTTTAGGAAATATTGTTGGCCCTGGTACATTAGACATTGAATCTTATCAAATATTACCGGGTCCGTCATCAGCATTTTATGGTCCATCTTCTTTCAATGGCGTTTTAGAAATGAAGACAAAAAATGCATTTGACTACCCAGGGTTAACTTTTTCAGCTAAAGGCGCCACTGTATCAGTGGTGAAGGATAATTCTAAGTTCCTAAATATTGGTGAAAACTTCATCAGAGACGTAGCTGCACGATATGCTTTCACCGTCAAAGATCGTGTGGGTGTGAAAGTTAGTGCTGCAGTTCTAGATGGTGTTGATTTCAGAGCGCGAAACTATGATAACTTCGGGCCAGGTAAAACATTCGAAAATGTTCATTCGGCCGATAATCAAAGCGTTAACCTTGTCAATGCCTATGGCGATGATCGTTCTGCATTTCTAGTAGTCCCTAGTGGAATTCTTGCTGCAGGTGGTGAAACTGGAGGCGTTGTCCCAACAGAGACAGATACTGCCTTTACCGTAACTAGATCGGGCTATCGAGAGGAGGATTTAGTCAACTATAATGCATCCAACACAAAACTGAATGCTGAAGTTGCCGTGAAAATCACTCCTGACATGTCATTAGCACTTACGTCATTCTACAGTAAAACAGATGCAATGATTACGAGTGAAGATCGGATAGCGCTTCGTGACTTCGAAGTATATCAACAGAAAGCCGAACTTCAAGGAAAGAGACTGCTTGTCAGAGCCTACTCTACACAACAAGATGCAGGCAACACATATAATGTCGGCCTTTTAGCTGATGAACTTGTACAGCGGGCTAAACCAGACGAAATCTGGTATGATCAATATACAAGACTCTACAATGCCGGAAGAGGTGTTGTCGGAGCAAGAGTTTTGGCTGACTCTCAATTTCCAGGAACATTCTTCAAGAAGTTTGAGCCAGGAACAGATCAGTACGATTCTATTAGAAATGAAATTATCACCACTGAGATCACACAAGGTGGCGCCCGTATTTTTGACGAGTCTCGTCTCTATCATGTAGAAGGTAAATATGAGCTTGAAGAGGCTCAGGATTACTTCAGTAAGCTAACCTTAGGTGGTAATTATAGAGTTTATGATCCAGAATCAGCTGGAACTATATTTACAGATACCATTGGGAATGATTTGACAAACTTTGAATTTGGAGCATTTATAGAAGGTACCAAAGCAATAAGTGACAGAACTGATATAAGTGCATCACTTCGAGTTGATAAAAACGAAAATTTCGATGCAAAGCTCAGCCAAAGGTTATCTGTGGTTCGACAGAAAAAAGAAAACCAATTTTTCAGAGCATCTTTCCAACGTGGGTTTAGGTTTGCCAATATCCGAGAGCAGTTCTACAATCAGAACCTAGGAGATAAGATAATCATAGGCGGATTGCCCGAAGTAACTGATGCTTATGACCTTCAGGGTAATGCATTCATTCAGCAGTCATTGCAAGCCTATCAAAATGAATTATCAAATAGCGTTATCAATGATGATGCCCAGTTAGAGTTTGCCAAGCTTCAACACCTTGATATAGCGCAAAACGGGATTGTTCGTCAAGATCAGTTTAGAGCCTTGGCACCAGAACAAATCACGGCCTTTGAGATTGGATACAAGAGCTTAATCCAAAACAGGAGAATATTTGAGGTCAATTACTACAGAAACTACTACCAAAACTTTATTGGTAACCTAAGGGTTGTCAAGCCGCGAACAAGCCCATCCGTTGATTTGATTAGAGCGGTAGAGCAAGCCGCCAGTCCAGGAACGAGTGAGATCATTTTTGTAACAGCTAACTCTGATAGACAAATCGTCACGCAAGGCCTTGAAATGGTATATGACATTACAGGTCTTTCAGGAATTAACTTCGCTGTAAATGCGACATTCGCTGACATCATCCAAGATTCGGACGACCCATTAGTGCCAGGCTTTAACACTCCGCCATTTAAATTCAATGTAAAGGTTGGCCACAGGAGAATCAGTGAAAACTTCGCTGCTGAACTTACCTGGAGATCCCGAACTGGCTTCGACTGGCAAAGTCCATTTGCAGATGGTCGCGTTGAGGGTTTCAGTACATTCGATATTCAACTTACCTTTAAGCTACCAAAAGCAAATTCGCTCTTGAGGTTTGGTGGCAATAACATTTATAACATTGATCAGTTTAACTCCTTTGGAGGGCCAGAGATAAATGCATTTTACTACGTCAGTTTCACGTTTGATCCATTTCAAAGCAGATAAAATAAAGTCATGATGAAAAAATTAACACTTCTGCTCATTTCATTTTTTGTATTCACGGGATGTGAATATGAATTCCCAGACCCCGTAGCACTCTCAGAACCTACCGCTGATGCTGACCTCTCTAACATTGTCTTCGTTGGAGGATCACGTTTTGCAGGATTAGAAAATGGCGCTTTATCTATTCGAAGCAACCAATATGCAGTTCCTAATATGTTTTTAAAGGAACTTGGTTTGGTAGACGCTGATCAGATAGTCACGCCTTTCGTGAACTCTGAGAACGGTTTCAATATCTATGAGAACACGGATCTAACTGGAACTACAGGGGCATATCGCGTATTCTTTCCTTCTGCAGACACTGTCTTTTTCAAAAGAGAACTTACATCAGGAACTGCTTTAGTATTTGAAAACGCTGGGAGCACAAGCCTTAATTCATTTAGTTTTCCAGATGCAGCTATATTAGATATCACTGAAACAGGTAGAACAGTAAACCCTTACGCAGGTGCTTTCTTTGACAATTCTGTATCGATTTTAGGACGTGCAACTGCTGCAAACCCTTCATTCTTTGTTTTAGACCTTGGCTATCAGGATTTACTCAACTTCGTGACGAATGGAGCAACAGGAGACATGGAGGCTGCAGTTACTACTGCTGGAGTTTCAGACCTACCTAGCGAAGCATTCTTCAGAACAAAACTAGAAGAGGCTACAACCGCCTTGCTGAATCAAAATGCTACAACCAAAGGTGTTTTAGTAAACATACCTGACTTTACGCTCTTTCCTTACTTTGTAAGGTTATCATATGACATCACTCCTTTTGTGATTGCCAATCGTTCCTTAATATCAAATGCTCAAGGAGAAGCGGCAAGTTACAATAACTCATTGATAGCTTACTATCAGCAAAACCCTGGTACTCCTTCTGCAGACAGACGACCATTTATAGATTATGGAAATGACTCTCGTTTTAATTGGGGAATGGCAGTAGAAGACCAAACTCTGGCAGATGTGACTTTCAATGGAAACGTAATCCCAAAAGTAAGGCAGCTCAAAATAGATGATTACATGTTTTACAAGAACGAGAGACTCCTAAGAACGGGCCGTGGTATGCGCGTGTCCAATCCAATACCAAATGATGGATTCATCAGTTTTGAAAAAGGTGAAGAGATTAAGGCCAAAATCTTAGCATATAACGCTATTATACAAGATGTAGCCGACAACTCAGGAGGACGATTGGTAGTAGCAGACACCTATTCTCTATTTAATCAGATGACGAATGGTTATAGCAAACTCTTAGGGAATGAAGCAGATGGCTTAAACGTAGACGGTGTAGTTTTACGACCTTCTATCAGTAGATTTGGAGTTTTCTCTGCGGATGGGTTGAATCTTAACCCTGTAGGCAATTCACTCATTGTAAATGCAATCATCAGTGCGATTAACAATAACTTAAATGGAAATTTACGTCAAGTAAACCCAAACAATTTACCTGGTACAACCTTTACTAATAATTAAGCCAAGTACTTTAAAGACCTCCATGTTTAATTAACTTGTCATACATGAATAAGTCATTGAACGTAAGAACATTATTAATCATGCTCACATTGGTGGGCATGATTTTTAGTTCTTACACTAGCACAGCACAAAGTGTATCAGGTAAAATAATTGATACAAAGACCAAGCAACCGATACCCCTTGTTAACATCACTATACCTACTTATAGTACTCTTAAAGCTAAAATTGGTACTTCCGCTAATGAAAAAGGAGAATTTACAATTGAAATAGATGGTGGTCTACCCGTAGAGCTAGAATTTTCACGTGTAGGCTTCTTAAACAAGAAAGTATTCATCTCAGAGTTTCAAAATGATCTTATAGTTGAAATGGTGGAGGACTTCACAACGCTAGACGATGTAACAGTGACGAGTGAAAAAGTAACAATCGAAGAACTCAGGGCGCCAATCGATATTCAAAAAATTGACCTAAGAACAATTCAATACACGCCATCTTTTAACTTTTATGATGCCATTGGTAACCTGAAAGGTGTAGATATGGCTACGCAGAGTACTATCATTAATAACGTTAATGCACGAGGCTTCAATTCGAACTCTAACCCAAGGTTCAGACAATTCATTGATGGCATAGACACCCAAGCACCTGGGCTCAGCTTTTCACTTGGCAATATTATAGGACCAAGCTCCCTCGACATTGAAACAATTAAGGTTATACCTGGCCCTTCAACGTCATTTTATGGCCCTACAGCCTTTAATGGTATCCTAGAAATGCAAACAAAGAGTCCCTTCGATTTTCAGGGTTTATCTTTTTCTGTTAAAGGAGCATCCGCGGCCATAGAAGAATCCAACAGAGACTTTATCAGCTTCGGAAATAATACAACAGAGTTATCCGCTCGATATGCTTATGCTTACAAAGACAAGATTGGTATTAAAGTGAGCGGTACGATGATTCAAGGTGTAGACTTTAGGGCTCGAAATTATGATAATAAAGGCCCCGGTTTTCGCTTCGAACAAGAACACTCATTTCGAAATCAGGGCATAGACGGCATCAATGTTTATGGAGATGATAGACCCCTCGTGATGGTGCTCCCTAAAAATACTTCAGCACCAGACGCAGCAGACACAGCCTTCTTTCTAACGCGTACGGGTTATCAGGAAGGTGACCTTGTAAACTATGACGCCCGTAATTACAAGTTCAATGCACAGCTGAGTTACAAAATAGCGCCAGAAACTGAATTTAGTTTAACCGCTCAATATGGTCTAGCCGATGCCATGATCACTGGAGTGGATAGGATCGCATTACGTGATTTCGAGATTACCCAATACAAAGCTGAACTGGAAAGTAAACGCTTTCTGTTAAGAGCTTATACGACCACACAAAACTCTGGTAATACATATAATGCTGGTGCCCTAGGTGAAGAGATAGTCCAATCGGGTAAGTCTGATGCTGTATGGTTTCAACAATATCGGACAACTTATATCAATGGCCCTGGTGGTAGACAAGGACTAGATTTTGCCCGAGTAAGAACTGACGCCCCTACCCCTGGCCTTTTCGCTGGTAGAATTGATCCAGAATCGGCCGAATTTGATTCTACAAGGACCGCGATTCTTAATAATAACACACTTGCCAATGGCGTAAACATTAATGATCAATCGAGTCTGAGTCATGTAGATGCAAGGTATAGTTTCAAAGAGGACCAAGAATTATTAAAGGACCTTTTCATTGGAGCCAGTTATAGATTCTATAACCCTGAATCCAACGGGACAGTATTCGTTGATTCAGCGTCTAATGACGTTACTAACTATGAGTATGGAATATATGTGGAAGGCGTAAAAGAGATAGATAAAAAAACAGATCTTACCTTGTCACTTAGATATGACCAAAACGAGAACTTTGACCCCAAGTTGAACCAAAGGTTATCAGTTGTTAGAAGTTATAAGCAGGACCATTACTTCCGCGCCTCTTTCAGCCGTGGATTTAGATTCCCTACAGTACGAGAACAGTTTCAAAATCAAAACCTTGGGGATGTCATTTTAATTGGTGGTCTACCAGAGGTAACCAGCAACTTCGACCTTATTGGTAATTCCTTTCTTCAGAGTGCATTGACAGATTACAATGCGCGTGTATTTGAGGCAGTAAATGTTAATGGTGAAAGATACGCTCAAGCACAAAGCCAATTTTTGGATATCATTCAAACTGATATCGTCACAGCTGCAGACTTCAACAGGCTCGAACCAGAACGCATCACTACTTTAGAATTTGGCTACAGAAGCTTGGTGCAAGACAGGAGAATATTTGAAGTAACAGTCTACAGAAACTATTATCAGAATTTTATTGGCAATAGACGACTAGTCAAACCTAGAACGAGCCCAAGTGTTGATCTCCAAAGATCAATCGACCAAGCCAATAACCCCGCGACAAGTGATCTGATCTTCGTGGCTGATAATTCAGAAAGCAATATTGTTACCCAGGGCGTTGAGCTATTATATGACATTACGGGACTTTCAGGCTTGAATTTTAGCGTAAACGGAACCTTTTCAAACATTATACAAGATGCCAATGACCCAATTATACCTGGTTTCAATACAGCCCCATTTAAATGGAACGTTACATTAGGTCATCGAAGAATCAGTAGAAATATAGGTGGTTCTATGAGTTGGAGGTCTAGAACCGTTTTTGATTGGCAAAGTCCGTTTGCAGATGGTTCAGTGGATGATTTCTCAACTTTCGATATGCAACTTACTTTCCGACTTCCTGAAATTGACTCGCAGATTAGACTTGGTGCAAACAATATTTACAACATCGACCAATACAATACTTTCGGTGGGCCAGAAATCAGTGCTTTTTATTACCTGAGCTTTACTTTCGATCCGTTCCAGAAAAACTAGTATTCCCCTGGCACCCATGTGGGTTCACTGTGATAAGCATCGCCTGATGTAATTTTAGTGAACTTACCATCGGCAATATCAATCGTATAGATATGGTCTCCATCGGTTGTAGTGCCATGAAAGGCAATCTTATCTCCATTGAGTGACCAAGCTATCTCAAGCTCAGCATATGGTGTTTTTGTTAACTGTGTCAGTTTACCATTATTCAGATCGAGGATGTAAATATCCTCGTGACTCCCCTCCTCAGGGGCTCTCATGGTATAAGCAATTTTACTGCCGTCTGGTGACCAAGTAGAGTATTGCTCTATCCTATTATTATCAGTTAATCTATCCAACTCATTGCTCAAAAGATTCAGAAGATAAAGCTCCTTCTGACCAGAGCGATCGGATACAAAGAGTAGTTGACCTCCACTTGGAGAGATTGAAAAATCACCATTATCAGAATTAGTCCCAGTTAATTGGACCTGCTCAGATCCATCAGAATTACACCACCAAATATGCTGAAATCCATCACTCACCTGAGTATACATGATCTTTTTACCATCAGGTGTTAACTGATAGTTCTGTAAATCACCATTAGGAAGGGTATCAACTGGGGATTTTCCGATGGTCATGGAGAAAGCAAGAGATTTCTGATCTTCATTTATACTGTAATAAATCAGCTGCTGCATTGCTGGGTTCCATTTTGGAAACCCCTCACGTTCAGCATTAGTTGTTATTCTTCTCTCCCACTGACCGAGGACATCAATGGCATACAAATCAGTATTGCCATTGCGTTCAGAGCTGTAGATCAAGCTTTCAGCCTTTTTTTGGTTGTTAGAATCGCATCCTGAAACAAGACCAATAAGAAGTACAATGAAGAAGTAACGCATGGGTAATAAACTAACTAATAGATCTAGAGGTATCGAAGGTTTCAAATTAGTAAAAACCAATTATATTAAGTTGTTATCTGAAAATAGAAACCAATTCTTCAGTTTATATGTTGCTACATAAATCATAAAACTATGTCGTCTATACTTTCAATCGAAAAGCTCAATTTTCCATGGCAGACGCAAGACCCATTCTTGTTCTGTGCCTATCATAATGACCATTATCCGAAAGGTAATGGAAAGCTTGGCCCGATAGACTCATTAGCCGGTAGGCAGATTGGTTCTGACTTTAGCGGAAAAGATGGATGGAGCATGTACCACGGACAATCAGTACCTGGCTTCCCTTCTCATCCTCATAAAGGATTTGAAACGATAACAATCGCTGAAAATGGCCTAGTCGATCATTCGGACTCACTTAGTGCAGCTGGTCGATTTGGAAATGGTGATGTACAATGGATGACTGCTGGCGGTGGTGTTCAACATTGTGAAATGTTCCCTTTGTTAAAAGAGGATGAACCAAACCCATTACTACTCTTTCAAATTTGGCTCAATCTCCCAAAAGCGGGTAAGCACGTTCCTGCTCATTTCGCCATGCTCTGGAATGAAGACATCCCATTATACAAGCATCAAGATGCTTCAGGTAACACAACTACTGTAAAGGTGATCAGTGGGAAGCTTGGGAATATTGAAAGCCCTAGTCCTGCACCAGATTCATTCGCAGCTAATCCTGACAATCACGTTGCCGTTTGGCTAATAGAAATGGATGCAAATGCAACTTGGGAATTACCCAAAGCAGATGCCGGAGCCAATAGAAGCCTTTATCTCTATCAGGGAGAAAGTACTACTTTAGGTAATGAAACACTTCCGACTGGCCATGTTGCACAGCTAAAAGCCGACCAATCGACCACTTTGGCTAATGGTTCGGAGAAAGCTAAGTTCTTATTCTTACAAGGAAAACCAATTGGAGAGCCAGTGGCACAATACGGCCCATTTGTGATGAACACGAATGCTGAAATTCAAGAAGCCATGCAGCAGTTTCAAAGAACCCAATTTGGAGGATGGCCTTGGCCAAGCAGTAGCCATACGCATGATCCAGAAAGAGGCCGATTTGCCCTCCATGCAGATGGACGTGAGGAGGTTAAGGGATAATTTTGTCTGGATGCTTTACCCTGATCAGGGATGTAGGGCTTATATCTATTGATTAAACCTTTGGTCATTTGTAATAATCAAGACTAGAAAAGAATCGTCACTTAATGGAAAGCTTGAATATGCGAAAACCAAAAAAAGCAGAACTGATCATGGCAAATAGGCGTATTACTCTTTACTAGTTTAGCCATTTTTATTACTACAATAGCTATTGAATCTTATCTCGGTGAATTAAGCCTTTGGTTCTTTATCGGAAGTTTTCTCTTATTCATCCCTGCATATGCTTTACTTCTTTGGGATATTTCTGAACGGAACATTTCTCATCTATGGGCCACCGGTATGTTAACAATTCCAGTGGTGATCCCCTTCGTTTATCTTGCCCTTAGAAATGAATTAAACGCAGAGCAAACTAAATTATTTTAGCCCTCAGCGCTTTTCAAGCTTAATTCCCTTCATCAAACGATACATCAGGACAGCAGCGCGTTTACTTTGTTTTGGCAAAGCACGAATGTCTCCAGTTTCATTGATGGTGTGATCATCTGCACCACTCATTCCCATTCCGTCTATACCCATGCTGATATAAGAGGATGTAAATGAAATATCTGCTGCACCAGCATCTGCAGGGTTGACGGCTCCAACTTCACCAAAGCCTAGGTCTTTACTAACGGCACTGAAAGCATTCATCAATTGATAGTTACCATTAGTGGGAGCAAATGGTGGGTATCCATCTGCGAATTCAATAGTAGCCATTGTCTGAGGTAAATGTTTAGAGACGATAGTCTTCATAGTGGTCTGTGCTCTAGCCAGCTGCTCAGGTGATAAGCACCGAATATCTCCTGTTACTGTTACATCCTTAGAGACCACATTATTCTTTCCGAAAGCAGTCCCTGACTTCTCTATATCGTCATAAGTGACTGTAGTTCCTCCTACAATCGCACCTGGGTTAAAAGTCAAAAATTCTTCTCCTGCTAATTTGTCATAGAACTGATAAAGGATTCTAGAAGCCTCATAAATAGCACCTGCTCCTACTTCTGGCTTGAATATTTGACTAGAATGCGAAGCATTACCTGTAACCTTTAGCGTCCATCCTGATGAACTACGTCTGGCCACATTTACTGTAGCCGGGTTGCCATCACCATTTTCAAAACCCAAGGCTATGTCGGCCCACTCTGCTGCTTCAATGAGTGCTTTTTTGGATTCAGACAATGGACTGCCGCTGAGTTCTTCATCCCCTGTCATCACAACCCAGATATTCATATCCTTTAAGAGTCCTTGTGCGTGTAGCGCAGAAAGCGCTTGCAGAATGATAACATCGCCACCTTTCATGTCAGCTATACCCGGCCCTTTGATTGTATTTTCATCGATCTGGCGCCATTCTTGATTTGGGCTATCTGGCTCAAAAACAGTATCTAGGTGACCAATCAGCATGATTTTAGGTCCTTTACCGCCTTCAATCTTGGCCACAAGATGTCCAGCCCTATTGAATGAGCTTCCCTCTAACCACTCAGTTTCCATCCCCAATGCCTGAAACTTAGGCATCAAAACATCTGCTACCGCCCTTACGCCTTCAAAGTTCATCGTACCACTGTTGATATTGATGAGATCTTTCAAGAGCTGTAGTGCTGGCTCATTATTATCATCCACCCATTTAACTAATCTTTGCTCAGTCTTATCTTGCTGGGCCCAGCTTACATTTATGGTAATGAAAACTAAAATAATGCAGGTTAAGAGTGTTTTAAGGCGCATTGCGATCACGTTGTTGAATGTTATATTTTATGGATTCTAAGGTAGAAACAAAAAATCCCGCTTGCGCAGGAATTTTTATTAATCATTAGCATGTCAGAAATTACTTCTGAGCTCTCCAAGCTACCTGCTTGGCGGTTTCGCCAACAGTCACTATCAAACGGGTAGGACCTGGAACTAGTACGATCTTTACTTCTTGATCTGGAAAGTCATCTACCGACACTGGCACGCCTTCTCCATACTCAATATCATAACTATATCGTCCTTTATGGTCTTTCTGATTACGGATGTAATTCTTAGCGAAATAGGCTACAGGTAAAAGGACATCATTGTCTGGGCAGAACTCATCATGGACCTCAGCAATCGCCTCTTCCAAATCTTGGCCGAACTCTTCTAGGAATTCGTCCTCCATATCATGTAGTTGTTCCTCTAAATCATCATAGCGCTCATCGCTGTAGTCCATTTCGTCCAACTCATTAATCTTATCAGCTATGAGGGAGAAATCCTCGTTTAACTTATCTACGTCCATGGCTTATTAAGTTTAATGCAAAGAAGTTTAGTTCAGGCAAAACATACAAGCTAAATCCTCAAAACGTACTTTATTTTTGACAAAACAAGGAATAACTTTTACCAGCAGCATAAGCCTCGTATTTTTGTGAATGATGTGATTTCCTCAAAATGTCATGAAAGAAATCCATTAGACCACAAAGCATCAAGAATGATTGATCAATCCACACGAGAGAAAATAGACTTATGGCTCAATAGTGCCATAGACGAAGATAGTAAGGCTCAGATTCGAGCGATGTCAGAAAACGATTTGGTAGACTCATTTTACAAGGACCTTGAGTTCGGTACGGGTGGTCTTAGAGGTATCATGGGACCTGGATCTAATCGCATCAACAAATACACTATTGGCATGGCTACGCAAGGCTTGGCCAATTACCTGCTTAAATCATTTCCAAACGAAGACATCAAAATTGCGATAGCGCACGACAGCAGAAACAATAGTCGATTCTTCGCAGAAACAACAGCTGCGGTGTTCTCTGCCAATGGTATTTATGTATACCTATTTGATGCGTTAAGACCTACTCCAGAGTTATCTTATGCTATTCGACAGCTTGGCTGTAAAAGCGGTGTTGTGCTTACGGCTTCGCATAATCCAAAGGAATATAATGGCTATAAAGCTTATTGGGATGACGGTGCTCAAGTGATTGCTCCGCACGATAAGAACATCATTAATGAAGTTCAAGCGATTTCTGGCGTTGAAGCTGTTAAGTTCGATAAGGTGGCTAGTAAAATAGAACCAATCGGTAGAGCCTTAGATGAAAAGTATATCAATGACATTTTAGACTTAACATTAGCACAAGATGCAGTGGATCGACAATCCGATTTAAAGATTGTCTTCTCTCCTATTCATGGTACTTCCATTACCCTAGTCCCTGAAGTTTTGGAAAGGAAGGGTTTTAAGAACTTAATTATTGTAGAAGAGCAGGCGGAACCGAATGGTGATTTCCCGACTGTTGTTTACCCAAATCCTGAAGAAAAAGAGGCTATGACCATGGCCTTGAATAAAGCCAAGGAAGTAAATGCTGACTTGGTCATGGCAACAGATCCAGATGCTGATCGTGTCGGAATTGCTGCTAAAAACAACAAAGGCGAGTTTGAATTACTGAATGGAAATCAGGCCGCAGCACTGTTAATATACTTTCTTCTGTCAAAATGGAAAGAGAACGGCAAGCTTGATGGAAATCAAATGATCATCAAGACGATTGTGACATCAGATTTATTGGATCGAATTGCGGAAAGCTTTGACGTGTATTGCCCAAGTACATTGACAGGCTTCAAATTTATCGCAGCATTGATTAAAGAATTAGAAGGCAAAAAAGAATTCATTGGCGGTGGCGAAGAGAGTTACGGTTATATGATTAGCGACTTTGTAAGAGACAAAGATGCCATTGCCTCATGTGCTATGCTTGCAGAAATGACCGCTTGGGCAAAAGATCAAGGGCTGACCGTTTTTGATCTATTGACAGAGGTCTATAAGAAATACGGCTTCTACCTCGAAGATCTAGTCTCTATGACTAAAAAAGGCAAGGAAGGAGCTGAAGAAATCCAAGCAATGATGGCTGGCTTCAGATCGAATCCTCCTGCAACAATCGCTGGAAGTAAAGTAGTGAAGACTTGTGATTATCAATCTTCAGAAGAAAAGAACATGTTGACAGGTGATGTAAAATCAATCGACTTACCTCAATCCAATGTGCTTCAATTCTTTCTGGAAGATGGTGCGAAAATATCAGCTAGGCCTTCTGGTACAGAACCAAAGATCAAGTTTTATATTAGCGTAAATATGCCTTTAGATAAAGAAGAAAGTCAGGCATCGGTGAGAGCATCTCTGGAAGAAAAAATTAAAGCGATTAAAACTGATTTGAACTTATGAATGCTATCATCGAATCATTGCACGGACTCTATGAAAGAGACTTAAATAAGCTATTAGCTGAAGTTAAGGCGTACAATAAAGAAGAAAACCTCTGGAAAATTGAGGGTGATATCACCAACCCTGGAGGTAATTTAGCGCTACACCTATGTGGCAACCTAAGGCATTTCATTGCTTCTATGCTAGGAGGCTCTGGATATATCAGGCAAAGAGATGACGAGTTCAATACGAAAGACCTTAAGAAATCAGAACTTATAGATGAAATCAAAACCACAAAAAAAGTGGTTTTAGAAACTATCAAAGGGCTGACAAACGAACAATTAGAGGAAAACTACCCTGTTAACGTTTTTGGTAAAGAGATGACAACTATTTTCTTTCTTAACCATCTGTATGGGCACTTAAATTATCATTTAGGTCAGCTGAATTATCACCGAAGACTATTGGATCAATAATGACCAATTTTTCCGAAAATGTTTCGCTCAAACCCTTCAACACCTTCGGTATTGAAGCAAAAGCACGGAAATTTCAGGCTTTTAGTTCTGTTGAGACTCTTCAAAACCTTCTTAAGATAGTTGGTGATAACTCCCTATTGATTCTTGGGGGTGGTAGCAACCTCCTATTGACTAAAGACTTTGATGGCTATGTGTTAAAAAATGAGTTGAAAGGAATCTCTGTTATTAAGGAGACAGAAGACAGTATTTATACAGAGGTTCAAGCTGGTGAAAACTGGCATCAGTTTGTCCTTCATTGTATCTCACAAAATTGGGCAGGTGTAGAAAATCTCTCCTTGATTCCTGGCACTGTTGGTGCTGCACCGATGCAAAATATTGGTGCTTATGGCATAGAGATAAAAGAAGTTTTTGAGTCATTGACAGCGGTAGAAATTTCTACAGGAGAAATTCATTCTTTCAGCAAAGAAGACTGCCAATTCGGTTACAGAGAAAGCATTTTCAAGAAATCACACAAAGGCAAATACGTCATCACTTCTGTAGTTTTTAAGCTAGCTAAAAAACCCACATTCAATGTGACTTATGGCGCTATAAAAGATACTTTGAAAGAAATGCAGGTGTCTGAATTAAGCATCAAAGCCATAAGTGATGCCGTCATAAAAATCAGGCAAAGAAAGCTTCCTGACCCAGCAGTTATTGGAAATGCAGGCAGTTTCTTTAAGAACCCAGAAGTAGAAAAAATTGATTTCGAAGGACTCAAGGCTGAGTTCTCTGGAATTCCCGGTTATCAATTACCTGATCATAAGGTCAAGATTCCTGCCGCTTGGTTGATTGAACAGATGGGTTGGAAAGGGAAGACATTTGATCAAATCGGTGTCCATAAGAACCAATCCCTAGTCTTAGTTAATTATGGAGAAGGAAATGGGGCTGATTTAAGAGACTTAGCCTTTAAAATTAAAGCAAGTGTAAGTGAACAATTTGGGATCGAATTAACCCCCGAGGTTAATATTATCTAGGTTTTACTATTCGCAACAATTACATACCTTTCGAGCACCCTTTAATCAATCATGGCCAAGCGAACTCCTGCATTAGGTTTCATCTTATTTACTGTTCTTCTCGATGTTATCGGCATAGGCATAATCATTCCCGTAATCCCTGGTCTTTTGGCTGAACTAGGTATTCCTGATGCTGGACAGGCATCTTTTACAGGCGGCCTACTTCTTTTCACTTATGCGTTCATGCAATTCTTGTTTGCCCCTATACTTGGTGGCTTAAGCGATCAATATGGAAGAAGATTGGTGATCTTAATTGCGCTCTTTGGATTGACAATTGACTATTTGGTTGTAGCCTTTGCCCCTACTATTGCGTGGTTATTCGCTGCCCGAATTGTGGCAGGAATCTGTGGCGCTAGCTTTTCATCAGCATCGGCATATGTGGCTGACATCAGTGCCCCTGAAGACCGACCGAAGAACTTTGGTATGATCGGTGCTGCTTTTGGTTTAGGCTTCATTCTAGGTCCTGTAATGGGAGGCCTTTTAGGTCAAATAGATGTCAGGTTGCCCTTCTTCGTTTCTGCTGGACTAACCTTCCTAAATTTCGTCTATGGATACTTTGTCTTACCTGAATCGCTGAGTGTAGAGAACAGACGAAAGTTTGAATGGAAAAGAGCCAACCCAATAGGCTCGCTAAAAAGCCTAGGTAAATACCCCATACTCAAGAACCTTTTCATTGCATTTTTTATCATCTATGTGGCTAGTCACTCTGTCCAGAGCAACTGGTCTTTCTTTGGGAAAGAAGTTTTCGATTGGGATGAACTCGACATTGGAATTTCACTTGCCGTGGTAGGCTTCTTCGTAGCGATTGTTCAAGCCGTACTCATTGGGCGCGCAGTAAAGAAATTTGGCCAAAGCAAAACGATCTATATCGGCTTGGCTTGTAACTTAACCGGATTCATTCTCTTCGCGATTGCCTCTGAAGAGTGGATGATCTATTCTTTCTTAGCTGTATATGTAATGGGAGGCTTAGCCGGTCCGACACTACAAGGCATCATGTCATCAGAAGTACCAGCCAACGAGCAAGGAGAGTTTATGGGTGCGATTACAAGTTTACAAAACCTCGGAAATATCTTTGGTCCACTAATTATGACTGGAATATTCTTCTACTTCACCACCTCGTCTAACTTTTACTTCCCAGGAGCAGCTTTTGCCCTCGCAGCGATTTTTTCAATCGTTAGCGGTACAATTATTTACAAAACCATATCGAAGCGTACTGATTCCTTATCTTGAGCATAGAACAAAATTCTTGCTCCTTTGAAAATCCATATTAAAGACGAAACCTCACCCCTAGAAGTAGTCATTCTTGGCATAGCGGATGACATGGGGGCTCCCCTCGACATTAACCCTGTTAGCAAATTACACATACAAAACGGCACCTACCCCTTAGAGACCGATATAATCTTGGAATTAGAAGATTTCGAAATGGCGCTTAAAGAAGCTGGCGTTAAAGTTTTACGACCACAAAACTTAAAGGGGGTAGAACAAATCTTCACCAGAGATATTGGTTTTGTGATTAATGACAAATTCGTAGTAGCGAATATGAGAGAGCCCGTTCGGCAAAAAGAGTTTCCGGGTATTGAATCTTTATTAAGCGATATTCCTAAGGAACACATACTACGTTTACCAAAAGAGGCAATGGTAGAAGGCGGTGACGTAATCGTCCATAAGAACCACCTGTTTGTGGGTATCAGCAAGCGTACGAATTGGGCTGGCTATGAGTTCCTCAAAAAAGAATTTCCTGAAAAAGAGGTGTATGCATTACCTGTGAAAGTAACCGATAGCCCAGAAACCAATATTCTACACTTAGATTGTACTTTTCAGCCCATAGGCGAAAGCTCATGTATCATTTACGAGGATGGTTTTAAAACCAAACCTGAAATACTTTATCAACTTTTTGATAAGGACAAAATGATCACGGTCACGATGGAGGAAAAGCAGCGCATGTTTCCAAATATTTTCTCCGTGACACCAAACAAAGTAATTATTGAAAAAAACTTTATCCGACTAAAGCATGAAATAAATGCCCGAGGCATAGAGACTATTGAGATAAAGTTTCAAGAGACCTCAAAATTAAGTGGGCTATTAAGGTGTTCAACACTGCCTTTAAGAAGGACTTACCCAAGCAGCTAAAGCTATTGTAAACGCATAAAAAAAGGGTGACACTAACGCACCACCCTTTTTCTTGATTTTAAAGTCTATTTATCTTTTCGCTCACCGTTCTCGTCTACAAAGAATAGCTCTACTCTTCTATTGAAGGCTCTACCCTTCCTTGTTCTGTTAGAAGCGATCGGTAAGTTCTCACTGAATGTTTGTACTTCCATTTGACTTTCACTCACCCCTCTGTCTTTGAGGTAGTTAAATACTTTGGTATACCTACGTTGGCCGAGTGCAATATTATAGTCATTGGTACCATAAGCATCCGTATGACCTGCAACCATAATTCTCAAGTCAGTTCTTCTAGACAGCAATTCAGCAGCTTCATTCAATCGATCAATAAACTCTGGTTTGATATCCTGTTTATCAAAATCGAAGAAGACGTTTGGCAGCTCAATCAGCTCTTCAGCAACAATAGGAGTTGGAACAGCAACCGCTTCAGCCTCTTCAACCACTTCCTCTACTACAGCTTCAACAGTTTCAACTACCTCAGCCACTTCCTCTCGGACTTCCTCCACAACTTCGATTACTTCTGGTACAGCCTCCTCAACCACAGGGATTACAATACCCTCAGTAGATGGTGGATCAACTGGAATGTTATTTGGGTCTAAGTCGAAGCTATTGATCATCTTGACATAGATCTCTTTTTCGTTACGGCCACATTCCCCAACAAAAAAGTCTTGTTCTATCTCAAATTCATCTCTGAATAACACTCGAATCTCATGTTCCTTTTCATAAAGCACCTCTCCGTCTCGCTCCACACGCAAGGTGAAATCACTCTCAATTGGCATATTCATAGAGTAAACCCCGTATTCATTGGTTACAGCTGAGTACTTATCTTCCTGCCCAACTACAGAGATAGTTGCTTTGCCAACAGGTGTCACATTATCACATTCTAAGATCTTACCTTGAATCTGAGAGTTATTGAACATGATTACTCTGTAAATATCTACCTCACCATAGCCACCAGGTCTACTAGATGAGAAGTATGCATTCTTACCATAGAGTGTAAAGAATGTGTCGTCTGTAGGAAGGTTGATAGGTGCTCCTAAGTTTTCTGCTTCAGAGAACTTACCGGTAGCAGTATCCAATCTTGAACTAAAGATATCGTAGCCTCCCATTGAACTATGGCCTCTTGAGGCAAAATAGAGTGTGCCATCTTCGGCAACATAAGGAGCATCCTCATTCTGTGGTGTATTCAATTCTTCTACAGCGTAAGGCTTAGACCATTTACCATCGTCTGCTTTATGCACGATATACAAATCCGAATTCTCATCGTTATTACCAAAATCAGAAGCATAAATAATTGAGTTCCCGTTGTTATAAACGAAAGCATGAGGTTCCCATTTACCAGTATTAATGGGTAATTCTTCTCTCTGACCCCAAACACCATCAGTGCCTAATTGTGACATAAACAGATCATCTTCTCTAAAAGTGATGAGAGTACTGTCATTATTCAAAAGCTGAATAGGAGCATCAAACGTACCTTCGGCAGCATAACCCGCTAAAGGTTTATCCTTATTCCAGTTATCAATTTCATTCATGTCAGCTGTCATCACCATCTCATAATACTCTCCGTCATCAGCTACCTCGCCCATGCCTTCTCTCCTTGCTGTAAAGAAAATGCCTCGCTGATTGGAAGTGACAATTTGGCTATACTCATTTCCATTAGTATTTACATTAGGTCCAAGGTTCTTCACTATAATCTCTTTCGGATTAGGTAATAATTCCTTGGCATTTTGGATGTTATTAAACACTCGGAAATACTCCGGCTTCACATAGTCCTCTAATTGATTTTGATTGATTCTGCGTAAGGTCCTTTCTGCATCATCTACGCGCCCTCCGAATAAATAGGCCTTTGCATAAGGAATCCAAAAAGATGGATCTTCTTCTGCATAGGGCAAAGCCTCTTGGAATAAAGCGTATGATTTGTCAAAGCGATATCGCTCAGAATGACAGATGGCAGCAAGCCACATGGCTTGGTAATTCTTCTTTTTCTTCGTAATTATTGGATCTAAGTACCCTAAGGCTACTTCCCAATCCTTTTCTTCCATTGCCGCGAAAACCTTATTGAGGTTTTGGGCTTTTAGCGTGAGGTTGCACATGACAAAAAATGCCATAAAAAACAATGCTGATCTTTTCATTATTTAATTAGTCAGTTGTATAAAATAGTCTTCGCGTACCATAAAAGGTAACAAGAAAAAATGATGGTTGGGTTGAAGGCATATAGAATTTATGCATAGCAAATATACCAAAATCTTCTTTTGTAGAAAGAAGGCTTAGAATTTTAGTACATCAGATGCGTTAAAGCCAATTATTACCTTGCCTTGATGAGCAGCCACATCTTCTCGTGAATACAAGGTATAATGTTCTTTTGTTCCCTCATCAATTGTCTCTAACAGGTAGTGATCACCCAAAAATATTGACTTCTGGATATACACTTCGAATTGAAAATCAAAACCATCGCCAAGCCTTAACCATTCGGCTCTTACATACGCGTTTGGCTCATTTGTCACCACACTGACATCATTCATTCGTCCAAAGAATTGGGCGATATCCAGATTAATTGGGTGACTGTATGTTTGTCTAGTTGTATCATTTTGAATCAACCGACCCTCCAACAGGAAAGCAACCTTGTCAGCAATTAGCATTGCGTCTCGGGTATCATGTGTTACGAAAATGAGTCCCAAGCCTTCCGATTTCACAATATCAACCAGTTCGATTAATAAATTTTGCTTAGTAATTGGGTCGAGATTGCTGAATGGCTCGTCCATCAACAAGAGCTCAGGATCATCAGCCAGCGCCCGAGCAATGGACAATCTTTGCTTTTGGCCACCCGACAACTCCTTTGGCTTTCTCGTAGCAAATTCAGATAGGCTACAGAGCGACAATAGCTCCTCGGTTCTTTCGGTTTGATATACTTTGTCAAATTGAAGAAGCTTATACCTCACATTCTCTTCAACAGTCATGTTAGGTTTCAACTGAAAATCTTGAAACACTATCTTGATCTTAGGGTGTCCAGCGATCAGTTGCTCCTCTGGATTTTCCAAAAACTCATCTTTGAATTGTATGCTTCCTTGATCCGGCTTCATCAGACCAGCAATGATCTGAAGCATGGTACTCTTTCCTGAGCCACTCTTACCGACTAACGCCAGTATCTCATTTTCAGCAAGATTTAGGCTGACATCAATTACGGCACCATAGTCTTCACCTGGGTATGTTTTTGAAATATTTTTAGCCTTAAGCATATCGGCCTAAAGATAATTGTAAATCAAATAAAGATGGCCCTCTTGACATTAATAACAATTGAATTAGACACTTGCTCCAAATAAATAACCAGCTAAGGCAGTCAAACCCATGGCCACTGTACCCCAAAAGGTAATGCGTATGATGGCCTTCAAAATATTTGATCCTCCTGTTTTTGCAGCCAAGGCACCAAGAAGCATCAAAAAAACTGTAGCAGAGCCGTAGAGGAAGTACTCCATTTGCTCCAATGGAAAAAATAGCGTGACTGCAAAAGGCATAATTCCACCAGCTGTGAAAGCGGCTCCAGAAGCGAAAGCGGCTTGTATCGGTTTTGCTTGACTAATCTCGTTAATGCCCAATTCATCTCTTACATGAGCTCCTAAAACATCATGCTCGGTCAACTCTTTGGCAACCGTTAAGGCTGTCTCCTTTTTTAGCCCTCGGTTCTCATAAATTTCAGCAAGGCGGAGTAACTCAATTTCGGGCATATCATTTAGCTCCTGCTTTTCCCTTTCAATATCGGCTTGCTCAATATCTGTCTGAGAACTTACAGAGACATATTCCCCTGCTGCCATTGACAAAGCACCAGCCACTAATCCTGCGAGTGTTGCAAGTATGACGGGCTCACGAAAGTCACTCGCTGCAGCAACACCGATAGCAATACTAGCTGTCGACAATATCCCATCATTTGCACCCAATACAGCGGCCCTTAACCAGTTACTGCGGTGGATGTAATGATTGTCTAAGTAATCATCTAAACTATCGCTTTGCTCTGCCATTTATTTTTGTCCTCGTCTTAATTCTCGTAGCTAATTCTATAGATGCAGTGGTTCACATCATCAGAAACTAGGATTGAGCCATCAGGCATTTCCATAATATCTACTGGCTTACCCCAGCCTTTATTTGTCTCTTTATCTAACCAGCCATCAGCGAAGATTTCACTTTTTACAACCTTATCTCCTTCTACTTGGACAAATCTTAATTGATAACCAATATGGCCTGCATCTGGGCTTCTGTTCCAAGAGCCGTGCTGCGCCACAAGCAAATTATTTTTGTATTTGGCTGGGAACATGTCTCCACCATAGAAACGTAGTCCTAGTGGGGCTGAATGTGGCTCAAACTTATACGCTGGTTTCTTATAGTCGTTCTGTGATCGACCTTCTCCAAAGTCAGGATCTGCGATATCACCTTGGTGCCAGTATGGGAATCCAAAATGCTCGCCTTCCGCTGAGACATGGTTCAACTCACATGCGGGTACATCATCACCTAATAAATCTCTACCATTGTCAGTAAACCACATTTCTCCTGTCACAGGATGCCATGCAAAGCCGACAGAGTTACGAACGCCTTTCACATATACTTCCATATCAGATCCATCAGGATTCATCCTTGTAATAGAGGCATAGACTTCATTTTCCTCAGATTTATCACAAACATTACAAGGAGCACCTACTGGCACATAGAGTTTTCCATCAGGGCCAAATGAAATAAACTTCCATCCATGATGACCATCCTTTGGATATTCATCGAATATCACTTCTGACTTAGGAGCAGCCAGGTTATTCATAATATCTGGGAAACGATGAATTTTGCTCACTTCAGCCACGAACAAATCACCGTCCTTGAAGTACACCCCATTCGGCATATTCAGGCCAGTCGCAATCGTGTCCACCTTGTCAGCGACCATATCTCCATCAGTGTCTGTTAAAGCATAAACATTCTTTCGTCTTCGATTACCCACAAAAACAGTCTTTCCGTCATCTGTACGTGCTAATGATCGCGCATCGATGATGTTAGTGGCATACATAGATATCTTAAAACCATCGGGAAGATTAATTTTTGCAAGTCTAGCATCATAATCTGCGTCAGTCTTTTGTCCTCTTGATTGACAAGCTGCTGAAAGGCTAATCAAGCAAGCTAAACTTAGGGTAAATAATATTTTATTCATGGGTGTAGGGATCATTTTCCCGAAGGTATTAAAAAACAAGGATTTCAATGAATGCTATTTTATCAAAGGCAGTGGTTTGATTTGACTAAAGGAAGGCTAATTTTGCGGCATGATTGCCATTAACAACCTTTCCTATTTTATTGGAGACAGAGCATTATTCGACAATGCTTCTCTACACATCAAACCTAACGACAAAATAGGCCTAATAGGATTGAATGGTAAGGGAAAATCCACTTTGCTCCACCTCATCATGGGCAATTTTCAAGCAACTTCTGGTGATATCTCAAAGAGTAAAGATTGTTCGATTGGGTTCTTAAACCAGGACCTTCTCTCCTATCAGTCTGACGAAAGCATTTTAGCTGTTGCGATGCAAGCCTTTGAACAGGCCAATGAGCTTCAGCATAGAATTGATAAGATCTTAAAGCAGATGGAGCTCAACTATGAAGATCACCTCATAGATAAGTTGACAAAAGCTCAGGATCAATACGAAGCCTTAGGAGGTTATAGTCTGCAATCTGAAGCAGAAGCTATTTTAGAAGGAATCGGATTTAAAACAGCAGACCTTCAACGTCCACTAAAAGAATTCTCTGGTGGATGGAGAATGAGAGTTATGTTGGCAAAACTGCTATTGCAGAAGCCCTCTCTTCTTATGCTCGATGAGCCAACCAACCACCTTGACCTTCCCTCAATTCTATGGATTGAGAACTACTTAAGAAATTATGAAGGTGCCATCATTGTCGTTTCACACGATAGGCAGTTTCTAGATAATGTTATCTCGTCCACTGTTGAGGTGGCAAGATCAGTCCTTACACAATACGCTGGTAATTACTCTTTCTATTTGAAAGAGAAGACCCTTCGCGAAGAGATCCAGAAGAATGCCTTCGAAAATCAACAGCAAGCGATAAAGCAAACGGAACGTTTTGTAGAACGCTTTCGCTCAAAAGCTACTAAAGCGCGCCAAGTGCAATCCCGTGTAAAGTCATTAGAGCGCATGGACTTGATTGAAGATGTGGTAGACGAAAATGTCGCGATGAATTTCAAGTTCGGATTCAAACAGAAATCTGGTCGGTATATCGTTGAGCTAAACAACATCTCTAAGGCCTATGGCGATCTTCAAATTCTAAAGAATACCAGTGGCCAAATTGAGAGAGGTGATAAAATTGCCTTGATTGGTGCTAATGGTAAGGGTAAGTCTACCATGCTCCGCATCATTGCTGGATCTGAGAAAGTTGAGGGAGAGAGAAAAGAAGGTTTTAATGTGAATACCGCCTTTTACGCACAGCATCAGCTAGAAGCCTTAAATCTTCAAAATGAAATATTAGAGGAGCTAAAACAAGCGGGTAGTAATAAAACAGAAGGTGAGCTCAGAGGAATTCTTGGTTGTTTTCTCTTTCAAAACGAAGATGTCTTCAAAAAGATAAAAGTCCTTTCTGGAGGTGAAAAATCTAGGGTCGCGCTCTCTAAAACGTTGCTATCCGAGGCCAACTTCCTGATGATGGATGAGCCGACTAACCACTTGGACTTCTTGTCGGTCAATATCTTAGTTCAAGCACTACAGCAGTACGAGGGCACCTTTGTCATTGTATCACACGATAGACACTTTGTAACTCAGATTGCCAATAAAATCTGGTACATCGAGGATGAAGAACTAAAAGTTTACCCTGGCACCTATGCTGAGTATGAGTATTGGCAGTCGCAAAGGGAAACGCAAGGAGCTGTAAAGGAGCAAAAGCCGAAAGCAGAGGAAAAGACTAAGTCCAAAAATAACCAGCCAAAACCTCGTGATAATGAGGCCGAAAAAGAGCTAAAACGCTTAAAAAAGGAACTCGCCAGTATAGAAGAGCAAATCGAAGGGTTAGAAACGGAGGTATCTAATATCGAAGTGGACCTTGGAAAACCTGAAGTATTTGGAGATCCTACGCTTTTGGCAGAGAAGAGTCAGACACATCAGAAGTCAAAAGATAGCTTAGACGCTTACCAACTGCAGTGGGAAGAATTGGCTACACAAATTGACGCACTAGAAGGCTAATCACTCTTCCTTTCTTGTCAAGAAATAGTTCAAGGAAAGACCAAACCCTAGCACTGAAGCGGGCTTAGCGTTAACATCAGTTCCACTGCCCGTTAAAAACCTGCGGTAACTAATGTCAGCACTTAGTCCAAATTGATTATTCAATCTATAGTTGAGTCCAAGGCCTGATACGCCACTGATATTTGTTCTATTAAGGAAGTCACTTTCAGAAGCATTCACTTTACGTGTCTCTAAAAAGTTAAGTTCTCCTTTGACCTTGTAAGCCAAGAAGTAGTCTATCCCCACCCCTGCGTTAATCGATAAATCGAACTTACCCAAATCCAATACTTTGTAACTCAAGGTACCCTGAAGAAACATGCTTTGCACCGTATTTTCTAAATCGTAGTCTCCCACGAAAAACACGTTATCTGGACTGAAACCAACAGGCGCATAAATTGGGAGTGACTTACCTCCTTCTATTGAATAGGCATTCGAACTATTTTTAAACCTGAACTCTGAATATCTCGCACCTAAATTGAGTGACAGTTTTCTATTCAATTGCAATGAGACACCCAAGCCGGCACTGATAGCCCCCAATGCTTGATCCTGCCCTGATTCTACCCGAGCATTTAAAGCATTATTGGAATTAGGGTCTTGAATCGTTGACTCCGACAGGCTACTCGATCCTGTAGAAGAAATGTTCAACACACTGTTCCCTAATGACCCGTTGATACTGTTTTCTCCATCAAAAGCAATGGCCTCGGATACTGAACTCATGGCATAAAGTCCATTTAAACTTGTCATTGGTTCCATATCCATTTTTGAATTGAACATCAGCTTCTCGGCAGCAAGACTACTTCTGTAGGGCTTGATACTAGCCAATTGAATGCTTCTACCTAATTCACTACCTGCTTCGATGCGGAGCATATTATTGAATTGGTTTGGTAGTTGAGCATCCGTTAAATCTTCTACTCGCTTATTAGAACCGGCCTGCAGATTGGCTTGCCCATCACTCGAAAGGGTGTTCTCCTCTTTAGCTATTGCCTCACTTCCGATTGCAGCTAATGATCGCTTAGAGGTCTGATTTGGTTGCCGTAAAGAATGGACCTTGTCAGACTCAGGATCATTTGTCGTTGTATCGTTCAGCGTTTTCTCAACTTTTGATCGTTCTTTAATCGGTAAAGCAGCGCCATCATTGAAGAATCCATTGTTCAGCAAAAGCCCAAAGGAAAACACTGCTGCGATTCCAGCGGCTATGCCATAAGTCTGCCACATAAAGAAGATCCCTTTCTTCTTTTTAGGCGTTAAGCCAGCTTCAACACCCGCCCAAACCTTATCCGAAGGCTGAAACTCAGCCCCTTCAAACATATTTTGAATATCTTCTTCAAAACTGCTCATAACATTACCTGATTAGATTGAACAACTCGGTTTGCCTCATCAATCATAGATTTCAAAAGCGCTCTTGCCCTAGCATATTGCGACTTGGACGTTCCTTCTGTTACCTCCAATTGTTCCGCAATCTCCTTATGGCCATAACCCTCTATTGCAAAGAGGTTAAATACTGTTCTACAACCGACAGGCAGCTTTTGAAGCATGGCCATGATTTCGGTAAAGTGTAGGTTGGATAAGATCAATTCCTTTTCCACATGCAATGGCGTCATCTCTATATCTAGCATAGGTTGTTGATATAGCTTCTTTCTATTATGGTTGATGGATGTATTAATAACAATGCGTTTTAACCAGGTAAGAAATTGTGCTTCTTGTCGAAATGACCCTAGACTGTTAAATACCTTTATAAAGACATCCTGAAGAATATCTTCAGCGTCTTCCTGAGATTTTCCATAGCGCATTGCCACTGGCATCAGTTTTGCAGCATAGCGATCGTAAAGTTCGCGCTGCGCCTTCAGCTCACCTTTGATACATTTATTAATTAATTCTATATCTTGAATCATTTACGCAGCACACTGTCTTCTCGTGATATAATTGACACAACAAAGAACTAAAAGGTTGTTATGACAAGATTATATTCGAAAAAGTTATTAAAATAAATGAACACCCTGAAAAGCAATTTCCTAATCCTATCACTTACTTTATTGTCTTCCCTTGTATACGGGCAAAAGCAATTGGTGTACCAAGATCAAGTATATGAATCTACTATAAAGACCGTTCAGCTTTATCCCAACGGCCCTTCAATACAATCAGTACTCTCACCCCCCATTAAAGATATCGATGACGGCAAAGAGCTCTTTTTAGAGTTCGATGATTTACGAGAAGACGCAGATTACTATTTCGTCTATTTTATTCATTGCAATGCCGATTGGACACCCTCCGACTTAAGGGCTCCAATGTATATGACGGGATACAACGAGTTCGAAATCGAAAATTTTGAATTCAGTTCAGAGTCAAAAATCAACTACGTGCATTACACCTATCAACTACCCAAATTCAAAGAAACGGGTAATTATCTGGCTGTGGTTTACCGCGATCGGAAAAAGAAGGACATCATCTTATCAAAGCGATTTTCTCTTTACAAAAATCAAGTGGCTGTTGGCGGAAATATTAGCAGATCTTCAGATGTACCCAAAAGATTATCTAATCAACGGGTCGAAGTCACAATGAATTATGGCGGACTTACGTCTATAAACCCAAGTGAAGACTTTACGATAGTAGTACGTCAAAATCAGCGGCCGGATGTCACCAAAACAGGCCTTTACCCCACTTTTATTGATGACAACGCCAAACTCATCCGTTATCAAAACTTGGGGGCTGAAAATGATTTCTCCGGCTGGAATGAATTTCGGTTTTTCGATATCAGCACGGTCAATGCTTCTGGAAGAAATATAGCTCAGATTGGCTTTAAGGACAATAAACCTGAAGCCAGAGTCATGACGGATAAAGTGAGGGATCCAGCCTACTTTCAGATACTTGACGTAAATGGGCAATATTATATTCGAGATCTAGAAGCAGGCCGTTCGGGTCGATTAACCTCCGAATATGTGGATGTAACACTGACCCTAGATTATCCAGAAACGGAAGAGGATATCCATGTAGTTGGCGAGTTCAATCAATGGATCAAGGACAAAAGCTCTTTGATGAATTACGACCCCATTAATCAGGTTTATTATTCAAATCAATTGTTAAAACAGGGATGGTATAATTATGTCTATAGCGTTAGCTCGAACGATCCTTACCGAATTGAGCAAAGCTTCTTTGATACTGAAAACCTGTACGAAATTTTAGTGTACTTCAAGCCACTGGGCGCCCGAGGAGATCAACTCGTAGGCTATGCTCGAATAAATTACAATGCTAGACGCTAGACAGTCACAACCTCTTTAGAAAAATTATAAGGCACGGTACGATCAATTGGATTAGCATTGGCAACATCAAGCATACCAAAACCCTTGTAAGTATAATTCCCGATACCACAGTTGAATAGGAACTCTTGCACTTCTTTAGCAGCATACAGCTTGAAAGGCAGTGTATAACCTCTCACTTCATATTTTACATCCATGTCAAAGACAGAATAAATACGAGCAAATTTCTTCTCTTTCTCTCTCAACCTATTCAAATAGGCGACATCCGGAACAACTTGGAACTTACTAAAGCTAGCTAACTGCTCTTCACTGTAAAGACCGGTCAATTCCATGCGTTGCATAGTTGATTCGTACAATAAATCTGAAAACTCATCTGTTTCTGGCAGAATGAATCGCTTGCCTTCCGCATCGTTAAATGCAGCTTTTGTTGGTACGGCTGGAGAAATACAGATAAACTTCATCTCATCTGATAAATCAATCCCTTTCTCAACTTCGGTGCTGAGTGGAGAAACCTCTAGGTTACCCAATTGAATATCATCGAATGCGAATACTTGTGCTAGAAGGTAATCTAGGAACTCCTGATCGGCCGATGAGATCACCAGCGTTACTAGGCTAGAATAATAATGGAGTCCGTTTCTCGAAATCTTGGTTTGACCCTTAAGTCCTGAGAAATTATAAAAGGGGTAGTTAATGTATTTCTCATTTTCACCCTTTACCAAAACACCCTTTAAGAACTGGGCTAAAATATGTTGGTGATGAAAAGGAAGAGATGCTCCCCTATTCTTTAGTTTAAAAATTATCCTTACTCTCACGTCACTCCGTTTTCAGCTATACTTTCAAATACTCAAGGATGTAACTACCCTAAGAAGTACATGCATAACTGAATGATTTCAGAGATTGTTCAGATATAATTAATTATTGGTAACCAGGACTTACACGTTGAAGCGGAAATGCATCACATCTCCATCCTTAACCACGTATTCTTTTCCCTCAATGGCCATTTTACCTGCCTCTTTGATCGCCACCTCAGTTTTAAGTTGTTCATAATCAGGGATCTTTATGACCTCAACTTTTATAAACCCTTTTTCGAAATCAGTGTGAATAACACCTGCAGCTTGTGGCGCTTTCCAACCTTTCTTGATTGTCCAAGCCCTAACTTCGGTCACACCAGCGGTGAAATAGGTGATTAGGTCTAAGAGTGAATAAGAAGCTCTGATCAATTTGTTCAGGCCAGATTCAGTCAAACCATACTCCTCTAGGAACATCGCCTTCTCGTCTTCCTCTTCTAACTCTGCGATCTGGGCCTCAATGGATGCAGAGACTACAACGATTTCAGCATTTTCCGCCTTGGTGCCTTCTCTCAAAGCATCTACATGACTGTTTCCAGTATGTATAGCTGATTCTTCTACATTCGCCACATAAATGACTGGCTTGATTGTAAGCAAAGAAAGGTCTCTCAATACTTCAAGGTCGTCTGCTGTCGCCTCAACCGCTCTAGCATTTTCACCTGCTTCAAGAGCTGCTTTGAATTTCTCTAGTATTACGATTTGCTTCCTGGCATTCGCATCTCCAGACTTAGCGATTTTAGAGTTTCTTTCGATCTTCTTATCGATAGACTCTAAATCCTTTAACTGAAGCTCAGTATCAATGACATCCTTGTCAAACATAGGATCAACACTTCCAGCGACATGAATGACGTTATCATCGTTAAAACAACGGATTACATGAATGATGGCATCTACTTCTCTAATGTTTGCTAAGAATTTGTTACCAAGGCCTTCCCCTTTACTCGCTCCTTTTACTAATCCTGCGATATCAACAAATTCGATCACCGTTGGCACAACTTTTTGAGGGCCTACTAAGCCTTCTAAGATGACCAAACGAGGATCTGGAACTGTCACCACTCCTACATTAGGTTCAATGGTACAGAAAGGAAAGTTGGCAGCTTCTGCTTTAGCGCTAGAAAGTGCGTTGAAAAGTGTAGATTTTCCAACGTTAGGAAGTCCGACAATACCGCATTGTAATCCCATGAGAGCTATTGAATTTAAGGTTCGACTTCATTTGAAATCGCGCGCAAAGATAATGATTATTGGTTTCGGCAGAAGTGTAAATTAAAGATATACACATAAAAAAAATCTATCCTCAGAGCTTCGAGGCGAGGCACTCATTATAAGTGGCTTTAGGCAAATAAATCACGATTTATGGAAAGTAATTTTTATCCCTTCTGCTAAATGGACTTTATCGACTGTTTAATAATGGATTGACTCAGCCTAATTCCTAATTCGCAACAGACTTATCATTCAGATCAGTGAAATTAAACGCTCGTACTAGTTTAGTCATCGCTAAGGTTAATCATCAAATGGACTTTTGATGCTCATCACTGTTTGATCCGCCACATGGGTATAGATTAAAGTAGTTTGAATACTATTGTGACCCAAAAGCTCCTTAATAATCCTAATATCAACTCCAGCCTCTAGAAGGTGTGTTGCATAGCTATGTCGTAGGTCATGAGGAGTAAACCCCTTTATTACTTTAGCTGTCTTTGCTGCACGTTTCAACACACTTCTAACGCTTGAAGCTGAATACGCTAAGCTTGGCTTACCCTCAAATAGATATTTGACTGGTTTGTACGTCACATAATACGTTCTAAGCATCAAAAGTGCCTTATGTGACAATGGAACAATGCGGTCTTTATTCCCTTTTCCTGACTTAATATGAATGACCATGCGGCTAGAGTGAATATCCTCAAGCCTCAGGTTTAGCAACTCTCCAATGCGTAATCCAGAAGAGTACATTAATGAGATCATTGCCTTGTGCTTTATATTTCCAATCGCACTTATGACCTGGTTTACTTCATGTTTTGATAGAATTGTAGGTAATTTTTTCGCTCTTCTTTCAGGTAAAAGAAACTGAAGGTTCATCTCAATATTCAATACCTCCTTATAATAGAGCTTAATGGCACCGACCAACTGTCGCTGATAACTATCAGAAATTTTCTTTTTATGGATATAGTCATAAATGAACTCATGCAATTCTGATTCAGAAATATTTTCCAAGGGCTTCTTAAACCTATTTTTAACAAGAAGTAGTGCAGAACGGTAAGCGTTAACGGTACTTTGACTATAGCGTTTAACCTTAAGAATCTCAACAAAATGCGCAATGCTCATTATCATTAAATTAATGATAATATTACATTAAACACACTTTAGTTCATGAAAAAGCAGTGTATTTTGGTATATTCACGATATACACTAGTTACCCACAAGTTTAAAAAAGAGTACATTATGAAACATTTATTATTAATTCTAACAACAATTATTCTTTTAACATCTTGCTCGGACAAGGAAAAAGAAGCACAACTTCAGAATCGAATAACTGAA
>Ga0222654_1000192_pt1 | contig 50350 bp, 37 predicted proteins | sample AntAcemetagen421_FD_179805 | JGI IMG/M metagenome (GOLD analysis project Ga0222654, IMG submission 179805) | Saline water microbial communities from Ace Lake, Antarctica - #421 | ecosystem: Environmental > Aquatic > Non-marine Saline and Alkaline > Saline | place: Antarctica: Ace Lake...
ACCAACATCGGTATCAACCTGATTGTTTAAAGCCACAAGTCCCTGAACATTTTGGGGATTGGTCTCAGGGTCGTAATCCCAGTGAATAAATCCCTTAAACTCAAAGCCAGGTCTTGAAGGAAGGTTTAGATTGGCCCGGTCTATCGTTACCCACAGGTTTTCCATGCCCCAGATGTCTGTAAATGTTTCATAGACTTTTGGATGTTGCCGGATATCCCATAGGTATTGGTGATTGTAAACCTCTACCATCCCACTATTGGTGAGTTCCTTCATTTCCATTTCTTTGGATTCCCTGGCGTACCAGGTGGAAATATCTTCAGGGTCTTTCTCTTCAAATTCCCATAACAATTTGGACAAGCTAGCAGTCAAGGTTTTTGGAACAGCCTGTCTTAGGATTACGTAACCGTTCTCTATCCAGAAATTCCAATCTGATTCTGTTAACACCTTTAAAGGCAACCCATTGGACCTGTCATTTAAGCGGTACTTGCTCGAATAGGCGGTGGAAGGATTGCCTGGTATATCTTTGTGGTTTTTATTATTGGCCATAGTGGATTTTTAATTTACAGATCTGTATAAGTTAGCATTTTAAATTAAATTCCACAATATCACAACCGGGAGATCCAAATTCTTAGCTTGGTCTGCCTATATTTCCATTAATATAATTTAGTTTTAGGTTAATTAACACAATGCTTACTTTTAACTATGAAACCTAAACCCACGAAGCTAGCCTACGCTCAACCCATAAGCATATGCTTATTCTTAATATTCAGCATTTTTTTAAGCAGCTCCCTCAAGGCACAGAGTAGTGCTACCATTTACCATGGGCTTTTAAAGCTTCAAGAAACCAAAAGGATACTATATGTCGCAGCTCACCCTGATGATGAAAACACGAGAATGATTGCCTATCTAGCCAATGAGGAGATGGCTGAAGTTGGCTACCTCTCCCTTACCAGAGGGGATGGTGGTCAGAACCTTTTAGGAAAGGAACTGGGCATTGAACTAGGGATGATCCGTACCCAAGAATTACTAAAGGCCAGAGAGACAGACGGAGGGAAGCAGTTTTTTTCCAGAGCCATTGATTTTGGTTACAGTAGAAATCCAGACGAAACATTAAATAATTGGGATCGGGAAAAGCTTTTGTCCGATGTGGTCTGGGTCATTCGGAATTTTCAACCTGATATCATCATTACCAGATTCAACACAACACCGGGAATTACCCACGGTCACCACACTACTTCAGCCATAATAGCTGGTGAAGCCTTTAAAGTTTCCGGGGATCCTTCCGTTTTTCCCGAACAGTTGACCCAAGTGGCACCATGGGCTGTCAAAAGGATTTTTTGGAATGCCTACAACTGGGGGGGAGTGTATGAACCAAAGCCGGGTAAGCACTATTATGAATTCCCGGTAGGAAAATTTAATCCTTTGCTGGGAATGAGTTATTCAGAAATAGCAGCCAATAGTCGCACCATGCACAAATCTCAAGGCTTCGGTGCAACAGCGGATATCGGTGAGGGGACAGATTTTATCGAATTTGTAGATGGATTGGCTTACAGCAATTCACCTTTTGAGGACATTGAAGTAAGATGGAAGCTCCTGTCAAATGGTGCAGTCATTACCAAAAAGATTGAGACATTGGTTACAAGTTTTGACTTTGTGGAGCCGGCCAATAATGTCGAACAGTTGATTGAAATTAGGAAAGAATTAAACAAAGTTCAAGAGAATTTATCTTGGGTCAGGGATAAGCAATTGCTTATTAATCAATTGATACTGGAGGCAATAGGCTGGAAGGCCTTGTTTCTTTCTGACACAGAATTGAATTATCCTGAGGGTGATATAAAGGGAAAAATTATCCTCAATCAGGTCACAGCAAATCAAGTAATCCTGCAATCTTTCCGTGTTTTTGACCAAACATTATCATTGAAAGCCAATCTGGCAGACAATAAGTCAATCGTGGAAGAATTAGAATTTAAAATTCCTGCGGACCATTTAAATTCTCAACCTTACTGGCTCAGGAATGAACCTGAAAACAACCTGTATACGGTAAAAGACCAAGAGATGATTGGCAAGCCTTACAATGCGCCAACCATTGAGGGGATTTTGTCCTTTACTTTGAAGGGGCAACAATTTGAATTACCCATACCCCTGCAATACCGATACAATGATCGGGTAAATGGAGAAATCATCCAACCTTTTAAATTAGTTCCTGAAATAGCAGTAGCTGTCGAACAAAATAATGTGTTTCTACTGAACAAAACGCCAGGAAACTTGGATGTACTTGTAAAGTTTGGAAAAGAAATAAAGGAAGGGCAACTACATATCGACGGATTAAATGGTCTGGAATTTACAGTAAAGGATAAACTTATTGACGACAAAAATAAAACCATCCGTTATCATATTGAGCTGAAGAATGCAAATGGAGAAGAAAAATCTTCGCACAATGTTTATTATGAAACGATGAATGGTGAGGTTTATCAAAAGGATACCAAGCGTATACTGTATCCCCACATTCCCAACCTTACTTATTTTCCTGACGCCACTTTTAATTTGATACGGCTTAATATGGAAGTCAGCAACCAAACCATTGGTTATATCCAAGGAGCAGGGGATGACGTTCCTGGAATTCTGAGAAATTTGGGCTATACGGTAGTAATAATTGAAGATTCTCAGTTGGGGTCCGATTTATCAAGATACTCGACCATTATCACTGGTATTAGGGCATTTAATGTGAATCAAGCACTGGTCACAGGTAGTGATGCTTTAATGGAGTATGTTAAAGAAGGGGGAAACCTTATCGTTCAATACAATACGAGTGCTTCACTTTTGAGCAATGAATTTGGGCCTTATCCTTTGACTTTGTCAAGGGACAGGGTAACTGTCGAAAATTCTCAAGTTAAGGTGTTGCTTAAAAATCATCCTGTACTTAACGCGCCCAATAAAATCAGTACGTCAGACTTTGAAGGCTGGGTGCAGGAGCGAGGTTTGTATTTCCCAGGTACTTGGGATGCGCATTACCAAACACCTCTATTAATGCAGGATCCTGGCGAAACACCTTCGAAAGGAAGTCTTCTAGTTACCAATTTTGGTAAAGGCACTTATACCTATTCAGGAATTTCTTGGTTTCGGCTGCTTCCTGCTGGAGTACCGGGAGCTATCAAATTATTTGTGAATTTAATTGAGCAAGGTAATGAAGAATAGTAAGGAATATCAAAACTGGAACCGCTTGTATTGGCTTCAAATAGTGGTTTTAGGAGCTATAATTGCTATTTTATACTGGTTAACTAAACATTATTCATGAGTTCTCTGGATTGGACTATTCTATTTGGAACACTGCTGATCATAGCAGGATATGGCATTTATAAAACGTACGGGCCAAAGGATATGGACAAATATATCCGTGGTGGCAATGACATGAATTGGCTCACCATTGGTTTGTCGATTATGGCCACCCAAGCCTCTGCCATTACCTTTTTGAGTACACCTGGGCAAGCCTATTCAGATGGCATGCGGTTTATTCAGTTTTATTTTGGCTTACCAGTGGCCATGATTTTTATTTGTGTGTTTTTCCTGCCCATTTACTATAAACTAAAAGTTTATACTGCCTATGAATTTCTCGAACAAAGATTTGATCTAAAGACAAGAACCTTGACCGCTAGTCTATTTCTGGTACAGAGAGGTTTAGCGGCAGGTATTACCATATATGCCCCAGCTATAATATTGTCCACACTATTGGGGTGGAACCTTACCTTTACCAATGTATTTATAGGTTGTATTGTGGTGATTTACACCGTTTCGGGTGGTACCAAGGCTGTTTCTGTGACCCAAAAACACCAGATGACCGTGATGATGGGGGGCATGGTGCTTGCTGGGATTATCGTTATACAAATGATTCCGGTTAGTTTCACAGAAGCTTTGCATGTCGCAGGCAAAATGGACAAGCTAAATATTGTCAATTTTGAGTTTGATTTGTCTGACAGGTATAACTTTTGGTCCGGTTTTACTGGAGCTTTGTTTCTTTTCCTGTCCTATTTTGGAACAGATCAATCTCAGGTTCAGCGGTACCTGAGTGGTAAGACCCTGACTGAAAGTAGAATGGGCCTAATGATGAATGGCTTTTTGAAGGTGCCTATGCAATTTATTATCCTTTTTATAGGGGTGATGGTGTTTGTATTTTACCAATTTTTTCAACCTCCAGTTTTCTTTAATACCATACAATTAGATAAATTAAAGGAAAGTGAATATGTGCATGAATTCAATGATTTGGAACAAGAGTATACCAATATCTTTGAAAGCAAGGGGCAGAGTATAGATGGGTTATTGGGAGCCATCGAAAAGGAGGACCAAGAAGCTGTCGACCAGTACACAGCAGCCATTAGCGACCACTCTAAAGCACAGGAAGAAGTAAGAGACAAGGTTAAGGATTTGATTGTTAAAAATGATCCATTGGCAGAAACCAGAGATACGGACTATGTTTTTATGCGTTTTGTGATGGATTACCTTCCCCAGGGGGTCATTGGCTTGCTTTTCGCTGTGATCTTTAGTGCAGCCATGTCTTCGACAGCTTCAGAACTGAATGCGCTATCTTCTACCACTACGATTGATATTTATAGGAGGTCCATAAATAAAAAGAAAAGTTCACATCATTACATGAAATCCACAAGATGGTTTACAGTGCTTTGGGGGGTATTTGCTATTCTTTTCGCTACTTATGCCACTTTGTTTGAAAACCTTATTCAGGCCGTTAATCTATTAGGTTCCCTGTTTTATGGGAGTATTCTAGGGATTTTTATGGTCGCATTTTTCATGAAATGGGTAGGTGGGAGAGCAGTATTTATAGCTGCCATCATTACTGAAATTCTTATCTTGACACTGCATTATTTCAACGGAAAAACGGTCGGGGATACCAGCATTGACATAGGGTTTTTATGGTACAATGCCATTGGCTGTTTGTTGGTAATGGCGATCGCTGCAATTTTAAATTTGTTTTTCCCCAAGCGTGAAAATTCGATAGAAAATAAGGGATAGATAAAGACGTGGATTCAAAGACAAGGGAGAGTAAATGGAGGTTGGCTAACTTGAAAAATACCTGGCCGTCAGGACAGGCTCTGAGAAATGTCAGAAAAATCTATTGTCGACTTCGTGTTGAATGCCTTCAAAACGGAATAACCTGAGTTCGATTATAGATTACGAATTGTGGGTGCTAATCCTTTCCGAATTAAATGGTTAATTGCCTGATAACGCAAACCATCTAAGAATCAACCCAAATCTTATTTCCAGCGACGCCCTCCGCCGCGGCGGAGGGCTAGGGGGATTTCAACGGGAATAACAAGTTATAACGAATTGATATTTGGGACGTTGGCGAAAAAATCCCTCATACCCCCTTTAAAAGCGGGATTTACCTGATCTGCTTTTTCTGTATCTATTTAAAGGAGGGTACTTCTTAACGACAAAAACGTCATCTTACCCGTAGGTATATAAATCGGACTTAGGTTAATACTATAATGCTATCAACAATAGGAGCATTTTTCACCCATTGGCGGTATTTTTTCCATCTAGTCAAAGGTTTAGTCTCTATTGAAGACCTAAATTAATTGTTTCCTAATCAGAGCCCTAAACGGGTAAAATAAAATAGCCTCGGGTTTCAACCCGGGGTTTAAGCATTATAAACTTACGATTTTGGCGGTATTGTTGCCTGTTTTGCAACAATGCTGACAAAATCCAGACGTCAGTTAGCAACTTAACGTTACTTTTCCTAATTCTGAGAACCCAAGTTAAAGGCATTCCATATCCTTATTATTTGAGGGAATCGATTAATCGCCGGTTTAAGGCTACATAATCCGGATTACCTTCTGCTTTAGCCATTTCCATTGACTCCTGCGCGGTAGCAATAGCTTTACTTTTATTGCCTAAAGCCGCCTGGATTTTCGCCTTTAAATGAACGGTATAATACTTAGGGTCAGTTTCAACGGATTTTGAAACCCAATCAATGGCAGAATTGAGATCTTTCCCTTGGTTATAATAGTAGTTGGCCGCTTGAAATAGTAATCCGGCATCAATACTCTCCTGATCTATGAGCAACTCCTTAATTTGGCTCATGACCACCCGATCAACTTCCATTTCTATAGCGAGACCCACGGAAGTTTTGTCCCAGGAGATATTAAGTTGGGCACCCGAATCTGTTAGGTTCGAAAAATCGATTTTCATTGATTCAACTTCTTTTTTAAGCTTCTTTATAGGGACATTTAATCTAAGGGCATCATCAGATGGATTATATCCCATGGCTCCCCATAATTCAGTGTTTTTGGAAAAAATAATGGACCATGTTTTCTTTTCAGGAATGGTATAGATGGCATATTTTCCAGCTTTCAATGATTGCCCATTTACTTTTATATCCGTATCAAACGATAGCGTCGTAGGATTATTTGCACCTGTCCTCCATACACTTCCAAAAGGAACCAATTCCCCAAATATTTTTCTGTTTTTCTTGCTCGGTCTAGAATATTCTAGATGGATCATGGTAAGTCCAATTTGCTGGGAAACTTTACTATTAGGGCTTGCCTGAGGCATTTTAATCTGTGCAAAAAGACTCACTTGAACAATGGCAAAAAGCGCAATTAGGCAGACAATATTCTTTGTTTTCATGGATTTTATAATTAAATTGTTGTTAATCATCTAAGAGTAAGGTATACTTACAGTACGGGTAATAATATCGTTTAAGAGGTAATTTTATCCATTTGTAAAGATAAGAAATTTGTTAGTAAATATTTATCGTTATCAACGATGTTGCTTTAAGTAACCACTTACTTGATTTCTTTTTTCAGGAATTTTAGATGCTATTTATTTTAAATTAACTATCCAAAATCAACTAATTCTCTTCATGGCAATAGCAATTGTTGCGCCAAATAAATCTAAAAAAGAACTTAGTGCCTGGAAAGGCATTTTTCTTGAACTAGCACCAGATATTAACCTTCAAATCTATCCAGATATTCAAGACAAAGCGCTTGTGGAAGTAGTTGTATTGTGGCAACAGCCTAAAAATATCCTCAATGAGTTTCCCAACCTTAAACTCATTTGCTCAATGGGTTCTGGTGTGGACCATATCATGTCAGATTATATACCTGAAAATGTACCTATTACTCGAATTGTAGATCCTTGGCTTACATTTTCCATGACCAATTATGTGGTGATGGGAATTTTAAATTATCACCGGCAATTTGAACGCTACCTGATAAATAAAAAGTCCAAAACTTGGGACATGACACAACCTGAAATACCTATTTCAGTGGGTGTAATGGGTGTAGGAGAGTTGGGTGGTGATGTGTTAGATAAGGTGAATGCGCTAGGGTTTCCGTGTTATGGCTACGGTAATTCTTCTAAAGACGCCTTTAGGTATCCTTATTATCATGGTGAGCAATTACAAGACTTTTTGGATCAGGTCAATATTGTGGTCTGTCTGTTGCCTTTAACTCCTAAAACAGAGGGTTTTCTGAATGCAGCTTTATTTAAAAAATTTAAGCAAGGGACTTACCTTATAAATGTTGCTAGAGGAATGCACTTGGTCGAAGAGGATTTGATCCCTGCCATTGCTTCGGGTCAAGTTTCAGGAGCTTTGCTGGATGTTTTCAGAAAGGAACCGCTGGACAAAAATCACCCTTTTTGGGAGCAGGAAGAAATTATGGTCACCCCACATATTGCAAGTATTACCAACTATAAAGCGGCTGCTCCTCAAATTATAGCCAATTATAGAAACCTGAGCAATCACAGGCCTTTACTTAATGAGGTGAGCACAGACCAAGGATATTAAATTATACTTACCAGTTATGAAAAATTATACCATTCTTTGTCCCACTGACTTTTCTGAATGTGCGCTAAATGCCATTGAATATGCCGCTAGGTTAGGTGAAAAGTTGGGTGCGGAATTAATACTCTTTCATGTTCCTGACAAAGACGACTATCAAAAGCTTTTCCCAACCAAGGAAGTGGAAGACAGCCTGCATGCCGCAAGAAATAAACTTAACAATCTAGTAAAAGCAGTTCAAGAGGAAAGCCTTGAAAAAGGATTAGCTTCTTGTAGTGCGCTGATAAAGGAAGGGAAGACCGTGAAAACTATCCTTGACTATTCAGAAGATAATAACATTGACCTGATAATAATGGGAACTGAAGGAATCAATGAATTCAAAAACAATTACATAGGCACTAAGTCCAGCAATGTTGTCCTTGATGCCCTTTGTGATGTATTCATTATTCCTAGAAAGGTTTTCTTTCAGCCTCCCAGGAAATTAGTCTACGCTACTGATTACCTAGAAGAAGACAAGTTGGCCATTCAAAAAGTAGTAAAAATTGCCAAATGTTATGACGCTGAAATAGATGTAGTACACGTAAGTTCAAAATCAAATATAATAGACAAAGCTCAATACCAATGTTTGAAAGAGGATCTAGCCCCATTTGCTAATTATGACAAGATGAATTACGTATTAAAATCCTACCGAGATGACGCAGCATTGGGTTTAGAGAATTACTTGATTACTTCCAAGGGAAATATTTTATTTACCCTTAGCAAGAAAAAAAGTTGGTTTGAGAAACTTTTCATCAACAACCTTTCTAAAAAGATGTCCTATTTTATCAACAAACCACTTTACGTAATCAAGAACCTTTAAATTTAGCCTTTAGAAAAGCCTTAAATTCATCCCTAGTTTCTTTATTGGTAAAGATGCCTCCAAAGATTTTAAAATAACCTTTTAAGTTTATGGCATCCTTTTGATCATTTGGAGTATGGCTTTCTTCTTGCTTGGTAATATCAAGTTTTGACAAAGGGGATTCTTCTGTTTTAGGTGCTTTATATCCGGATATTCTATCTGCCTCAGAAAAACTCTGTTTGGATTTTTTTTGATAGCCAATTTTTTCCTCTACAATTCCTTTATTGTTGTGCGCCACAGCATCCTCAGGGTCAAGTTCTATAGCCCTTTCATAATCGGCTATAGCCCCCTTTAAATCACCGATTTTGTCCCTAAAATAGGCCCTGCTTGAGTACCGGTAGGGATTATTTGGATCGAGGTTTAACGCTTGGTCGAATGCCTCCATGGCATCATGGTTGCGCTCAAGAAGGTGCAGTACCACGGCCCTGTCTGAAATATAGGTAGTATTATAAGTGTCTGATTCAAGCAAAGAATCAAAATCAATCAATGCTTCCTCAAGCGCACCAAGCCTGGACTGAATGCGTGCGCGGTAGTGAAGGTAATCGGGAAGTTTTCCTTCCTTTACGATCAGTTTGTTAAATATGGCCAATGCTGCGTCAAATTTTCCTTCCTTGAAGAAAGAGATGCCTGTTTCTATAGTTTCCACCTTAAGTTTTCTTTAGTGTCATAATACATACAAAAGTAATGAAGGTATTGTTTCATTCTAGAGCTAATAATCCTTTATTCTTTTTATATTTGAGCTGTTTTAGTTTCATTTTTAAACCAGGTATGCCGAGTAAACCGGAAAGTATTTTAAAGGATCTGGAAGGAAATAAATTTGCCCCTATTTATTTCCTTCAAGGTGAAGAGCCTTATTTTATTGATAAAATTACGGGTTTTATTGAAAACAATGCATTGGCTCCACAAGATCGTAGTTTTAATCAAACGATAATGTATGGCAAAGATGCTACAATGGCATCAATTCTCACCAATGCGAAGCGCTTTCCTATGATGGCGGATAGGCAGGTTGTCATCGTAAAGGAAGCCCAAAACGTTTTTGAGCTGGGGAAAGAATTAGGGGATCAACAATTAATTGCCTACATCAAAAACCCACTTCCGAGTACTATTTTAGTTTTTGCCTACAAATACAAAGTGCTAGATGGGCGGAAAGCGCTAGCCAAAGAATTGGATAAAAAAGCCATACTGGTTAAATCAGATAAAGTTCCTGAATATAAGCTGGCACCTTATATCGAACAATACGTGAAATTAAAGGGACATACCATAGAAACCAAGGCTTGTCAGATCCTGGCTGAATCTATTGGAAATAATATGGAGGTGCTGACCAATGAAATTGATAAGATGATTATTAATTTTAATGAACCGGAGCAGATAAATTCTGGGCATATCCAGCAATACATTGGGATTAGTAAAGACTTTAATAATTTTGAATTGAACAAAGCTTTAAGCTATAAGGACGTTTTAAAGGCGAATACGATCATTAACTATTTTGGACAGAACAGCAAGGCCCATCCAGTAATCCCAATTTTAGCGCTGTTATTCATTCATTTCTCCCGCCTTCTATTGGTCAAAGCCAATAAAAGCCTGGGGGAAAGGGAACTTGCAAGCGTAATCAAAGTCAATCCATATTTTGTAAAAGAATATACCATAGCAGCAAAAAATTATTCTTTAGGCAAGATTATTGATGTGATAGGATACCTTAGAGAAGCAGATTTACGTTCCAAAGGAGTAACTGCTACAAATTCTGTGGAAGATAGTCAGATATTAAAAGAACTTATTTTTAAAATTCTTCATTGAGCGCTAATTGAGAATGAGAAAAACATTTCTATTTTATGGTTTATCCTTACTAATTTTCAGTCAGGTATATTCCCAGTCCAGTTTACATCAAACCAGTTTTGAAGCTAAGTTTCAGGATGCACTTGAACTGTTTCAAAAAGACCAATTTTCCTCCTCCCGAGAAGCATTTGACAGGTTGTCTATACATTCAGAAATAGTGGACAATAGTCGAGCAGTATCTGTTGCCTACTACAAGGCTTTGTCCTCACTTCGTGGGGAATTTCCAGAGGGTACCTCTCTAATGGATGCGTTTATTCTCGACCATCCCAATGAATCCCTTAGGAATGAAGCTGCCTGGTTTTTAGGCAACCATTATTTTGTCAATAGAAATTACAAAAAAGCAATCAACAATTATGATTTGCTCAGTAATGTACCGCTTTCAACAGACCGGCATCCGGAATTGTTTTTTAAAACGGGATACAGCTATTTTCAGCTAAAAAACTACACGCAGGCTAAAAGTTATTTCGAACGGGCAAAGACCTATCGCAGTCCTTATTTGGCAAGTGCTTATTTCTATTCAGGGTTTAGCTCGTTTGAACAAGATGATTTCGAGTCAGCGGCTAAGGATTTTAAAGAAGCCGAGAAATCCAGTGAGTACAGCTTGAAAGTACCTTATATGTTGGCTGGGATTTATTACAGACAACAAAAACTGGATACTTTGATTGACTATGCAGCGCCGATAATCAATAAAAAGAACCTTGAGAATAGCCAACAAATTCATTTGCTGCTAGCCGAAGCTTATTATGATAAAAACAACTTCATTCAGGCGGCATTCCATTATATGGCCTTCTATACGGCGAAGAAAGGTAAACTTTCCAGGGACCAACAGTACAAAGCAGGTGTTTCTCATTATGAGAACAAGCAATTTGCTGAAGCGAGTCAATTTTTTAAAGAAGTAGCATTAGTTAATGATGAATTGGGACATCTGGCCAGTTACTTTTTGGGTTACGCTTATATTCAGCAGAAAAATTTACCATTTGCAGCCAATAGCTTTAATGCTGCCTATAAGATGGACTTCAGACCGGAGATTAAGGAGGAAGCCTTGTTTAACTATGCCAAAGTAAGTCTGGAATTGGGCAAATTTCAGGAAGCGATCACGGCTTTAGACAATTACCTGAATGAATATCCACAGGGAAGCCAAAAAACAGCTGCTGAAAATTTACTCAGTGATGCACTTGTCAATACCAACAATTACCTCCGTGCGATTGGTCACATGGAGAAAATGCAGAATAAATCCACTAGAATAAAATCGGCTTTTCAGAAGGTGACCTTTTATCAAGCCATGACCTATTATCGGGACAATAACCTGACAGGAACGCAGCAACTGCTGGATAAGTCCCTTCAATATCCAATAGACAAATCACTACAATATCAAGCGCAATACTGGAAAGGTGAAGCCAATGCAGCCAATAATAGACCTGCAGCAGCAATTCAGGCTTACGAGAAACTAATTAGCATGAATCCACCTCCGATGGATCCGGGTTTGATAGGGACCCATTTTGGTTTAGGATACGCCTACTTTAACGATGGGCAGTATGAAAAAGCAGAAAGACAGTTTAAAACCTATACTGATAAATTAAAAAGCAGTAGGGACAAGCAGCATTATGATGATGCATTTATCAGACTTGGTGACACGTATTACGTACAAAAGAAATTTACTGATGCGGCCAATGTTTTTAGGCGTGCCGTAGCAGAAAGTAACCAATACAGTGACTATGCTTACTTTAGAGGTGGAGTAGTGGCTAATTTCCAGAACAATAACCGAGAAGCGATAAGGCAATTTGATCAGGTAATTAATAGCTTCCCAAATAGTTTGTACATGGAAGATGTGCTGTACCAAAAGGCGCAAATTCACATGGAAGATCTGAATTATGCACAGGGAAGTGATGTTTTTTCAATACTGATAAGTAATAAGCCTAACAGTCCTTTTATACCCTTTGCTCTAGAGGGTAGAGCAGTAGCCAATTATTCCTTAAAAGATTATAACGCTGCCATTGAGGATTATAAACTGATTCTTAATAAATATCCAAATGCTGAGAATGGTGAAACCGCCTTGGTGGGATTACAGGAAAGTTTGTCCTTACAAGGGAGATCACAAGAATTTTCCACGTATCTGTCTGGATACCGCAAATCGAATCCAAGCAATAACAACCTTCAGAATGTGGAATTTGAAGCAGCAAAAAGTCTGGTCTTTAATCAATCTTATAGGGAAGCCATCACCGCATTGCAAAACTTCATTAGAAATTATCCTAACTCGGCTCAAGTACCAGAAGTCAGGTACTATTTAGGTGACGCCTATTTTAGGTTGGGAGATAAATCCAAGGCTTTGGCCATCTATTACGAAATAGAAAATACCAGCGACAATAACCTAAAAAGTAGGGTATTCCATAAAATAGGGCAAATAGAATATGAAAATGGCAATTATTCCAAAGCCATTCCTTATTACCAGTTTACTGCTGAAAATGCAAGAAGTAAAGCTGAGGAGTATGAGGCTAATTTCGGGCTTATGCAAGCCTATTTTGAAACAAAAGCCTATAACAAAGCCATTTCAAGTGCTGATAAAATTCTCGAACTCGGAAATATTACCATTGATTCAGAACCAAATGCATTACTGATTAAGGCCAAATCCCTCGAAAACACCAATGCAGTGGATCAGGCGATGGTGGTCTACAAACAGCTAATGGAAAATCATAAAACCGAGCAAGGTGCGGAAGCGTTGTATAGAATTGCCCTTATGCATCACCAAAAAGGAGCATTTTCACTTTCTAACCAGTTGATTTTTGACAACTCCCAACCTTTTACTCAATATGCCTATTGGTACGGAAAGCAGTTTATAGTACTTGCTCAAAATTACATTTCCATGAAGGAAAAATTTCAGGCCAAAGCTACTTTAGAGTCCATCATTGAAAATGCTTCGGATGACACGGTCAAGCAGGAAGCCGAAACTTTATTGAAAACCATCAACACAGCCAATTAATGAAACCGATAAAATATTTATTAACTGGGCTGATGGTAATTACCGGAATCTCCCAGGGAATTTCTCAAGAGACACCACAGCCCCAAAGAGGAGAAATAAGAGATACGGAATTTATTATTCGGAAAGATAGGGTGCTAAGCCTACCAAGACAATCGAGGGTATTTGAAAAGAGCCCAGCTTTGCCACCGGTATCTTCCTCGATAAACTATAATTATCAGGTAAAAAACTTTGCTGCTACACTCGCTCCTGTTATCTTAAAATTTGAGCCTTCTGAAAAGGCTTTTCCAAAACTGGAAAATGACCAGACCCTGGCAATAGTTAAACTAGGGTATGGTAATTATTCATCCCCATTGATTCAGGCAGATTATCATAACCTTACCAAAGATGATTACACTTATGGTGCCCATTTTAAACACCAGGGATTTTATACGGGACCAGTAGACGGGAAAAATTCCGCAGAAGACCATACCGCTTTTTTACTTAATGGTAGTCTTTATAGAGATGATTTTGAGGTTTTTGGTAAAGTAGGGTATGAAAGAGACATGCATCATTTTTATGGCTATACTCCAGATCCGGAAAATGTAGTGTTGCAGGATTCCATTCGTCAAGTCTTCGGTACCCTCAAAGCGATGGCAGGAATAAGGAGAGTGGATAGGACAGAGCCATTCGATTATGAAGCCAATGTAGCATTGCGCTTGTTCAATGACCGGTTTGATGCGAAAGAAAGTGAAGTCGTAATACGAGCGAATGCAGGGTTTAGGGCCAATGATTTCCTAAAAGGAGGTATAAATACACTTTTGGCTTTTACTTCTCCAAGTGATATCTATTATGATGACATCGAACGTAATTATTTTAAGTTACAGCCCTATGTGCAATATGCCAAAGATGCTTTCAAGATAAAAGTTGGGGCGAACGTAATACAAGAAAACGATATAGTGGCCAATAAAGCAAAGGAATTTCATATCTATCCGATTTTGAACATGTCCTACTATGTGGTACCAGAATTGGGTATTTATGGTACGTATGAGGGAGATGTAGTTAGAAACACTTATTATAATTTTATTCGGGAAAACCCATTTTTGGGTCCCTCTGATAATTTGAAAAATACGATTCAGAATTTCCAGATTGATGCAGGAATATCAGGAAAAGCCAACGATCAGGCCAATTATAAGGTAGGTATTAAGTATGGTGATTTCACTAACATGCATTTTTATGGAAACAATGAAATGGACAGTACGAGATTCCAACTTATCTATGACAACAATACAAAAGTTATAGAATACCATGCCTCACTAGATTATGTGTTCGATGACTGGTACCAATTGGATGCCTCTGCGCATTTTTACCAATACACATTGGATGAAATTGAGGCAGCATGGCACCGTCCTGAATGGGAGGCAAAATTAAACAATACCTTTACACCCGATGAGAAGTGGCTGATTCATGCAAACCTTAATGCCATGGGGGGAATAGAGGCATTAAACCTCGCCTCGACCATTCAAAGGAAACTGGGGACCATAGTTGACCTTCAAATAGGAGCAGACTATGCCATTACCAATAGAATTTCTACTTTTGTCTATGGCAATAATTTGCTAAATCAAAAATACCAGCGCTTCAATAATTATCCTGTTCGAGCCATCCAGTTGATAGGTGGAGTAACTTTCAAATTTTAAGAGAAGGTAAACTCCAAAGCAAAATATCTGGTAAATGCTTAAAATTATAAAAATTGGAATAGCGGAATTATTGGTGTCAATATTGGCGATTTGCTGGTTTTACTTTAGCTTAGTGGATTAAAACAACAATTTTTAAGATGTCTGAGAAAAATTCCAAGGATCAAAATAGCCAATCCGATAATGATGAGGACTTTGGACTGCCTCCGGTCAATGTAACACCATTGGAAGGTGCCAAAGGTTCTGAGACTGGTTCAGGTGCAGTAGGTGAAAAACCTGGTGTTGAATCAAAAAATGTTCCACCGGCCGAAAAGGAAAAGGACAATACCTTAGGCGTCTTTTTAATCATTCTTTTGTTTATCCTTGGTTTAGGTTTTGGACTTTATTATTTCGGAGTATTTGATCAACTGAACCAGGGAACTTCGCCACAAAAGGCCGAGACTGAGTTACCAGCAGAACCAATACAATCTACCCCAGCACCTGAACAGGAAGCAGTTATCGAGGAACCAGTGGTAGAGGAGGAAATTTCTCCTGAGCTTTCTGAGTTTAATTCCCGAGAAAGCGCGCCAAGATACTTTTTAGTTGTTGCAAGCTTTATAGATGATGATCTTGCAAGAGATTATTCCAATAGACTCAATAAAGAAGGAGAGAATACGTTTTTGATACATCCCTACGGAAAGATCCATTATTTTCGACTGGCGATAGGCCAGTATGAGAATGTAGACCTGGCTTTAGAAGCAATGGAGAAGGTTCAGGGAAATTATAAAGAAAACTTATGGGTTTTGAAATACTAATATGATAATACTACAAACTTTGTCAACTAATGATGGCCTTCAGGCCATAGATTCTCTTGCTCTTATGGAAGGTGCAGGTTCCAACGATATTGGACTGTTGGATTTAATGATTAAGGGTGGCTATATGATGATCCCCCTTTATTTACTTTTTATCCTTGCCATTTTTATTTTTATTGAGCGTATTATCACCCTTAAAAAGGCCTCTACGACGCCTAAAGGGATGATAGACCAAGTGAAAATGATGGTGCAGAGTGGCAATATTCAGCAAGCCAAAATGTTATGCCAAGGGGAAGAAACACCTGTTGCACACATGATTTCTAAAGGATTGGAAAGAATTGGTAGTCCACTTAAAAATATTGAAGTGGCAATAGAAAATGTAGGGAAAATTGAAATTTATAAATTGGAGAAAAACCTCAGTTTATTGGCTACAGTTTCTGGTGCTGCTCCTATGATTGGCTTTTTAGGTACAGTTGCAGGTATGATTCGTGCATTTATAGGTGTAGCACAAGAAGAGGGTATGGTATCTCCTAAACTTCTCTCTACAGGAATTTATGAAGCCATGATCACTACAGCTACAGGTTTGGTGGTAGGTATTGTAGCTTATTTAGGTTATAACTATCTGGTAACCAGAGTATCTAAGCTCATCCACAATATGGAATACACCACGATCGAGTTTATTGATCTTTTACAGGACAAAAAATAATATGGCACTGCAGTCAAAAAATAAAATAGAAGCTAGTTTCAGCATGTCTTCCATGACTGATATTATCTTTCTATTGCTAATATTTTTTATGCTTACCTCTTCATTTATAACGCCATCAGGCCTTCCTGTGAATTTACCTTCTAGTGAAAGTTCGGATATCGTAATGCAAGAGGTAACGGTAAGTGTAACCAAAGATCTCAGGTTTGCAGTCAATGACAAGCAGGTCTCCAGAGATGAAATTAAAAATGCACTGGCAGCGTTATTAAAGGAAAATAAAGGATATGTGGTTTTACATATCGACAAAGAAGTGCCAGTGGAATATTTGGTGGAAATAGGGGGCTATGCAGCCAACCTTGGTGCCAATGTTACCATAGCAACACAACCGTTTAAGTAAGAGATGGAAGTTTGGGAAGACGATAAGGCTATAGCGGAAAATAATCGAAAGGCATTAATCATAACGCTTATCTTTAATGTATTGCTTTTGATTGGGCTCTATTTTATTATGGTGTGGAAACAACCGGTTCCTCCCATGTCTCAATTTGGGCTGGAATTGAACCTTGGTTTTTCAGATGTTGGTTCGGATTCGAAGCCATCAGATACACCACCTTCTCCCAGTCAGGAAGAAACTACAGAAGCAGCGGCGCCTGGCGAACCTGCTCCACAAATCACAGAAACTGTAGTGCCCGTAAGCCCCCCGAAATCCAACCCTGCACCTGCTGAGCCTCAAAAAAGTCAGCCAAAAATTGAGGCTATCGCCAAAACCCCAAGCCCGGTAAAGGCGGAAAAGAAAGTGGTGGAGAAAAAAGAAAGTCCCAAGGAGACGACTCCCAAAGCTGAAGTTCCAGTTAAAAGTCAACCTGAAAAAGAACCTCAACCTGAAAAGGTAGAAAAACCACAACCTACGGTGGACCCCAGAGCTATATTTGGTGCTAGAGGCACCAAAGGAACTGCCAATCAACCTTCGGCTGGTAGTAGTCAGGGAAACAGTACACAAGCAGGAGATGAAGGCAATCCAAAAGGAACAATAGACGGAAGGTCAATTTTACAATCAGGTAAAGGCAATACCGGTGAAGGTGGGGGGTATAACCTTGATCTTGCGGGTTGGGATTTCTCCTCTAAACCAAACATTCAAGACAGGCTATCCAATAGAAATGGGAGAATTGTTTTTAGAATTACAGTGAATGACAATGGTAGGATTGTACAAGCTATTCCACTCGAATACAATGTAAGCAATGAAGTTTTAAATTATTACCGGACTGTAGTAAATGGACTGTCCTTTAAGCGGCAAAGCGGTAACTCTACCGCCGAATACTCCACAGGAAGAATCACCTTTATCATCCGAGTAGATTAATTGACCTCAATGAACTATCAATCCTCCCTTGACTTTTTGCTCCAGGCCCTGCCTATGTTTCAGCGTGTGGGAGCCTCTGCCTTTAAAAAGGACCTCAGCAACACCTTAAAACTTTGTGCGCACCTGGGTAACCCCCAAAATAAATTTAAAAGCATTCACATTGCGGGCACCAATGGAAAAGGCAGTACAGCACATGCCCTAGCTTCGGTATTGCAAGAAGCTGGCTTTACAACCGGGCTTTATACTTCGCCACACCTAAAATCATTTAGAGAAAGAATAAAAATCAATGGCTTAGAAATACCTGAAAGCGAGGTAATAAGTTTTGTGGAAGCTAATAAGTCCTTTTTGCTAGAATTAAAACCGAGTTTTTTCGAAATGACCGTTGCCCTTTCTTTTGATTATTTTTCTAGGATGGGAATAGATTATGCCGTTGTAGAAACAGGCATGGGGGGTAGGTTTGATAGCACCAATATTATTCAGCCCATCTTGAGTATCATTACAAATATTGGATTTGATCACGAACAATTTCTAGGAGACAGTCTCGATAAAATTGCTTTTGAGAAGGCTGGAATAATCAAAGAAAATGTGCCTGTTGTGATTGGTCAAACACAAAATGAAACCTCCGAAGTATTTCGAAATAAAGCATTAGAAAATAAAGCAGCCATTTCATTTGCTGACCAATGCATCCTTGCCAAATTTAATGGATACACAACGGATACAAATGGCAAGAGGCAGGTTGTTTATGACATTATTGGGTCTTCTGCATTTATAAAAAAAGTTCACTTGGACCTATTGGGAAGTTATCAGGCCAAAAACCTACCAGGTATTTTATTAGCTCTAGACTTATTGAAAGACATGGGTCTCCAAATTGATCAAAAACATGTATCCGCTGGTTTGGTCAATATTGTCAAAAATACTGGACTAAAAGGACGCTGGCAAATCCTTTCTGAAAAGCCTTTAACTATTTGTGATACAGGTCATAATGTAGATGGTATTCAAAACATTGTTGCGCAATTAATGGCACTTAAACATGATCAACAACTCTATATGGTGTTGGGTATGGTGAAGGATAAAGACCATCACAAAGTATTGAAAAAATTACCGAAAGAGGCAGTTTATATTTTTTGTGAAGCCGATCAACCTCGTTCAATGCCTGCGGAGTCACTCAAAAGTCTGGCAGCTACTTTTGGTTTGAATGGGATCGTGGTTACTGAGGTAAATGCTGCATTGGCCTATGCTAAAGGAAAGGCAAGAGCAGAGGACCTAATTTTTATTGGAGGAAGTACCTTTGTTGTTGCAGAAATAAATGAATTATAAAAATGGGAAGAAATAAACTAGAGCGGTTCCGACAAATCGAAGAGAACGCCAATGTGATACAGCCCGGAAAAGAAAACTTTGAAAAGATAAAAGGAAACTGGAAAGCCGTTCAGTTTCAAAACGAGGTACAGATGGTTGTTGAATTGGCCTGTGGCAGAGGGGAATTTACAGTAGGTCAAGCTAGAGCTGATCCAGAAAAGAATTTCGTTGGAGTAGATATCAAAGGAGGCAGGATTTGGAAAGGCAGTACTATTGCCATTGCAGAAGGCTTGCAAAATGTTGCCTTTTTAAGAACTCAGATAGAGTTGATAGAGGCCTCTTTTGATGAAGGTGAAATAGATGAGCTCTGGATTACTTTTCCAGATCCAAGGCCTAAGGACAGGGAAGAGAGAAAAAGACTTACTGCACCGAAGTTTCTGGAAATGTATAAAAAAATCATGACCCCGAAGGGCCATGTTCATTTCAAGACGGATAATACTGGATTGTATGAATATACCTTGGAGTTATTTAAAAATAGAAAAGACATCGTCCTTTTCAAAAACACCAGAGATTTTTACCAATCAGAATGGAAAGACAACCACCATGGCATCATGACGCGTTATGAGAAAATGTTTATGGAGAAGGGCGAAACGATCAAATACATAGAATTTGGCTTTAAATAAGGCTAGTCTTCCACTTCAAGAGCTTCCAAGATATCAGCCATTTCATCAAAATCTTTTATTCCTGGCTTAATTTCATGCCCTGCCTTCATACTGATACCTTTTAATGGTATTGTGTCCAAAAGTTGGTCAACATTTTTATCATCAAACCCAAAACCAAGCAGTAGCTCACATTTTGCAGCTATTTTTTTGATTTCTTTCTGAATTTCCCCTGTAATTTCCATGGAGGTATCAGATTCGAGGTTTAGCAAGATGTCGTTTTCTCTTAAAGTGGGCGCCAAGTCCAAAAGATCATCCAAGTCTTCGGCTTTTTCCAATGTATATTTAAAAATTAAGGAGTAACTGGTGTTTTTAAGCATGGGGAGATGAAGTCTTTCGGCTATTTGGATGTAAGAAAATCCATCATATTGTGCCATCGCCTCTAAGATATTATCAGGATGACTGTTTGAGAATTCCGCAACATATTCCAACCCGGATAACCAATCTGTAATTTCTTTAAAAGCTGTAGGAGTTACGTAGTATTCATTGTTCTTTTCAAGGGAAAAACCCATGAGGTTAACATACATTCCGGAACAATAGCGTGCATCGCTTAAGTTGTTGACATTACTTATCTTTACAAAAGTTTTTAAAGCCATTTTATTTTAGTGGATTATTTGCGTAATTTTCAATTGAATTCAAAGATAGAAAATGAAAATTTTTAATAAAAGGTATTGGTTGCTACCTCTCCTTATTTTTATGGGTAGCTGCGCAGAAGAGCGAGAGGATCCTGAATTAATTACTTCAACTTATTACCCATTGGCAATAGGAAATTTTTGGGATTACAATGTTGACGAAACGATCTATTTTGGAGAAGATGACTTTGAAAAAGAAAGTTATTATTATAGAGATGAAATCGCTGACTTTTATCTCAATGAAGAAAAGGAACTGGTTTATCTATTCCATCGAAAGAAATCTTCAAATAGAAATGACTGGACAAACGAAGTGGTATATACGGCCAAATTTAGTAATAAACGTATCATTAAGAATTACAATAATCAGCAGGAAATCATCCTGGTTTACCCTGTAGGATTGGATTTCAGTTGGAATGGAAATGCCCTAAATAATAATTTAGAGCAAAGTTATTTTATTGAAAGTACAGGGTCTTATATATTGAATGAATTTGCCTTTCCTGATGCTGTTAAGGTTAGAATAAGTGAAGAGGATGATTTAATCACCATCAGGGACAACAGGTATGGGGTATTTGCAAATAATATTGGCTTGGTTGAAAGTTTCTATGAAGTATTTCAATATTGTTCCAGAAATGATTGTTTAGGTGAACAAATTATTCAGGAAGGCCGTTTTACTCATTTGAGGCTTATCAATCATGGTAAATTATAGTGCAGCATTAGCTTTTGTTTTCTGTTTAATTGCAGCCAATGTAATTGCCCAAGACAGGTATGCTGTGCATTATAAATTCAAACCAGGAGCTATCTATAGTCTGGAACAACCTGAAAGCTGGTTGTCCCAAAAAGCATTGCTTCGAAGGGATAGGGATAAGGTTTTGCTGGACAGTACAGACTTGCCAGTGGCAGATAAATATGTTGAGACCTTGAGTGCGTTTGTAAATGACTTTATTTTTCATTCCAAATGGCTGAATGCTTCCATTGTTCATGCTTCGTCAGCGGAAATAAAACATATCGCAGCATTGGATTTTGTTAGTGCCGTAATTTTGGTAGCCAAGGGTGGGCCAAGTTCTTTGGAAAGTAGTACAAAAAATTACAAGTCTAAAAGAAAGAAAAAGCGGCTAAAGAAATCCAGAGAAACCTCCAATTTCTCTTTTCAAAATAGTGTTTTAGGCATTTCAGATATGCATAATGCTGGATATACCGGGGAAGGTGTATTGGTAGCGATCTTTGATGCTGGTTTTTTGAATGTAGATAAAATTCCGGCATTTGATCATTTGTTTGAGGGCAATAAGATTGCTGCCACAAAAGATTTTGTATTGGCAGGGTCTACCACTGTTTTTAGGGCAGATACCCATGGGACGGGTACTTTATCACTAATGGCTGCTTATGATCCCAAAAACCTCATTGCAGGAGCCTACGGTGCCAATTATATATTGTGCATTACAGAGGATGTAGATTCTGAATATAGAATCGAAGAATACAATTGGGTCAGAGCCGTAGAATTTGCAGATAGCCTTGGAGTAGATGTGATCAATAGTTCTCTTGGGTACAATTTTTTCGATGATCCCAAAATGAATTATTCCAAGGAGGACCTGGATGGAGAAACCGCAATAATCACCAAAGGAGCAAATATGGCTGCAGAGAAAGGAATACTTGTGGTCAGTAGTGCTGGTAATGAAGGAAACATTAGCTGGAAGACGATCACCGTACCAGCGGATGCGAAGGGAATAATTGCCGTGGGTGCGGTAAATAGAAATTTTGAAAAAGCAGGGTTTAGCTCCGTTGGTCCAAGCATTGATGAACGGATAAAACCAGAACTTGTGGCCTATGGCACAGGAGTCACACTTTGGAGGCAGGAGGAAGGCACTAGTAGTTCAAGTGGAACTTCTTTTTCTGCACCACAAGTAGCTGCATTGGCGGCAGGTTTGAGGGAAGCAAACCCTGATTGGACAAACAAAGAATTAAGAGATCAGTTATTACTTAGTGGCTCGCAATATTCCGATCCTGACAATGAACTTGGTTATGGAATTCCGGATTTTACAAGAGCCATGTTTGGAAGATTTGATAAGAAAGGTGATCCGGAAAAAAGTAACGTAGCGCGAATCTATCCCAACCCCTTGATAGCCGATCAATTGCTTGTTGAATTCGGAGTCAGTACATATTGCACCATGAAACTGTATTCAAGTAATGGAAAGGTGATCAGTGAACATGATTTGGAAAGAACGGGAAACAATTTCCCCTACAGTGTGAACATGAAATTACTGAATCCTGGAATATATCTGGTTGAATTACAAGATGATTCGACCGTTTCAAAGGTGAAGTTGTGGAAGAAATAAGGAATTGACCTTAAAATTACCTTTTTTTGTACATCATTCGACTATTATTTTAACCTAAACTCCATTCTTTATGAATCCTTTAATAGCGCCTTCAATATTGGCAGCCGATTTTGCTAACCTTCAGAAGGAAGTAGAAATGATTAATGGTTCTGTAGCAGATTTTATCCATCTAGACATTATGGATGGCGTATTTGTTCCCAATATTTCTTTCGGCTTACCAGTTGTAGAGGCTGTTAACAGGTACGCAAAAAAGCCACTGGATGTACATTTAATGATCGTGGAACCAGACAAGTACCTTGAAGCTTTTCACAAAGCTGGTGCCGCTCAAATCACCGTACATCTGGAAGCTTGCCCTCATCTACATCGTACGATCCAGGCTATCAAAGCAATGCATTGTAAAGCAGGAGTGGCGATCAATCCACATACACCGGTAAGGCATTTACAAGATATTATTAGAGAGGTAGATACTGTTTTAATTATGTCTGTTAACCCTGGTTTTGGGGGACAAGAATTTATAGGGAATACATATAAAAAAATACATGCTTTAAGTGAGTTAATCGTAGAGACGGGCTCCCATGCAAAAATACAAATTGATGGGGGAGTGAGCTTAGCCAACGCAAAAAAGCTATTTGAAGCCGGAGCAAATGTTCTAGTTGCAGGGAATTTGGTGTTTTCTTCTGAAAATCCTAAAGAAACAATTAATAAGCTTAAATTTATTATTTAAATTCAATAATTATTCCTTTCCTATAATTTTTAGCATATTTTTTGGTTCATTGTTTGTTAAATTGGTTGATTCTGACTTAATTGAAGGTTAGATAGGGTTTAATAAATTGAGAAAAAATTATGAAGAAATTATTTGGATTGGCCTTTTTAATCTTTGGTTTAATAGGTTTTAATGCGCAAGCACAAGATGAAGCTGTAGAAGAAATTACTGATGAAGAAATTGCAAAATTTGCTGCAATGGAGGATTCTGTTATGTCTTTTTATGAGCAAAAAAATGTAGAGTTAGTAGCTATGATTAAGGAAAATGAAGTCATAGATGGTGCTGGCCGATACAATGAAATAAAGGGTGCTTGGGAAGATGAAGCCAAGCTTGCTGAAATTGAAATTACGGATGAAGAGAAAGCGGCTTACGACTCAATTTTGGAATTTATGGGTTCCTTAAGCACAGAAGTAAGAGAAATGAAAATCGGCTTGATAAAGAATGATGACGTTTTAGGGATTGCTACTTACAATAAAGTAAATAAGGCAATGAAAGCAAATCCTGAGGTTAAAGAAAAAGTGGATAGCGTAATGGCGGAGTTGAAAGAGAAGAGAAGTCCAGATGAAGAGGAAAGTTCTTCTGACGCCAGTTAATACCTGAATTCTTAAGAGTTAAGAAAAAAAACCCTCACTTTTGAGGGTTTTTTTGTTTTATTGCGTTAGTAAATTAAATACTATTTATAACTATGGAATTGAATAAGCGATTGGTTTCTTTGACCAGCCTGATTTTAGTTTTACTTTTTATTATTACTTTTCAAAGTAAAGCGCAGGAGGATATTTTTGGAATAGACAGGAAGATTAAAAGCAAAAAAAGTGACAGCGAAATGGGTAACGTATTTAGAAATGCGGTCAGTAATTTTTCCTTTGAATTGTCTTCAGGAGCAGGATTTCAAGAACACCGACTTACCTTTAATAGTGAAATTCCTGAAAATTATCCGATCACGGATTTGTCCACCAACCAGGTGCCGGATATTACAAGTGCAGATACTATTTTATTTAGAAATGCTAATTTTGCCTATCCAGTAAACGTGGGGTTTCGTCTCAATTTATTTGATATGCTCGTTGTAGGTGCAGGGTATGGCAGAGAGTGGGGAAGTTTGGATAAATTCAATGGTGCAGGGAATACTTTCACCCTAGAAGAAGAGCGCTATACTTATGATAAATTCTATGGTACAGTTGGCTTGGTCCTTTGGGACGCTAAAAAGCGCAGTGCATTTCTGAGATGGCAGTATAGGAAGTATTCCGAGGGCAATATTTCCATGCAAAACCAGCTTAAACAAAGAGCAAGACAGTATTATCCATGGAGACTAGTTCTGGAAGGAGAGTTTGGATCCATGAATATAAAGAAATCCCTTGATCCACAACTTACTGCCAGTACAGGATATTATGGAGTTGGACTTAGGTTTGAGCGGGAATTATCAGAATATTCAAAAGTTTTTATTAAACCAGCTGCAGAATTCAGACCTTACGACTATAATATGACGGATCCTACGGAAATTCAGGGCGTCAAACAATCCATTTATACTTTGCAGGTAGGAATCTCTATGAGTCTCCCAGGTTCCAAACGTTGTAAAGTCGCAGGTTGTAAGGTAGTTATGAAGCATCTCCACAATGGTGTTGAGTACCGAGGAAGTTCAATCTGGAAAAGACAGAATAGAAAAGTGGGTCAGTGGTATGGCAACTGATTTTGGGGTTTTTCAGGGTTATTTTCTAAATTAATTCTTGTAAAATGGAAAATTAACTCCATGAATATAAAAAGGATACCTAATAATTGAATTGTAAGAAATATAATATTTTTCTAAACCTTTACTTTTCGCTATCTTGCGGGTTATAAGCGAGAAAAATTAAATATGGCTCAAGGAGAAAACGAGAACATCATTCCGATTAATATTGAGGACGAAATGCGTGGTGCCTACATCGATTATTCGATGTCGGTAATTGTTTCCCGGGCTTTACCGGATGTAAGAGACGGTTTAAAGCCTGTACATCGCAGAATCCTTTATGGAATGCAGGAGTTGGGGGTTTCCCACAACAAGCCTTATAAAAAATCTGCCAGAATAGTCGGTGAAGTATTGGGAAAATACCATCCACATGGTGATTCGGCTGTTTATGAATCTTTGGTTAGAATGGCCCAAACATGGTCATTGCGGTATCCATTAGTAGATCCACAAGGAAACTTTGGGTCCATCGATGGTGATAATCCTGCGGCCATGAGGTACACAGAGGCAAGGTTGAGAAGGATTGCTGAAGAACTGCTGACCGATATCAATAAGGAAACTGTAGACTTTCAGTTAAATTTTGATGACACCTTAAAGGAACCTATAGTTTTACCGGCCAAAATTCCGGCTTTATTACTAAATGGTGCCTCTGGAATAGCTGTTGGTATGGCCACTAATATGGCTCCTCACAATATAGGTGAAGTGATTGACGGAATCTTTGCCTACATAGACAATAATGACATCACTATTCCTGAATTAATGGAGCACATTACTGCTCCTGATTTCCCTACCGGAGGTATCATATATGGATACAATGGTGTTAAAGCAGCATTTGAAACTGGCAGAGGAAGGGTAATTCTTAGAGGCAAGGCTTCAATTGAAACCAAAGATTCAGGCAAGGAGATGATTATCATCCACGAAATCCCTTACCAGGTCAATAAGGCCTCAATGGTTGAGAAAACGGCGCAACTAATCAATGAGAAGAAAATTGATGGAATTTCCGCGATTAGGGATGAGTCTGACAGGCAAGGTATGCGCATTGTGTACGAACTCAAAAAAGATGCCGTACCAAATGTAGTGCTTAATAACCTCTACAAGCACACACAACTTCAAACTTCCTTTAGTGTGAATAATGTTGCCTTGGTAAAAGGCAGACCTTTTACATTAAATCTGAAAGACCTTATTCTGCATTATGTGAACCATAGGCATGAAGTAGTTGTCCGAAGAACAGAGTATGAACTAAAGGAAGCCGAAAAAAGAGGACATATCCTAGAAGGGTATCTGGTTGCCTTGGATAATATTGATGCAGTTATCCAGTTGATCAGAGACTCAAACGATCCTGAAACGGCCAGAAATGGTTTGATGGAGAAATTTGAGCTTACAGAAATCCAAGCGCGGGCAATTCTGGACATGAGGCTACAACGCCTTACTGGAATGGAAAGGGCCAAAATCCAGCTTGAATATGATGAGTTGATGAAACTTATTGAGGAATTGAAAGATATCCTTGCAGATAAGGAGAGAAGAATGCAAATCATTAAAGATGAATTGCTAGAAATAAAAACCCGCTACAACGACGAAAGAAGAACCTCCATCGAACACAATGCAGAGGACTTCAATTATGAGGACATGATTCCAAATGAGGAAGTGGTAATTACCGTTTCCAATCAGGGATATATTAAAAGAACGGTCCTCACAGAGTATAAATCTCAAAGTAGAGGGGGCGTAGGATCAAGGGGAGTAAGCACCAAGGTAGATGATTATACCGTCTATCTATTCACCGCTTTGACCCACAATTACCTATTGATATTCACAGATCAAGGTAAACTTTTCTGGCTCAAGACCTACGCAATACCGGAAGGTAGTAAAACATCCAAAGGCAGACCCATCCAAAATCTTATTAATATTGAGAGTAGTGATCGCATCAGATCTATTATTCAGGTCAAAGATCTGGGAGATGTAGACTACATCAATAACAACAATATTGTGATGGTGACTAAAAAAGGTATCATCAAGAAAACTACCTTGGAGCAATACTCTAGACCAAGAACAAATGGTATCATTGCCTTGAATATTAGGGAGGATGACCAACTGTTGAATGTAGAGTTGACCAATGGCGATGCGAACATCGTAATAGCGTCAAGTTCTGGGAGGGCAGTTCACTTCCATGAATCCACTGTAAGGCCAATGGGTCGAACAGCTACGGGGGTTAAAGCCATTAACCTGGGAGGAGAAGAAAATTACGTAATTGGCATGGTTTGTGTTCAAAGAGATGACGCCACCCTACTCGTCGTAACAGACAAAGGGTATGGAAAACGTTCTTATTTGTCTGAATACAGGATCACCAATAGAGGTGGAAAAGGAGTGAAAGCGATGAATATCACCGAGAAAACTGGTGGATTAGTAGCTATAAAAGAGGTGGTAAATACAGATGACTTGATGATTATAAATCGATCAGGCATTACCATAAGGACTCCAGCAAAAGGGATCAGAGTGATGGGAAGAGCTACTCAGGGTGTTAGGTTAATCCGACTAAGTGAAACTGATGAGATTTCTTCAGTAGAAAAAATTGAAAACTTAGAGGAAGATGAACCAATAGATGCTACTGAGGATCCGGAAAATCCAAACGAACCAGAAACTCCTAACGAACCTGAAAATAATCAGACGGAGGACAATGAAGATAATCCTATAAATGAATAATAATTGAAACCAACAAAGAACCGCACTTATAACATGAAAAAGTTAATTTTATCGTTGGCTTTGGTGGGCATCGCCTCAACTGTTGCCTTTGGCCAAAAAAAGGTAGTTAGATCTGCTGAGAAAAACTTCAGTAGAGGAAACCTCGAGGAAGCCTATACTGAAATCAAATCCGCACTCACGGATGAAGAAACTGGGGCACAATCTGAAACTTATTTTATTAAAGGTAAAATAGAAACACAGATTTTTGAAGTAGATTCATCCAATACGGAAACTACAGTAGCATTAGGTCGTGAAGCTCAGCAAAGTTTTATTAAGACCTTCGAAATGGAGAATACTGACTCCACGAGTAAAGTTAGCCAAGACTTATACAAAGAGGTCGTTCCTGATATGCCCCCCAATTTTCAAGGCGAAGGTGTGTACAGGTTGAAAAATGCAGCTTTTAACAAAGCCATAGCAAAATACGAGGAGGAAGACATGGAGCTTTCTCACGAATTTTTCTCTTTGGCAGCTGACTTAGATCCGAAAGATACTTCCATAGTATTCAATGCTGGATATACTGCAAACATGATCAGTAATACCGAAGCAGCAAAAAAATACTTTACAAAATTGCTGGTTGTAGAGGATTACAATAAATTGAATGCCTACTATTTCCTAATTCAAATTGCTAGTGCCGAAGACAATGATCCTGAAGAGGCTTATCGTGTGGTAACTGAATCAAGAGTAGAGTATCCAGATGACAAAGGTTTAGCAGAATTTGAAATCCAGTTGTTACTTCAGTTGGATAAAATGGATGAAGCGATGATTTCTATTGAAAAAGCTTTAGAAAATGATCCTAATAATTCTGCCATTCTATTAAGGTATGGTTATCTTAAAGAAAAATCCGGAGATTTGGAGGGTGCTTTAGAGGAATACAAAAAAGCTGTAGTGGCAGATCCTGAATTCTTTGAGGGTAACTATTATGCAGGAGCTATCTATTTGGATAAAGCTAGAGATATTGAAACTGAGGTGAATAATCTTTCTGATGACGATTGGGAAGCTAAATCTGAAGGTATGCTTGAGCAAGCAAATAATTTGTATGTGGAAGCGTTACCTTATTTCACTATGGCATCAGATTTGCAACCTGATAATACCGATATCATGGAAATTTTATATCGTGTTCACAGCCGATTGAAAAATGATGCAAAAGTAGAAGAATACAATAAAAGACTTACTGAAATACTAGGAGAAAACTGGTTGGAAAGATAATTCTAGAAATTAGATTTCAATTGATAAAAAGACCCAAGCAATATGTTTGGGTCTTTTTATTTATTTCAGCCGAAAAAATCCTACTCCACTTCTTCAGCAGGCTTTTCCATCATCCAAAGCTGACCATTCCGGAATAGCATGCTGTAAGCTTCTAAGCCTTCTGGCACAAAATCATTTATTACCCTACACATGAAGTCTAGGACGGCGATGCGGGGAGGGTATTTTTATTGTATATATTCCTGGAAACCCATTGGTATTCTAAAGAGACTTTAAAACAAAACAAAGTTTCCTAATTTACTAGTTTTAATAGAAGCAAATAACTTACAAAAGAAAAATGATATAAAGACAAACTCCTATTTGGGCATTTCTATTTTTAACGTTAAGCTCACTCTTTTTGAAATTTAAATATTTCATAACGAATAAAATCCTCTTCTTTTTCTGGTTCGATTAAAAAAAGAAGTCGGTTTCCAGGCATAATTGCTGATAGTTTCCCATTTGGGGGAAGAAGCAGATCGGACGAAATCTGGCCATCCTGATTGAATAATATTAGTCGATGATTGGAGGGGTCTTTCGATTGTAAATATCTAGGGTTGTCAATCATTTTTTGCTCAATTAGGCCTTCGGATATAGTAGTGATATAATCAAGTATAAGGGTTCCATTTTCAAGTTTATGTAGTTTATGGTTTTTTGATATGATAAGTATTTTTGTGTTGTAAATGGGTAAATCAGTTTTTGTGATTTTACCTGGACCTAGTTTGATAAAGTCTTCATGAGTGATTTTAATACGCTTTATAACTTTTTCGCTATTTAGGTCATAAACCGTGATTTCATTATCAAGAGTTCCTGTCAGATAAAGTTTTTGCTTCTCGTTGTCAAGAGTGTAAACAGGGCCAAACATTGTAGAGATAGAAAGGTCAATATTATCTGAGATACCTCTATCTGAAATAGAAGCAATTCGGAAGGTTGTATCTTTTCTCCATGAATTAATCTCGATCATCTTGCTATCGTAAAATTCATAATCCATTTTAAAGTACAAGGGTACTTCATTAGGGTTTATTATAAAAGAAGGAATTTTATCATTTTCCCTAGGATAGAAGTAACTGAGGCGATCTACCCTGTCGTATAAAGAGATTGCTGAGTGAGCAGAAAAAATTTGCTTCTCCTTAAGCTTAAGTTGTTGATCATAGAGAAGAATTTCAGCATTTGTAATCGCCCAGATGTCCCCAGTTGAGGAAAAGGATAACCCATTCAAATTTGATAAATATTGACCTGGGGCTTCTCCTTGCATGTTTTTACTCAAGAGTATTTTCCCATTTTCGTCGATTAAGGTTATTTCCAAGCCTTTGGAAACGTGAGTATATCCTAAAAACAAATCAGACTGAAGATGGTAATCAACTATTTCTACAGGATTCAGACTATTTATCTTGAATTCACTTTGCTTTTCAAGCAAAAAGTTCAATTTATCAGGAGCGTCAGACTTTCTCAAAAAGAATACTACAGATAAAAGAATTACTGTTATTGGGAACAAAAAATAGATGACCTTTTTTTTGGTTGATCGATTCATATACATTAATTTTTTTAGTTGACCGGTTAGATTTATACGATATTTTGAATATAAAATTTGACTTCATTCACCATTCTTTTGATCATGTTGTGGAAGATTGGCTTTTTAAATTGAAACCTGTTGATTCGATAGGCTAATTCAAACGGAAAGAATTCGTTATTACTTTTACTTACCCTTGAAAATGTAGGCCTTATCAAGGGTTTGATCTGATGGTTGGTCGTATGTACCACTTTGAAATTCAAACCAAACTCACTTGGGACTTAGTTGATCGAATTAGTCCCTTAATAAATAAAAATCTTTATACGGTTAAGGCGGATTTTCCACCATCCTTTTCTTGAGATCTTCTAAGATTACTTCCTTTATCTTATGTCTGTTGAAACGGTAAGTGTATTCATCGATATACGGTTTGTGGGTAACAGAATGGTATATGCCTCTCAGGCAGGCCTTAAATAACATAATTGTTATATGTAGTTGGTGAAAATTGTCTGCCTTCTTTTCTGATTTTTCCTAAACCAAAATGGGGTACTCACTTTCAAGTCCCTTATAGCCAGTCCACTTGTAAGTTCGCACTAATGTATTTGGTGATATATGATCCAACATGAACTGATTCAGATGTTTTCTTGCATCATTCTCCACAACTCGGCCGTAGATACGGGGAACACCTTTCCCTTTCCTCTCCACAGCCACTAACAAGATCTGTTTCTTGCCTTCATTACATACTATAGCCACTTCGTCCTGACCTCCTACAAAGGTCTCGTCTACATCCAACTTGCCACTCATCGGGATATTTCCACTGCTAGACATTGCTCTCATCATCTTTTGCTTGAACAGCCACCAGGTCTTTTGCCTTAGTTCCAACTTTCTGCTCAATTCGGTGCTAATAAACCCACTTTTACTAGTGGAAACATAGTATACAATGTAGAAAGCCTTCAAAATTGAGAATTTGCATTGGTGGAAAGCCGTCTCTGACATTGGGGATTCTAGGCGATTACAATCCGAGTACTGCCTATCGTGCTTTCCAATTGCTTGACAATCGTGATTGTGACCGTATTTTTTGCACCTATATCCATCCTTCCACTTAAGTGATGCCAGATAACTGACACAGCTATTCTCATCGGGAAAACGATCCTGAAACTCAAACAAAGACAAACTCTTAAATCTCTTTCCATGAAATTCTACTTAGAAACTTAACATAGCTTTTTTTTGACTATCTCCAATCAGTAGGAAAATTTAGCAGGCTAATGTTCCATACAAGCGGAAGATAAAACAAGGTTACCAATAAAATTAATACAATGGAAAGCAGGTTAAGGAAAAACCCTGCCCGCATCATTACAGGAATGGTAAGGTAGCCTGAACCAAAGACAACTGCATTGGGCGGCGTAGCTACAGGAAGCATAAAGGCACAGGAGGCAGCCATAGTAGCGCCAATCATTAATCCAAAAGGATGTACTCCCATGGCCAAAGCCACTGCAGAAAGAATAGGCAACAGCATGGATGCAGTAGCCACATTGGATGTTATTTCTGTAAGGAAGTTTACCGCAGCAATTATGATCAATAAAAATAACCAAAAGGGTACATTTTTTAGCAGTACAAATTGTTCTCCTATCCAGCTTGCAAGACCTGTTTCCTTAAAACCTGCCGCCAAAGCCAATCCACCTCCGAATAAAATAAGAATTCCCCACGGAATTTTTTCAGCTACTTTCCAATCCAGTAATTGTTCCCTTTTCTCATTCCCTGCAGGAATTACAAATAATAGCAAGACACCCACAAGCGCAATAATCGTATCATTTAATACAGGAATAAACGGCTGGAGTACAAAACTTCGGAAGATCCAGGAAAAACTTACGGCAATAAAAATCCACATAACCTTCTTTTCCTGAAGACTAATAGGTCCCAAGGCCTTTATCTGGCGGTTGATTTCTTCTTTTCCCCCAGCCATTTCTAAGTTAGAAGGAAATTTAAATGCATAATTTACCAGGTAATACCAGCAAATAAGCAATAATGCTGTGGCAATAGGGAGGCCGACAAGCATCCATTGTCCAAAGCTAATTTCCACCCCATAAATATTTTTCACCACACCAATCAAAATGATGTTTGTAGGCGTACCTATAATGGTCGCCATACCACCAATGGAGGCACTATAGGCTATACCGAGCATAAGGGATGGCCCTAGAGTCTTCTTCATGTTTTTATTTGAATTTGACATTTGTACGACCACGGCTATGGCTATTGGCAGCATCATAAGGGAGGTAGCGGTATTTGAAATCCACATGGAGAGAAAGGCGGTAGCCACCATAAAGCCAAGTATTATCCGCTTGAGGTCAGTTCCTAGGTAAGAGATGATTTTGAGGGCAATTCTTTTGTGAAGGTTCCATTTTTCAATACTTACCGCGATCATAAATCCTCCCATATACAAGAGAACCATAGGATCTGAATAGGGGATAGAAGTGGATTTCAGTCCCATTATTCCAGTCAATGGAAATAAAACCAAAGGAAGTAGGGCGGTGGCTGCGATAGGGATGGCTTCAGTAATCCACCAAATAGCTATCCAAAAGGTAACGGCCAATAAGGAAACACCTTCCGGAGACAATCCTTCTGGTGCAATGCCTAAATACAATCCAAGAAAAACGGTGGGGCCTAAGAATAAACCTATTTGTTGAGTTCGCATAAATATGAATAAAAGTTAAGATTACTTAAAATTGAGTTAATTCGAAAGCATTCTTTACAGTAATGGTTGGTTCAGCCATTTTATCTTAAATTTATACCTTACTATTAAATGTCCTTCTATAAACTATGTGGATTGGTTTAAATCAGTTTACTGAGGTTTATGTAGTATTAGTAAAGAAAATTGAAAAATTTTGTTAATATTGATGTAGGTCAATGAGCAATTGACAAAATTAATCCTTACCAGCGTGTTAGAAATGAAAATATAACCCTATGTTCCAATACAAGTCCAAATTTATGAAGCGATTAACAACCCAATTATTAATAGGGGTGCTGGCATTTTTTGCCTTTCAATGTGGTCAGGATGGACCCAGATTAGCCTTAAATAAAGGAGACCATATCATTTTGATCGGAAATAATCTGGGATCAAGAATGATGAATTACGGATATTTCGAAACGGAAATGCAAGTGCGCTATCCTGATTCCTTATTGTATATCAGGAATATGAGTGACGGTGGAGATACGCCTGGTTTCAGGCCCCACGCAGGTAGGGTTTCCCCCTGGGCTTTTCCAGGTGCAGAGGAATTTCAGGATGAATTAGCGACCAATTCTGGAAGTGAAGGACATTTTGAGACGCCAGACGAGTGGATCAAACGTCACGAAGCCGACATAATCATTGCTTTTTTTGGCTACAATGAGTCTTTTGAAGGTGAAGAAGGGCTGGAAATGTATAAAAAGGAGCTTGAAGCTTTTATCAAGCATACAAAAAATACCGTTTACAACGGGGAAGCACCGCCACAATTGGCTTTGGTTTCACCCATCTCTTTTGAAAACCTAAGTGGAGATTTTGATTTGCCCAATGGTGAAAATGAAAATAAAAACTTGAAAATGTATACCGCTGCAATGAAAGAGGTTGCAGACAGGAATCAAGTGTTATTTGTAGATGCTTTCGAACCATCTTCATCATGGTTCTCTTCAGCCGAAGAATACCTTACCATTGATGGTTTTCAGTTGACAGAGGACGGTTACAAAAAGTTCTCAACTTTTATTACAGACAATATCTTTGGAAATGACAAAGCTGTAGCCGAAAGCAATAGAAAAGCTATCCATGTCGCCGTAAAAGAAAAGAACTGGATGTGGCACAATGACTATAAAATCCCCAATGGGGTGCACGTATTTGGCCGTAGGTACAATCCTTTTGGGCCTGATAACTATCCTTATGAATTGAAGAAAATCCGTCAGATGACGGACAATAGGGACCAGGCCATTTGGAAAGCCAATATGGGAGAGAAATTTGACTTGGCTATGGCCGATGAGAATACCATAGAGCTGCCACAGGTGAAGACCAATTATAACCCGGAAAAAAATGGCAGTTTGGAATACCTTTACGGACAGGGTGCCATTGACAAATTTGAAGTAGCAGAAGGATATAAAGTGGAATTATTTGCTTCCGAAGAGGAATTTCCTGATTTGGCCAATCCTGTTCAGATGACTTTTGATACAAAAGGAAGATTATGGGTATCTGTAATGCCTAGTTATCCCCATTACAAACCTGGTGATCCCAAGCCGAATGATAAAATTCTTATCTTAGAAGACACCGATAAAGATGGAAAAGCAGACAAGCAGATTGTTTTTGCCGATAGTCTTCACCTTCCTATAGGTATGGAGATTACTCCCGAGGGAGTGTATCTTTCCCAAGGTACCAATTTCATTATTCTAAAAGATGAAGATGGGGACGACTATGCAGAAAAGAGAGAGATTTTATTGAGTGGATTTGATGACCACGACACCCATCATAATATTTCCGCATTTGTAGCAGATCCTTCAGGAGCCATTTATATGGGTGAAGGTGTATTCTTGCATACAAATGTAGAAACCGCATATGGCCCTGTCAGGGCCACTAATGGAGGCTTTTACAGGTACAATCCATCCAGAAAAAAACTGGAAAGAACTGCTCAACTTCCTATTCCAAATCCTTGGGGTATAGCCTTTGACGATTGGGGACAAAATTTCTTCGCTGAGACTTCTGGTCCCGACGTACGTTGGATGATGCCAGGCTCGGTAAAATCCAGGTATGGTGAAGGAAACCACAAAGGACCAAACCTAATAGAAGATGCCCACAGGGTACGACCTACCTCAGGTCTAGAATTTGTTTACAGTAGCCACTTTCCTGAGGAAGTACAAGGAGATTTGTTGATCAACAACACCATTGGCTTTTTAGGTATGAAAATGCATCGTATGGTTGAGGACGGAACAGGTTATGATAGTGAACACCGGGTAGACCTGATCAGAAGTGATGATGGGAATTTCCGACCTGTAGACATGGAATTTGCTCCTGATGGTTCCCTTTACTTTGTCGATTGGCACAATATATTGGTTGGTCACATGCAACACAATGCAAGGGATCCGCTAAGGGATCATGTGCATGGTAGGATATACAGAATCACTTATCCTTCCAGACCTTTGGTTACTCCTCCGACCATCGATGGTGCTTCAATAGAAACATTGTTGGACAATTTGAAATTGCCTGAATTCAGGGCAAGATATGCTACCCGAACCGAATTGAGAGGCAGAGACAAGGATGAAGTATTGTCCAAAATGAAAACGTGGATGGCCAATCTTGATAAAAATGACCCTAGGTATGAACACCATTTATTGGAAGGATTATGGGTAAGCTGGGGACTTAATGCGGTAGACCAGGACTTGTTGAAAAAACTAATGGACTCTGAAGACCATAGGGTGAGAGCCGCTGTGGCAAGGATATTGCGCTATACAGGACATCAAGTACCTGATCAAGTAGCATTACTTAAAAAAGCAGCTGCTGATCCACACGGACGTGTAAGGCTTGAAGCCATTGTTGCGGCCTCTTGGCTTAATAAAGAAGATGGACTGGCCATTTTGGAGATTGCCAATGAAAATCCTAAAGATGACTGGATGCAAAAACCATTTGAAACCTCTTTGGCTCACCTGAATGGAATGTCTGTTAAAAACATGGTGGTCAATCCTGATGGAAGTGTCGTCTTCCAGGAAGCGGTTAAGGAAGCGAAGGCTTCAAATGCCAGGTTAAAAGGTGAAGAATTAACGTTATTCCAAATGGGTAAAGCCATTTACAGTCGAGAAGGATTTTGTATTACTTGTCACCAACCAGATGGTAAAGGCCTTAGTGCCTCTGGATTCCCACCACTTGCAGGAACCAAATGGGTCAATGGCAATGAGGAAAGATTTATTAAGATCGTATTGAATGGCATTATGGGCCCAATTGAAGTATTGGGCAAGGAGTATCCAGGTCAGGTGCCTATGACACCTTATGGTGGCATGCTCAATGACAAGGAAGTAGCAGCTGTGATGACCTATGTAAGAAATAGCTTTGGAAATGAATCTTCAGCAATTAGCCCCGATAAGGTAAAGGCCGTAAGAGCAGCTATCAAAGACAAAACAGGTTTCTATTCTCCTACAGAGCTCCTTCAAGAGCATCCCATGGAAAGCGGAGAATAATGAGATGGAGGATATCGGTTTTTATAGGCCTATTCCTATTTCTTTAGTATAAAATAGCAAAGCCAGCCCATAAACTTTGGGCTGGCTTTTTTCATTTAAGACCTTCGCTGTACCCTTCGACAAGCTCAGGGTCCGGCTGAATGTGACCCTTCGACAAGTTCAGTTCAGCTGGCTGAATGTGCCCTATCGAAGTATAAAAATCTGACAGCCTTTCTACAAAAAGTCAGCATAAGACAGACTTACCGGAATGAAATGTCCTCCCATTTGCACCTGGTGCTTTTCAATTTTATCGATTCGGTTTTTATTGACCATAAAAGAGCGGTGGGTGCGGATAAAGTAGGAGGGGAGCAGCTTTTCCAACTCTTTAAAGGTCATTCTGGTAATTACTTTTTCTTGCTCCATTTGTAAGGTTACATAATTGCCTGCAGCTTCACAAAACAATAGCTCAGCAAAATTTATGCGTTGCTGACTGTCAGAAGTCTTGATAAAGACAGACTCAGGTTCCGCGGATGGTTGCAAGGCTTTCAATTCTCGGGCTTTTTGACAAGCTTTTAAAAACCGGCTCAATGGAAATGGCTTTAAAAGGTAATCCAGGACATTCAATTCAAATCCTTTTACTGCGTAGTCAGAATAAGCAGTGGTGAAAATTACCATGGTAGATTCAGGAAGCATGGCCATCAGGTCAATTCCTGAAATATCAGGCATATTGATGTCCAGGAAAATAAGGTCCACCGGCTGAATGGTTTGGTATTCTAACCCTTGGATGCCATCTGAAAAAACAGCCTCCAAACTAATAAACGGTACTTTTGCTGCATGGGACTTGATCACTTCCAAAGCCATTCGCTCATCATCTATGGCAATTGCTTTTAACATATCAATTGGATTTTATTGTATGCAGTAACAACACGGAACCTTCGTTTTCAAAATGACTGATTACTTCATCAGGATAGTTTTCTGGCTGGGTATCTGACACGAATGATATGGGTTCTATCAATGTTACCAATTCACCGGAGGGAGTAATGGCCGTGGGAAGGATAAAAGAAGGCAAATGAAAGTCGGAAAAGTCAATTTTATTGACATGCAATTTATTGGTCTTTAAATTAACGGCAAATGTCCAGATATCATTCTTCGTACTGATAATTAGGCCGAAAATCATATTATTGGCGATTTTAACGGGCAACTGAAGGTACCGGTGATCTAACCCATTTTCTTTCAATTCATCGTCTAGCATTATATCATTGACAACATGCTCTGGTAATTTTTTGTCTCCAAAGTCAATCAAAATTTGTTGTTCCAGCTTTCCTGTATTGGAAAAAAGACTGACGGTATCGTCAGGAGGTCGATTGTATCCAATGTATCCGGAAGTTTGTGTTAATAATCCTGCATGGTAATATACATTGGCATTCTCTCCGATAGCTGCGTAGCCAAAATACAGACTATCTAACTTAAAGGCAGAATCAAAATTACCAACTTTGGGATAATTCGAAATGGCATCATTTTGATTGTCTTTATTAATGGCGATTAGCCAGCCGGTCGCTGTTTCTATAAAACCTCCTGCATTTACAGGAATGGAAATATTTGCCATCCAGTTTCCTTCTGGAGAATAAATAATTATTCTATTTTCAAGTGCATCTAAAACCAATACTTCTCCGTTTGGCCTCACCTGGAAATCTTTGATGCCATTTATTTGGTTGGGACCCTCACCAAAATCACCAATCTTACGGACAAAGATTCCCTCCTCATCAAAGACCAATACGCCTGAGTTATTGAGATGATCAAAAAGATAGAAATGATTGTTTGCCGCTACCAACTTATCAACCCGCCTAAACAAAGCTTCTTCTTCAATGCTCAAAAGGATGTAACGTTGATTTTCAACAAAATCCTTTGTATTCATTGGTTCTGCTTCATCAAATGGAAAGACAGTTAACCTGGATAGGTTGGATTCGTTTTTGGGCCCATGGCAAGAGGCTACCAATAATAAAAACCAGCTCAGGAAAAGAAATTGTCGTTGATGCTTCATTTTAGGTATTATTCTATTTGTAAAGAGAAATGTACAAAATATTCACTTTCATTGTAAATCGTGGATAAATTATATTTACCAGGGTAGTAATGCTCCAATCTTTTCCTTACATTTTCCAGTCCAATGCCAGATTCGTCTTTTGGATCGTCGGTAACTTTTCTGGGATGAATGCTATTCACCAAATCCAGGTGTACGGTTCCTTTCATGCAGCGCAAATTGATCTTTATCCAGGACTTGTTTTTAGTACTTATTCCATGCTTGAAAGCATTTTCCACGAAAGGAATTAGCAACATTGGCGCTATTTGGCCCTCACACTCCATGCTGGGTAACTTAAAATCTACCGAAAGGTTTTCCTCATTTTCAAAGCGCAACATCTGCAGGTCCAGGTAGTTATTGACATATTCAATTTCTCTTTTTAAAGGGATTTTATCCTGTTGGTTTTCATGAATCATAAACCGCATCATGTCCCCGAGTTTTTGTACACCGTCGGAGGTTCTATCTGCCTTTTCAATCAATGCTGTACCATAGAGTGTATTCAGCGCATTGAAGAGGAAATGAGGATTGATCTGAGATTTTAGAAAACTGAGGTCTGCCGAACCTCGATCTACCTGATGGCTGAGGTTTTTAATGGTACCAACCATTCCAAAGTACTTTTCGAATCCCAGATCGGATAGGGGAAGGACCACCAACTGAATGATCAGTCCAGTACCCAGTCCCAGTAGCACCAGGATAGGTTCTCGTTCCATCAGTCCTAAAAACAATAAAAATCCCGGAAAACCGATAATCAATAAAATATTAAACCAAAGTGAAGCCCGCTGTTTTCCACGCAATTGCTTTCGATAAATCAAAAAGTAATTGTACAATACCACTAAAATGGAGGCAGGAAGAAAAAGGGCCAAAACCACAGAGATATCCCGAGAAACCAAAAAGTCAAATTGAAACAAGAAAAGCACTATAAAAAAGAAAATACTGCTTAACCGCAATAAATTGTAGGGCAGATAGTCCTCCATTTTGGGAGGTAAAAAAACTTGTTTTAACAACATTACCCAAACCAAATAGCCACCATACAAGGCCAAAGCTGCAAAATAGAAGGGTGTAACCGGAGGCTTGGTATAGCCTGCACCCACTGAGAACAAAGTGACAAAGAAATAAGACAGAATAAAAACCAATAGGCAATACCAGATAACGGGCTTTTTATTTTTTGTTTTCTGGTACCTTGGAATTAAAACCCGATGCAGGAGATAGAATACAAAAAATAGAATTAAGGGAATGACTACCTTGGCAAAATAACCAAACAGTTGAGGAGAATACTGATCAATCCTGTTTCCAACACTCAAGATATTGACCAGTACTAGAATCAAAAAGACAAAGGTTACTATCCACCATTCTATTTCCTTAAATGCTAATGACTTGGTTTTCATATGATGTTCAATTTAAAAATTAGAGTTTAAACCGAATACCTTGCACTCGGTATGTGTTGGGATTATTTGATTGGATGCGCTACATGCTGTGCAAGCCAAATAGATATTGTATAGCAAACCAGCTAATGTAAGCACAATATATGTTCTCTTGGTAGCTTTGGTCATGGCAATTGATCTGTAGTATTACTATTGAATACAAGAATAAACCTAGCTTCAGCCTCAATCAAATTTATGTGACGGAATAGGGGAAAGGAGGGACGGAAATTGAAACAGGTCCGGTTCTATTGTTTACATCTGTCATTTTATTGTCTCTCAACAGATCAGGTATCACTAATAACCTGAGTTGGAGGTAAGGTCGTCTTAAAACAGACTAAACCGTCACTGCGAACCCTTTTTTGGGGGCTAAAGAGGCTGGAAAGGGTGTGGCAGTCCCTCTTAATTGTTGGGAATTTTCACTTAAAAACCCTCAAAGCCTAGAGATGACGATTTTTTTTAAGTTAGTTCGAACTCAAGTAAATTAAATATCGATAAATGGTTGAGCCAGTAATGGAACTCAGATGGCTTTAGGTAATTTTGATGTTGTTACTTTTTGCTTCAGGCCTGCCTTGATGGCAGTCACTGGTCAAAAAGTAACCAAAAACCGCTCCGCTGGGCATTTTTTAGCTAAAATCCGTACGCTATGCTCATATAGGCAAACCACTCAGGCTTGTGGTTGGATGCTTTTTAATGCCACCCGTACGCCATATTGCTCAAAGAGAGGGATCCAATTGTCCAAAACTTCCTCTGACCAAAATTGAAGCCGCTGTCCTCCAGGGAGCACCCGACCAGATGGATAGGCTGGTTTATGGTAAACAGGAATTATATGTGGTACATCGGCTCTATCAGCCAATTGCTCTTTCAACCAGTCCGTTTGCGTTCCACTAATAAGGTTACTATGAGAGCTGTCTAAAATAATCAAGCTTAGGTAATCGCCAAAATCCAAGACCCCATATCCTGGTTGCCCCGGAAAGGCGAACAAGGGATAAAAGAAAGGACCTTTAGCCAGACGCATTTCATCTGTAGGTTCTTCCATTTCGCCCTTTTTAACTTTGGCAATAAAGGCAGGCATGCCAATTCCCTTGTTGATATTGGTTTCTGAGGCAGGGTAGTGTTGATTGATAACATCATGATTGCCGATACCCAGCACCAACGGGACCACACGACCTTCAACCGTAATCAAGTCTCTTTTGACACCATCAAACCACTGGTACCAAAGACCTACATTTTCTTTATCCCCATTGGCATAGGCCAAATCTCCTCCCCAAACGATAAAATCTGGATCGTAACGCATGGCTGCACGGTTCATTTTGCCAAACATTTCCCCATGGGAAGTGTCTCCGCCTGCAGCGAAGCGGATAGGGCGATCATTTTTTTCAGGCATGGTGCGGAAAGAATAGCCGCGAGTAAACTCCCCTACATTAAATTCATAGTTTGAACCCGGATCCAAATCCGTGATTTCTACTCTATGTATGATTCGATCAGAATAAGGGAATTTATGTTGCGTAGGATAAACTTCAAGCCAAGCTAAATCACCTTGCTTTCTATAGGTTAAGGCTTCCCAGGCTTTATCTGAAGGCAGCGTATGCCAGTCGATCGTCATGGTGCTGGTAGGATCCTGTTGCCAAGTGAGCAAGATACCTGCTGGTTCTGTTTGAGCAGAAGCAGCAGCATAGAGGCAGAAAGCCAATAGCTGGGTAAAAAATAGTCGTAAGTAAATGTTGGTAGAAAGTCTGGGTAGCATGGAAATATTGTTTTAGTAAATATACCAGAAATGCTAAAAAAGGTCTATTGTGAGGGTAGGAACTATGATTTTTGGGCTTCAAGCAGGAGGTAAAGAACCTATTTCAATGACAATTATACGCCAAACATCAATTTACTGTAGTATTTGAACCTGTATAAAGTACCCCATTTCCATATTTTCGAAAAGTCTTTTTCTTCGATCTCTCCTAGGGACAATAGCCTGTAATAGTCTATTATCGGACGGTATATGAAAGGATAGTTAAAGCAACCAAACACCACAAAAACGAACATGTTGTCGTGTACAACAAAAAGATAAATAATAGCTAAATCCGGTAAATAAGCAATTAAATGATAGGTTCAAACGTTCTTCACATACTTTATCATAGTGTTTTGTTTATTTGGATACTTTAAATGACTTGGCATTTATTTAGCAAAAATGTTTATTTTAACCATAAAGGGTGTCAATTGTCACCGAATCAGAAGCTTATTGCTAAGTTGTTATTAAAAATAAGAAATAAGTTACATATAATCAACTTAGTAGTCTTTTGAATTGTCTGGTTGAAACTGGGAGGTGGAGTGACCGTTCTTATATCAAATGAGGAATAGATTTACATCTATTTAACATAATATAAATTATATAACAAACACAGTGATTCCCGTAATACGAGGAACGAGTATTTACACATAATAACAGTTATTGGACTTAAGTGCAATAACGGTAGTTATTATGTTAAGGGAATCACGGCAAAATCACTACCCATGCTTTTTATATAATTCTTATTATGATTGATGAAAAAGTAAACAAAAAACTTAGACAGAATATTGCAAACCTTTTAAACAATTCTCATAATACAGATTATATATTTTAGTTTTTACTTAAATACTGGAACAATTTTCAGTACCTTAAAGATAAAAAAGTAGGTCAGACTGTCTTCTACTCTATAGTTAAAGACAATATTGAAATCGTTAGACCAGTATTAGAAAGTTTAGCCATTCAAAATTCAAATACTGCAGTAAAATACGATCCAACAAAAGTGGACAAAAATCAAATTGTAGAAGCCATCAATAAGACTGGCTACAAAGTAATCGAGAAACCTGACGAGAAATAATCATGGAGAAAGAAATCATCTTACAATCGACTATTACTTGTCCCAAGTGTGGCCACAAGAAAGAAGAAACCATGCCAACCGATGCATGTCAGTACTTTTATGAATGTGAAAATTGCCATGAGATTTTAAAGCCAAAAAATGGAGACTGCTGTGTGTATTGCAGCTATGGAACCAACGCCTGTCCCCCTATTCAGGAAGGTGGAAAAAGCAATTGTTGCGGATGAAAAATATCAAATTATGCCACCCCAAATTCCACACACATTTGTCATCCGCTCAAAGCCTTCCCACAATCCAAGGATGACAAAAGAGTGTTCCATCCAAACCTATTAAAAAACTCTTTTCTTCTCACAACCTGCCTCCAAACATCTCCAACACTTTGGCTTTATCTAATTTCGTATTCTTTTCCTTAATCAGCTTAGGCACAAACTTTCAGCCCATAATTTATTGTTATTTGGCCTTCAAAAAAAGAAAGGTTGCACTTTACATGAAGTTCAATGTGCTGTGTATGTGCCCGATCGTTCCAGTATTTAGTTGCTAATTGAGGTAAAATGAGCACGGGTAAAATCACCCTTTACTTATGCATGACATTGGTTTTCGTATTCATTAGTGGGTTGCTCTGGGCAAAAGCACCGAGGGACCCCAAAGTTAAAAGGATGATTAATACGTTTTTCATAATCCCATTGGTTTGTGTGTAAAACTTTAATTTTTGAATTGTAGTATTTTATAATTGCGGAGCCATTGCTTTAGCTGGTCCAGCGATTTTTATACAAAGGTATTAGGAAAAACTTTGTCCATCCCAGCACTTTTCATCCCCGGCAGCAAACATTTACAATTAATAACGGTTCTTGAGATATACATGTACAATGAATAATTGGTGCGATAGATGAATATGTTAATAGATGATAAGCGTTTGGATACTTTGCGACTTACAGGAGACCCTGAGGCGGACACACTGGTAGAAGCGTTGTTGGGTACAGATCAGAAACAGAAGTTGTACATGGCCCTGCGCTGTAAGTCCTGGGAAGAAATCAATACTTCAGTAAGTTATGCCCCATTGTATGATTTTCTCTTGAATGGAAATGAACTTCCCGATTGGGCAGATAAAAAAGAGATAGAGAAGGCCACGGCATTATTCAGAAGTAATGGTAATGAGTTTTTGTTTATGCTTGGAATAGTCTCCCTTCCCTACTGCTATGCCGCTGCAAAGGGCGCTATATCCCTATACTATACAGAAAAAATAAGAAAGAACACCGATGCCAGGTTACTGGAAACCTCGGCGTTTATTGTAGAAATTATGAAACCTGATGCCTTTAAAAAACGTGGGGTAGGTTTTTTGGCGTTAAAGCAGCTCCGGATCAGACATGCGATGGCCAGGTTCTATTTAAAAAATATTCCTGCAATCAATGAGATGAACGAATTGCCTATCAACCAGGAAGATATGGCCGGAACAAATCTCGCCTTCTCCTATATGGCGATTCGGGCAATGCCGAAAATTGGTGTCCGAATACCCATTGACCGCGCCAATAGTTATATGCACTTTTGGGCGGTGGTGAGCCATTTGATGGGTATTGAAGAAGAACTACTACCGAAAACGATGAAAGATGCTTTTCATCTGGAAAAAAAGATTTCGGGGCGACAGTTTAGGTCAAGCCGTGAAGGGAAAGAGCTAACCAAACAGCTTATAGAGCACTATAAGGCAAATATTCCCAACATCGCTACCGTTCAGCTTATCAGGCCACTAGTTAGGTACATGGTAGGAGATAAAGTGGCAGGAACTATCGGACTGAAAGACAATACCTGGTGTGATCCGATGGGTCGATTGATGGGATTGCTGCCACTATTTAAGAGGTTTGTTTTTCCTCCGGTTCAGTCCTTTGAAAGCATAGTGAAGCAAATAGAAAATAGGCTTCAAACACTTGCAAAATCATAGCGTGTTTGTAGATAAAGAGCATTGTACTTTTACTACTCCCAACCCTTCACCTCATTACTCCGCCGGTTCCCCGAATCATCTACCCAGTAAATGTACCATAGCGTGGCAGCTGAGGGGATTGTAATTGCACCTTTTGCTTTATCGAGTGATATCAGTTTCCATTCCCTTTCAGGACTACGTTTGGTATCCCCGGTGTAAGCCAGGTAAACTTTTTGCGAGGCATGGGAAATGGAATACTTTGCCTTATCCCCCTTTTGTTTTAATTTAATTGAACTAATAAACTCGGTTTTATTTTCCAATTGAGTACTGATAAAGTGGTAAATTTCCTCGGGTGCTGCCCCGTGAAGATGACTGTGTTTCAGTTCCGGTATCAAAGAATACTGAGCATTCTTGGCCAGATTAGCTGTTTTTTGCCAGTTTTCAACGAAATAGGCAAAATCATTGGTGCCATTAACAAACAGCATGGGTGTCGTCGCATTTGCTACATAACTGGAAGGGTCCCAAAGTTCTACCCAACGTTTGGTTCTTTCGATCCCCAGGGAATCAAACTGATTGTCCCAGGCACTGCCTTCTTGTAGAAAGCCACAGCCATATACAGGCACTGCCGCAGAAAACCTATGGTCTACTCCTGCTACCAGATTGGTCAGGTAACCGCCCCAGCTGATACCTGTTATGGCTGTCCTATCAGGGTTTACCTCCGGAAAGGACCGGATAAGGGAGTGCGCCCGGACAATATTGGATACAGAATGAAATTGCCATTGCGCTGTAAAATCTTCACCTAACTTGAAAAACTTGTGCACGTCGTCCTGCTTGGGGCCTCCAGCCTCCATCCGAGTGCTCTTGGAGCCCCATGGGTTGTCCTGTTGCTCAGTGGGTAAAGGCTGATTTCCACCCAAATCCATGGCGATGGCAGCATATCCTTTTTTAGCCCATTCCTGAGCCCAAATTCGAAAGGCTGTCCCTCCCCCACCGTGAACCAATAGAATTCCAGGAAACTCCCCAGTCACGGTATTTTTTCCTCCAAATGTAGCCGGGCTGGCGTAGTAAGCAAATACTTCAGTCACTTTCCCTTCATATTCTTCACCGGTATAGCGCAACGACCAGACAGAGTCGGATTGATTCAACCATTCAAAGTCGGGCGCTGCTGATAATATTTCAAAATCCCAAGGAATTTGTCCTTCCAGAGCTGGAGGGAGACCAAGTCCCGTTTGGGCAATAACAAGTCCTCGCAAAAAAAATAGCGTTAACCCGATTAAAATAGTTTTTTTCATAGGAATGATTTTTGGAAGAATTTGGTGCCAAAATAAGAATAATATCTCTGATATCATGAAGTATTAAAGGTCTCATTGATTTATTTTCCGCAGCCATTTGCCACTCTCCTTCTCCTCCAGTCCATCGTCCCTCACTACGGCACGGTAATTCCTCGCTCGTAAGGAGTGAAAAAAGAGTGCTCGTTCCTTCCAAGAAATGAGGTGTGCGTTTTTAATTGATTTTAGACCAATCCTTAACTGTTAATCCCCGCCCTCTAAACTACGCATTATTAATATAATGCAGGACATTTTATAATACCCATAGTGATTTTATGTTAATCCTGAGGCCTCAGGATTAACATAAAATCAGTGCTGTCATCTCCAGTTACATAACAATCGATGGCTCAATTTGATTCTCATCACATTTTCATGGATTGATGCCAATCCTGAGGTTGCTCAGCTGAGCATAAACTAAATCTCTGCGTTACCGGATTTTGGTTCTACCGCACTTACATTTCATTTAATTCAAATCCATAATCTTTATAACTTATAATTTTTTTATCCTGATGATTGGCTTTCCATGCCATTTCACTATGGCTTTTATTGACCACGTCTTTTGTTTTTAAGTCTTTCAATTCATCTGATACCTTATCCATGATTTCTATCTCAAAATCATCAAACAGCGATTTATTGAATGTTATTTTAGATTTGAACAATGAACCATAGATCCCATCTTCAATCTCATAGTACTCCCTTTCCACTATACCCCCATAACTCATTTCATTGTACATGTCTTCAAACTTTGCTGGTACAGGTCCCATTTGAATAGCCCTATAGTCCAGACCTGATATACCATATCCTGAATTTTTGAAAGCTAAAAAGTCACTGTAAAAAAGCATTTTGTTAAGTTTGGTCTTCCAAGTTTGGGTTCTCTCCGAAAAAAATAACACCATATGCGATATTTTTTCAAAATTTGGAATTCTATAACCAGTAAACTGATCTGGCACGATTACATCAAATAACCTTTCAATTAAAAAGATTTTAAACCTGTTTTTTTCGGCCTTTTCTATCATGTTGTCAACCTTGTTGGTTAACTTCAAATAGGCTTTTTCACCGATAACCTCTTGACTTGATCTTAAAAATCTTTTTAACTCTCTGGGATCGTCAGCAGCAAGGAGCAATCGTCCATTTCCGACACTAGGAACTTCACCTTGCTCATACAAACGAAAACTATTTGTCCCTAATCCTAAGATTTCGGACATCTTAGATGCTGATATATCATATTTTTCCCTGATCATTCTTATCTGATCTGGAAAGGGTAATCCAAATTTGTCTCTATATTGATTATAAACCTGATTTAAGTTGATCTGATCCACCTCATCAGTAGTAAAAGCTTCATCTGTTTCTTTGCACTGATAATAATGTTCAGTAATTTCAAATTCTTCCTTTCTAAACGCTTTAACACTCTTTTTCCTTTTCAGAACCGCATTACTGTCACTAAATGGACTTACAATGTTTTCTTTAATAATCATTTGAATGGATATTTAATTTTAAATTCTGCTAAGTGAAAGCTAATGCAGATTACGGGTTTATTTAAATTGAAATCATCCAAAAATTGCGCTACATCTTCTTTTTTCGTATTCAAATTGTTTTCGATAATAGGCAATCATGATAAATAAACTTTATAGTAATTAAAATAGTAAATAAAATTGATAAAAGCAACTTTATAGTAAATACGACTAACGTTGCGCATGTTAGATGCTTTGGAAGATAAAGGTTGGAGCAAGTCAGATTTGGCTAGAGAATTGATCATCACTCGACCGCAAGTAAGTAAACTAGTAAAAACCTGAGTTCGACACAGTTTAATGAAAAAATCGTCATTTCGAGGCTAGGTAAGACTTTGAGTGAAGTAAGTCTAATGCCCCCTTCGACAAGCTCAGGGGCATTAGACTGCCACACCCTTTCCCACCTCAGCAACCCCAAAAAGGGTTCGCAGTGACGATATGGCCAGATTTTTAAGAAGATTTTACCTAGAAATCAGGTGATTAGGTTTATCAAACGAGCTGTATCACTATGTGATAGCCGGTAAAAATATCTGTTTTTCCTGAACCACCGGATTGTAGCTATGAGATTTCATTTCAAATTCGAAAAAAATATTCAAACTTATTAAAAAGATTTTTTCGTTTTTATTCAAAACGATATCTTTAGAAAAGGAATAGTAGCTGAATTTTTTCCAATGAGCAAAAAATATCTGACAGAAAGGGATTTTAGTACAAAGCTGATCACTCCGGCCATCGAAAAAGCTGGGTGGAATATCAAAAAGCAAGTTCGTGAAGAGGTCTTTTTTACTGATGGTCGAGTGATCGTCCAAGGTAGTATTCATACCCGAGGCAAAAGGAAACGAGCCGATTACATCCTGTATTATAAGAATGAAATCCCTATTGCGATAATTGAAGCAAAGGACAATAAAAAAGCAGTTGGTAGAGGAATGCAATAATGGCAGTAAAAGGTCGGCCTAGTTTGATTTCTCAGAAGTGGGAGGAAGAATTGTATAAATACATTACGGGAATAATAACCAATAAAGGACAAAAATTAATTGCTATTAATGGCATGCCGGATCATATTCATATTTTAATAGGAATGAAACCTACTTGTTGTTTAGCTGATTTGGTGCGGGAGATTAAAAAGTCTTCTAACGCATTTATCAAGGAAAAGAAATTCACAAAGTCGAAATTTCAATGGCAGGAAGGTTATAGGGCTTTTTCTTATTCTCATTCAGCTTTGAATCAAGTGATCACCTATATTCAGGATCAAAAGCAGCACCATAGGAATAAATCTTTCAAGGAAGAATACATTGATTTCTTGAAGAAATTTGAGGTTGAATACGACGAAACGTATATATTTGAATGGTTACCAGATGAAGAAAGGTAGTCACCAAAGAGTAATATAGGGATAGAAATAGGATATTTTCGTAGCCATTCGACCCCGTTGGGGTTGGACGTTTCAATTTCGAATTTCATCTATAAACATATGATCCTTTCAGGATCAAGAAATTAGAATAGGAATTAAAGTAGACCTCGAAGAGGTCAAATGTTTATAGAAAATGGAATAATCACGGGATTTATGCGACCCTGTAGGGGTCGTACTTGGCATTAGCGTAATTTTCTATAAATATACGATCCCTTCAGGATCAATTAATATGTAAAATAGGAAGGAATTAAGACTTCAAAGAGGTTAAATGTTTATAGCTAAGGATTATGCTCCAGATTGTTCGACCCCGTTGGGGTCGCATCTTTAATTAGCTTGTTGTTTCTATAAACATGTGATCCTTTCAGGATCAAATAAAAGATAGAATATGAAGAATGTTAGACCTCAAAGAGGTCAAATGTTAATAGGAAATGAACCAATATACGGATTAATGCGACCCTAACGGGGTCGGACGTTTCCTTATCGAATTTCTTCTATAAACATACGATCCTTTCAGGATCAAGAAATGGATTGAGTTTAAAGAATGAAGGTATCTAGAAACATGGGATCCATTTGGGGTCAATTAATGGGTGTAATATGAAGAATATAGGACCTCAAAGAGGTCAAATGTTTATAGAAAGAGCCTGATAGTTGAGACTTTCGACCCCAGCGGGGCAATGTCATTAAGTTAAGACGATATTTTTATATGGCTGTTAGATGATCCGTGATTT
>Ga0222654_1000195_pt1 | contig 49714 bp, 30 predicted proteins | sample AntAcemetagen421_FD_179805 | JGI IMG/M metagenome (GOLD analysis project Ga0222654, IMG submission 179805) | Saline water microbial communities from Ace Lake, Antarctica - #421 | ecosystem: Environmental > Aquatic > Non-marine Saline and Alkaline > Saline | place: Antarctica: Ace Lake...
CCTCCCCCTTACCCTGCTATTCCCCCAATGAGAAAAGACTGAGTCTATAACCTTCAGAATGGGGCCAATCCTAAGGACGGGTCAGCACCAAGCCCTTTATTGTCTCCCCATCCGCCCAATTAATCAATTTAGGGGCATTGCGTCACCCCCTGGCCTCCTCCGTGCTCTCTGTGATTCCGCCCACTTCCTCTATCAATTTAGAACCCCATGACCGATACACCCGAATTACCCGCTAACACCTTCTTTGTTGAAGTGTCTGGATCTGGTCTTCCCGAAGTTGATGGTCTCTTCGTTCCTTCAACAGCGCCTCCCGCCAAATCTGAATCGGGGACCGTATCAAGTCTCGGTTACTGGAACGGCAAGATGGCGTGGGACCGTGCCGATGGCAAAGCGGCCAGAAGCCCTGCTCTCTCATTCTCCAACAGCTACACATCCTGGAGAATCTCCCGTCTCGATGGTCATCTCGCCTACGAGATCACCTGCGAAGACACGATGCCGCCTACTGGCAGAAAATGGAGCGTCTACAAAAACGGGGTCGCGCCTGCCCCTAAGGTCGTCCTCCATCACTACGACCCGAGACGGCCTTGCCCCAAGCCCAACGTCGTTTTCGTTCTCGGAGGACCCGGCGCGGGAAAAGGAACGATGTGCGAACTTGCCGAGGTTCAACTCGGCTGGACTCACCTATCCACGGGAGAGCTACTGCGCGCTGAGCGTCAGGCTGGAGGGCCGAACGCCGCCATCATCGAAGAGTTCATTAATGCCGGAAAGTTGGTGCCCAACGAAATCACGGTGGCGCTGCTCAAACACGCGATGGAGAAGGCCATCAGAAAGACGGGCAGGAAAAACTTTCTGGTTGATGGATTCCCCCGTTCCCTAGCCAATTTGGACGCATGGTATGAGATCTTCGGCCGGGAAGTTGAACTCCCCAAAATGCTCTACTTTGTGTGCCCCTACGCTGTTCTTGAGCAGCGCATCTTGGGCCGGGCCAAATGGTCGGGCAGGAGCGACGACAATATTGAGAGCGTGAAGCTGAGATTCGACACCTTCGAGGCTGAAACTCTGCCCACCGTTGAGCGCTTCAAGAGCGAGCATAAGTGTATTGAAATCGACACCAGTCAAGACCGTCAGGCCGTCTATGCGCTCGTCGGAAGCAACCTCGCTGAACACACCGATAAAAAACTGGCGGCCCAACCGCTCACCGAGAGAGCTGAAATAATTCTCGGCCTGAGAAAGGCGGAAAAAGGTCAATCGACCCAGTTTGCATTTCTGTGCTAAGGAGCTGACCGGACTGCCGAGGATGAAGTATCATTTTATCAAACAGTAAGGATCGCTCCTCTCTGATTCCCTCATTCCCGTGCATCCAGTGGAGTCTCTCATTCCCATTCCTCCATAACTGTTCTAAGTTTAGCGCAAACTCCCCCGCGAAATCCTGAGAAAAATCAGTAGTCTGTTTCCAGTCAGACTAATCTTCTCCACCCCACCTGCCTCCCAACATAAACTCCCTCCTCCGTGCGTAATCGGTAGACAGAGCCTGTCGTGTCCATGTCATACCATTCACTCCGTTCATAGACGTGGTTAAAAACAACCCTGCCGCCCAGTCCAATCCTTCGCAGCCAATCCCATGAACCTCTGCAAACTCCTCGCAACTTTCGCAATCACCGCGATCACCACACAAGCCGCCACCCTCACCTTCGTCGGCCAACCGTCCCTCGCCGACATCTACGCGGACAGTTTCCGCATCGGCGTTGCCCTCAACGCGAATGAAATTCGCGGCACCAATCCGCAAGCATCACGCCTCATCGGTGCACATTTTAATGCCCTCACCGCTGAGAACGATATGAAGTGGGAACGCATCCAGCCCGAGGAAGGTGAATTCGATTTCGCCATCAGCGATGCCTTGGTCGAACGCGCCCAATCCCAAGGTGCCTTCATCGTCGGCCACACCCTCCTCTGGCACAGTCAAACCCCCGACTGGGTTTTCCAGGACTCGGCGGGTCAGCCCGCCTCGCGCGCGCTTTTACTCAATCGTCTCCAGCATCATATTGAAACGATCGTCGGTCGCTACAAAGGACGCATCCACGGCTGGGACGTCGTCAATGAAGCCCTCAACGAGGACGGCACTTGGCGCGACTCGCCTTGGTATCAAATTATCGGTGACGACTACATCGCCAAGGCTTTCGAATACGCCCACGCCGCTGATCCCGCCGCCGCGCTTTACTACAACGATTACAATCTCTCCAAAGCCCCCAAACGCGATTCCGCGATCAAACTCATCAAGCGTCTCCAAGCTAAAGGCATCCCTGTCGGCGGTATTGGTATTCAAGGCCACTACGGCATCGGTTATCCTCCCCTCGAGGAACTCGAAGCCAGCATCGTCGCCTTCGGTAAACTCGGCATCCCGGTGATGTTCACCGAACTCGACATCTCGGTTCTACCTTTTCCCAGCCAAGGCCAAATGGGGGCCGACATTTCACAAAACTTCGAGCTCCAAGCGGAACTCAATCCTTACGTCGATGGTCTCGACGTTGAAACCTCACAAGCCCTCGCCGACAGCTATGTCGCCTTGTTCACGATGTTCCTCAAACACCGCGACCTCATCAATCGTGTGACCCTCTGGAACCTCACCGATGCCAGCACCTGGCGCAACAACTGGCCCATGCGAGGTCGCACCGATTACCCCGTCCTTTTCGACCGCGCCAACGAACCCAAACAAGCCTACCGCGCCTTGGTAGAACTCAAGCTCCAGCACGACCGCAAGTAGCACATTCGCCCGCGCCCGCTACCATTCCTTGTGGGTCGGGCTTTATGGGCGAAATGACGAAACATGCCGAACAGTTCGCGGCAGTTGGGAGCCCAAAAGCTGGGACGTATAAGAGGGGAAACCGAGCACCCACGTATTCGCTCCGCTCAAACGCGGCTACCGACTCGTCCGTTCCCGGTGGCCGCGCTTGAGCCAAATGCCAAAATCTTGGGGCTACTCGGCCTCTCCATCTGAGCTTCCCCTGACGCTCTTCCACACTTTTAAACGCAGCATCTGGCCCTTTACTCCCGTCTCTCCGGTCGATGAACTTCCGCCATGACCATCCGCTGCGTTATCTTCGACCTCGACGGCACCCCGGTGGATAGCGACGGGCTGTGTAACCAAGCGTTTCTCGATCTGATTCCTGAACTGGATCTCACCCTCGACGAAATGGTCGATCGTTTCCGGGGAAGAAAGCTTGATCGCATCATTCAGGGGATTGAACAAACAATCAGTCGCAAGCTTCCGGTCGAATTCGCCCCCCCCTATCGCGCCCGCGTCGCCGAACTATTCGAAACGAAATTAAAGCCGATGCCCGGCGTGCACCAAATGCTGGCGGCGTTGGATTGCCCTATGTGCATCGCGTCGAGCGGTCCCATGGCAAAGATTCGCCGCTCCCTCTCCGTCAGTCAGCTCGCTCCGTTCTTCGGATCGCACGTCTTCAGTTCCTACGATGTCGGCTCGTGGAAACCAGACCCCGGACTCTTCCTTCACGCCGCCTCGACCCTAGGCGTCTCTCCGGAACATTGCGCCGTCGTCGAAGAGAGTCCCCCCGGAATCGAAGCCGCCCTCGCCGCCGGGATGTCCCCGTTTCTTTATTCCCCCACCAATTCGACTCCACCCCCACCTGGCGTTGTTCAGTTTAGCCACATGCGAAGCCTACCCGCCCTGCTGGGCATCCAGCTTCCTCCCCTAAATTGATCTTTGCCGGTTGGCTACATCATGAGTTCCGCCACGCAACAGTTCGAATTCTTTATCGGCAGATACGATTCTACCATCGCCGCATCCAGGCGACCAGCGACCGACCTCCTGCGTCAAATCATCCCGTCTGCGCACGGGCTCGTCTACGACAACGACAACGCTCTCGTCATCGGGGTTTCCCCTTCGGAGCAGGAATCTCAAAGAGTCTTATCGATCGCCGCTTGTCCCCGTTGAGTAACGCTGTTTTTCGCGTTCGGCGCAGGTTTAACCGATGTCGATTCTCTCCTGGAAGGTTCAGGAAAACGTATTCGCAGTGTTCGTCTTTTGGATCGCACTGATTTGGAAAAACCCGCCGTCACTCGACTCGTTCATCAAGTCTGCCAATCAGCCCGAAACCCGTTACTCCCGGGAGGGAAACGAGAACTCCCAATCAGGTCAGTCTCCGCCAAACAGCTTCCCCGGCGCCCGTCGGGGGAGCAAACCAACTAGCCAACACCTCCTCGCGCAGTCTCAATAAATAGTTTCCGCGCGTCAACCCGACCAGTGCGCAGTCGTTAGACGGAGCTATTAGTGTCCATTCGTGGTTGAATCGCCCCCCGCAATTCGCGGCAGCCGCCGGCAGCCGCCCCACCCCCTACTCGACTGCCCCCCCAAATACCATCCGCTTCAAGTCTCGGGATTCGATGCGGCCAAGCGCGCTAGGTGACGCCCGAAAGCCTTCATGACCCAAAGGTGAACCAACGCTTGCGTGTGCGCGTAAATCCACCACGGCAACGCCGGTGAAAAACCGAGAATCGAGGCGATTAAACACTTCGTTTCGGGGAAGAGTCTAAATTCAAATCGACCGAGCGGCTCAACCGGACGGGAAAGCCACCCCCCGGAAATATAGAACGCTCTCCTCCGCTGGTTCGTCCGCGTCAGCGGGGTCGGCGTGAGCTCCAGGAGTTTCAACAGACGTCGCCCAATAAAGAATATCAGCACCCCATCGTCAGTTCGGATCACGTTCAACAACCCGCCGAAGCGATTCGACAACCAACTTCCGTATTCGGCTGCGACTCGGGGCGCATCCCAACCAGCCGGCAGCAGCATGCGCTGCACTGAGCGCACCCGCCGCTCTTGGCGAATGGTCCGCTGATCAGACTTCTGGGTCACCCGTCGCGGGTTAGGCAAGGGTCGGCCCCGCTCATCAACCGATCTCAGCAAAGAGTTCGCGAACGGAACCAAATTTGGTTTCAACTCATCGAGTAGTTTGTTCTCCGACGCTCGAAGGTTATGGCGCAGGCTTTGCTGTAGTGGTGCCACGAGCGTGGTCGGCACCCCACCGAACAAGGCCACCCAATGCTGCGAGAAGCGCAATAAATTGAACGGGATATTGATCGCCCACACTCGCTTTTTCAGGACCGCTGCAGTGGCCAAAATCAATTCCCGGTAAGTCATCGGCTCATGACCACCGAGGTCATACGTGCCTCCGGCGAAAGCCGATTTTTTCAAGACTAACTCGAACGCTTCGCAGACGTTATTCACATCAATCGAGTGGGTGGTCGAACCTACCCAGGAGGGGAGGAGCATCACCGGCAATCGACGCACCAAATTCACGAGCATGCAAAACGAAGATCCCCCTGGACCGAAAATCAGCCCCGCCCGCAAGACCGTCACCTTCACCGATCGACTTCTCAACACCGCCTCTACCTCACCGCGACTCTGTAAATGCGGCGACAACGCTTCCCCTGTCGTGGGCATCAATCCACTTAGATAAACCACGTGTTTGAGTCCCGCTGCCTCGGCCGCTCGAATAAAGTTATCGGCCAACAACAGATCCGTGTCTTCAAAATCGCCCTGCATCAATCGACTCGAAGGCGCCATGGAGTGCACCAAATAAATCCCGTAATCGCACCCCTGCAGCGCATCGGTCAACTTGGGCAATGAATAGAGATCACACTGCGCCCACTCCATCGCCGCATCTGAGGGGTGATTGGCAATCACACTGCTACTCCGGGTAAGGGCTCGCAGTCGAAACTGAGGATGTAACGTCTTTCGTAGATGGGCCCCCACAAACCCACTGGCCCCGGTGAGGGCGATCAAAGGCGGATTTAGTGAGCGGGAATCGGGCATGGCGCACTCCGGGTGGAGTAGGTCATCCTACATCGCTTCGCCTGTCTGGCCAACTCAGTTTTGCAAGTTTTGACCGCCACCGGATGGGCTCAACCCCACCCTCCTGGCTTCAGCGCGTTGATTTCGGCCCCGCGGTTTAACTGATCCAATAGCCGACGATTTGCGTCCCCCCCGCCGAATCACCAAAAATTCCGAATTCGGTAAGATTAAGCTCCAATCCAGCGCGAGCGCCGTCTTACATGCTCATCCCCAACCGGCTTCATTCCCCTCGAATCCAGCCGTCACCCCAATTCATTCATGAAATCTGCTCGTTCGTGCCTCTTCGGCTTCTTTGCTTCGCTCCTTCTCGTTTCGGGAGCAGTCGCGGCTCCCGAAAAGAAACTACCGCGTAACATCCTGCTCATCATGGCCGACGACATCGGCGTGGAAGGATTCGGCAGCTACGGCGGCACGGATTACGCTACCCCCCATTTAGATAAACTCGCCGCTGAAGGCATTCGTTTTTCTCACGCTTACTCCCAGCCTCTCTGCACCCCCACCCGCGTGCAGATTATGACCGGCAAATACAATCAGCGCAATTGGGAGGCCTTTGGCATCATGCCCCAAGGTGAGCGCACTTTCGGCCACGTCATGAGTGGACTCGGCTACACCACTCTCATCGCCGGTAAATGGCAGCTCACGTCTTATGATCCGCCCGAATTCCCCGGGGCCGCCCAGCGCCGTGGCACCGGCATGCATCCCCGTGACGCCGGCTTCGACGAGTATATGCTCTTCCACTCCGAGCACACCGAGGACAAGGGCTCCCGCTACGCCAATCCCACCTACCTGCGCAACGATGAGCTCATTACCGAAGAGGGCACCTACGGGGAGGACTCCAGCGCCGACTACATTCTAGACTTCATGACGCGCCACCAAGACGAGCCCATGTTTGTCTACTACCCCATGGCATTGCCTCACTGGCCCGCCAATCCTACCCCCCACTCGGACGCCTGGGCCGATCCTTCCCGTCGCCTCGAAAACGACCAAGCCTTCTTCCCCGACATGGTGGAATACATGGACACGGTCATCGGTCGCCTCATCGCTGGCGTCGAGAAGCTCGGCCTGCGCGATGACACCCTCATCATTTTCTACTCCGATAACGGCACCGACAAAAAGAACACGTCCCACATGAATGGCGTCGAGATTCCGGGTATGAAGTCCTACCCGGTGCAGGCCGGCGTCCGCGTTCCTCTCATCGCCAGCTGGCCCCACGGCTCCCCGCAAGGTGTCGTCAATCGCGACCTCGTCGACGCCTCCGATTTCCTCCCCACCTTGATCGAACTCGCCGGTCACGACGCCCCCACTCGCTGGCAACTCGACGGCCAAAGTTTTGCCCGCCAATTGCGCGGCCAAAAACACGCCTCTCCTCGCGAGTCTGTTTTTGTCTGGTATGATCCTCGCCCCGGCGATGATAAGGCCCATCTCGACCGCGCCGTCTTCGCCCTCGACTATACCCACAAACTTTATGACGACGGACGTCTCTTCGCCATCGATGATCTGCTTCCGATCGAGATCGAAATTCCCGCCGCCAAATTCACCGCCGTAGATCGGGCTGCTCACGCCAAACTCTCTGCCGTGATCGAAAACATGATGCAGCCTCCGCTCTCGCCCCGCGTTGCCCAAGAAGTCGACGCCTACGGCAATCCCATTTCCCGCTAATTCCAGCTTAGTCCCCCCCATTTACATGAAACGAGTCCCCTCAATTAGCGCTCTCACTCTCGCGCTTTCGATCCTTTGTCCGCTTGGGGCAAAATCACTCCTCCCGGGTGAACCCATTCCGCTCGATTCGCTCTCTTCCTTTCAGCCGGCCGGAGAAAACTGGGTAATCGCGTCGAGTATTGGCGGAGATCCTCGTCGCACCAATTCCCTTGTCGCCAACCCCGGCACCGGCATTCTCGTCAACACCGCCCCCGACAAGTCAGGCGATCATCTGATCACCAACTGGGAGCATGGCGACATTGAGCTCTCCTTCGAATTCCTCCTGCCGCCGGAATCCAACTCCGGCATGTATCTGATGGGTCGATACGAACTCCAGCTCCTCGACAGCTGGGGCGTCGCAGAACCTGGCGTGCACGATTGCGGTGCCATCTACGAGCGCTGGATCGAAAAAGAAAAACGCGGCTACGAAGGCACCGCCCCCCTCGTCAACGCCGCGCGCGCCCCCGGTCTCTGGCAGACCATGCGCATCCTTTTTCAAGCACCTCGCTTCGATAAATCCGGCCATAAGACCTCCCACGCCAAATTCCTCGAGGTCGAACACAACGGTTTCCTCATTCACAAAAACGTCGAAGTCACCGGACCCACTCGCGGCGCCAACTGGCCGGAAGAAGCCGCCTCCGGCCCCATCCTCATTCAGGGTAACCACGGCCCCATCGCCTTCCGTAACCTGATCAAACGCCCTTTCAATTTCGATACTCAGGTGACCCTGCAAGACGTCACAAGCCAAGTGCAGCGTCGCAAAAATGTCGCCGTCACCCAGAACGAAGCCGAAGCGCCCACCGAAGATCTCCCGTCGACCGTCGCGGCCAACATTGATCCCGGCGATCTCGGCGAAAGCACCAATTTCACGGTGACCTACACCGGCAAGATCAATATCCCCAACTCCGGCACCTACGCTTTCGACGCCGACTCCCGTGGCACCGTCCAACTTCAGGTTGGCGGCCAACCCGCCCTCGTCCCGATCAACCCCGGCGTGCGCTTTATCCCCATCGATCTCCCCGCCGGCCTCCACGACTTCAAACTCGAATACGCTCATGGCCGCTGGCAAAAACCCCAACTCGCCTTGTTCGTTGAGGGCCCCCGCATTGCTCGTCATATCGTCGACACCGCCGAATCGAAAGAACGCCAGCGTGCGAAAGTCAAAGCACTCACCGCGGCCATGGCCGACGAAGAAAAACCTGTCGCCAAACCCCAGAAAAAGGAGGTCACCGAGATCGTCGTATCGCCTCCAGCCGACGGGATTCGCCTGCAACGAGGCTTCACCCCGTTCGATCCCCGCAAACGCCTCTATTCCATCTCGGTCGGATCATCGACCGGCGTGCATTACGCCTACGATTTCGACACCGCCACCATCCTCCGCACCTGGAATGGCCCCTTCCTCGATCTGTTCGAATTCTGGGACGGCCGCGCCCACAACCAGCTCACCAAGCCCATCGGCCCTGCGTTGACCTTCCACGACAACCCCACCGTCGCCCTCCTCGAAAGTGGCGAACACGACTGGCCCACCGAGACCGATGCCATGTGGTCCTCCGAGGGCTACACCCTCGACGCGCAGGGTAATCCCACCTTCTTCTCCCGTCTTTCCGACATCGAAATCGAAGATAAGATCGTGGCGGCATCATCACCCCGCCGCCTCGACCGTCACTTAACCCTCCGCGGTGATCACACCTCCTGGATGACCGCCATACTCCTCGCGGAAGCCTCCACCATCACCCCCGAGGCGAACGGACGTAGCTACATCATCGGCGACCGCGCCTACTACCTTGATATCCCCGCCGACAACAACCTCGAGCCCTTCATCCGCCGCATCAATGGCCGCGATCAACTCGTCCTCTTTCCGCCCAAATCCGGCAAGGATGTGCACCTCACTTACTCTCTCGTCTGGTAACCCTTCGTCATGAAGCACCCATTTTTTCTTTCCCTCTGCCTGAGCGCCGCCTTCGCGGTATCCACCCTCGCCCAGAATCCTTCCGCCGAAGAACGCTTTGCCCTCCCGTCCGATGAGTTGGTGAAGCTCGAAAACCTTTATTGGGAGCGCACCCCCATCCCGATTCCGGACGACATCATCCTCGAGTCTAGCGGGATTCTCGCTCTGCCAAATAAGGAGCTGCTGGTCACCACCCGTCGGGGTGAGATCTGGCACATCGCCGGAGCCTACGATCCAATTCCAAACCCGAAGTTCACGCTCTTCGCCTCCGGTCTCCACGAGCCTTTGGGCATCATCGCCGCCCCTACCGGCGGCTACTATGTCGCGCAACGGCCCGAGGTCACTCACATCCGCGACACCGACGGCGACGGCCGGGCCGATTCCTTCAAAACGCTCGCCCGTATTCCCATTTCCGGCAGCTACCACGAATACGCCTTTGGACCAAAACTCGCCCCCAACGGCAACCTCCGCGTCACCCTCAATGTCGCCTTCGGCGCCGCCACCCAATCTCCCGTGCCTTGGCGCGGTTGGATGATCGAGATCACCCCCGATGGACAAATCATTCCCATCGCCGCCGGTCTCCGTTCCCCCGCGGGATTCACGGTGACATCCCAAGGCGTCTGGCTCGCCGCCGAGAATCAAGGCGAGTGGGTCGGATCCGGCCGTATTACCCAAATCGATCCCGGTGATTTCATCGGGCACGTCGCCTCTCTTGCGTGGAGCCGCGAACCGGGTTCCACCGTATCCCTGCGCCCCGGCGACATTCCCGACAGCGCCGATCCGATGCACGAAGTCGCCAAGCGTATCCCCGGCATCAAGACGCCAGCAGTTTGGTTGCCCCACACCATTCAAGGCATTTCCACCGCCGGCCTGATCGAGGATGTCACCGGCGGCGAGTTTGGTCCGTTTGCCGGCCAGTTCTATATCAGCGATCAGGGTCAAAGTAAGATCGTTCGTATGTCCATGGAGCAGGTCAAAGGCGTCTGGCAAGGCGCCAGCTACAACTTCCGGGAAGGTTTCGAGTGCGGCATCATCCGCCTCACCATGGGTGAAGACGCCACCCTCTGGGTCGGTGAAACCAATCGCGGCTGGGGCAGCGTCGGCCCCAAGGAACAGGGACTCGAACGCCTCACCTGGACCGGTAAAACGCCCTTCGAAATCCAAGAAGTAAAAGCGCGCAGCGACGGTTTCCTGCTCAGTTTCACCCAGCCGGTCGATCCGGTGATCGCGGCCGATCCTGCCACCTATCAGGTCACCAGCTTCACCTATAAATACCACCAGACCTACGGCAGTCCCCCCATCAATGTGGAGCCCCACCAAGTCGCCAAAGTTGAAGTGGCCGCCGACGGGCTCAGTGTCCGCATCGCCCTGCCCAAATTGCGCGAGGGTTACATCCATGAGATTAAAGCGCCCGGACTCCTCAGCGCGAAATCCGGCACCACGCTCCTGCACGACACGTCCTACTACACCTTGAATCAGATCCCTTTCGGTGCGCGAATTATTCCCCTCGCGGCGATGGAAAACCCCATGGCGCATCAACACGACGCGGGCGCTGCTTCCTCCCCGTCGACGAGCGAGAAAAACCAGACCACGGTCCCCACCAGTTGGAAAGGTAAGAATGCCGATCAATTCATCACCCTCGGCACCGAGCCTGGACTGAAATTCGACCAAACGCTCCTTACCGCCAAGGCCGGCTCGCGCGTCCAACTCACCTTCAACAACGTGGACGATATGATGCACAACTTCGTGCTCACGACACCCGGCACTGGTCAGACTGTCGGAGCCGCCGCCATGCAAATGGGCGTCTCTGGTGAAGGACTCAGCTTTGTGCCCGCATCAGCCGACGTCATCGCCCACACGACCATTCTCCAACCGGAAAGCTCCCAGACGATCTACTTCACCGTCCCCTCCATACCCGGCGACTACGACTTCGTCTGCACCTTTCCCGGCCACTCCATGCTCATGAAAGGAATCTTCCGCGTAACCAAGTAGTTATCCGCCCAACTCGCTCTCCCCGTGGGTCGGGCTTTACGCCCGACAGCGTTGCCCCCAGCATAAAAACCTACTCCAATGCGTCATCCCTTCGGTGCGTAGTCGTTAGACGAAGCCATTAGTGTCCATTTGTTCTTCAATCGCCCATTTTGGGCACCCATTTCATCGCCCCTGCGGGGCGCGCCGTTCCGGCGCACCATCTCCGCGCTCTCGCGCTCCGTGTGGTTTAAACCCCTGCCTCTCAGTTATTCTCTCCCCGTAACCCAACCATGAAGACCCCTCTCGTCCTCTCCTTCCTCCTCGCGCTCATCAGCGTCGTCGCCACCGCCGCCGATCGCCCCAACATCATTTGGATCGTCTCCGAGGATAACGGTGCCACGCACTTGCGCCTGTATAACCCGCAAGGCGCCCCAACGCCGAATATCGAAGCCCTCGCCGCCGACGGCATCGTCTTCAACCACGCGTTCTCCAACGCCCCCGTGTGCTCCGTCGCCCGCTCCACCCTCATCACGAGCAGCTACGCGCCTCGCCTCGGGGTTCAATTCCACCGCCGTTCCGCCCTGGTGCCATTGCCGACTCACCATCGCATGTTCCCGGCCTACCTGCGCGACGCCGGCTACCACACCACCAACAACAGTAAAGAAGACTACAACGCCTTCAAAGCGGACGATGTCTGGGACGCCTCCTCCAACAAAGCGTCCTACCGTAGTCGCGCCCCCGGCCAGCCCTTTTTCCACGTGCAAAATTTCGGCACCACCCACGAGGGGCAGCTCTTCTTCACCGCCGAACAAATGGCGAACGAGCCGACCAAAACCGACCCCGCTTCGGTGCGGGTCCCTGACTACCTCCCCGATACTCCACTCTTCCGCTACACCGTCGCCCGCTACCTCGATTTGCACATGAAGATGGATGCCGAGGTCGGCAAATTCCTTGCCCAACTGGAAGCCGACGGACTCCTCGATGACACCATCGTTTTCTACTACGGCGATCACGGTGGCATCATGCCCCGTAGCAAAGGTTACGCTTACGAATCAGGTTTACACGTGCCTCTGGTCATCAACGTGCCCGCCAAGTGGCAACATCTCGTGCACCGTGAACCCGGCACCCGGGAAGACGGTTTTGTGAGCTTCGTGGACTTCGGGGCGACCGTGCTTAACCTCGCCGGCGTCGCAGTTCCCGCCGCCTTCGACGGACGTCCTTTCCTCGGCCCCGGTGTCACCGCCGCCGAAGTCGCCTCTCGTCAAGAGGTCATCGGTTACGCCGATCGCTTCGATGAAAAAGCCGACCTCGTGCGCACCCTTCGTCGCGGCAACTTCAAATATATGCGCAGCTACCAACCCTTCACGGTCGACATGCTGCACAATGAATACCGCTACCGACAACTCGCCTATCGCGAATGGCGACGCCTCTACCAAGCCGGCGAATTAAACGCCACCCAGGGCCAATTCTTTGAGCCCCGCGCCCCGGAAGCACTTTACGATCTTTCGGTCGATCCCGACGAAGTAAACAACCTCGCCGCCGATCCCACCTACGCCGCCATCACCGCCGATCTTCGGACCAGTCTCTCGAACCGGCTCAAAGCACTCCCCGACCTGAGCTTCTACCCGGAAAGCGTTCTCACCACTCGAGCAATCAACGGTCCCACGGTGTTCGGCCAAAAGCACCAAGCCCAAATCGCACGTCTGATCGATATTGCCGATATCGCTTTACTGCCCTTCGACGAGGCCGTGCCTCACCTCGCCGAAGCCCTCGCCTCCTCTTCCGCCATGGACCGCTATTGGGCTCTGATAGTTTGTAGTTCATTCGGTGAACAAGCCGCCCAATTCATGCCGCGGGCCCGCCATCTCGCGCTCGAAGACGACACTCGTCACGTCCGCGTCCGCGCCGCCGAATTCCTCGGCATCATTCACGCCATGGACCCCGTCCCTCTCCTCCAAGCCGAACTCGCCGAATCCACTAATTCCGTCGAGACCCTATCGATTCTCAACACTGTGGTCCTCCTCCGCGATCACTACGGCTACAAGTTCAAGGTGACCCCCCGCACCATCGGGAAACCCTACAACGAGATCACCAATCGGCTGAACTACCTGGAGAACTAATCTCCCCAGTGCCCCCGTTGAACTGATTGAGTCCCACCGCGGTGCGGCAGGTCCACCATGCCCCGAACTATCCGCCCCTCATGAAGTCGATAATTCGTCCCCTGCTCGCCGGGGTGGCCCTATCCGGACTACTGTCCGCCGCCGAGGCCTCGACCACCTGGGACGTGACAAATTACGGAGCGATCGCCGATTCTCAAACGGTCAACACCACGGCAATTCAAGCCGCCGTCGCCGCCACCCACCTCGCCGGCGGCGGACAAGTCATCGTCCCCCCTGGTGCATTCGTCACGGGCACGATTCTCCTCCAAGACAACGTGACCCTGTATCTCGCCGAAGGGGCCCAACTCCTCGGCAGTGCCAACCCACTCGATTACCTTAACATCGCCCCCTTTGTGGATGCCACTGGCCAAACCCGCGGCAAGTGCCTCATCGGGGCGGTCGATGCATCAAATATCGCCATCACCGGCCAAGGCACAATCGACGGACGCGGGGGTAACCGATCACCCTCCCCGGTGGCGGCCTTCCGGCCGACGCCATTCGCGAAGTTGCAGATGCGGTCAACAACGACCCGAATTCAGTTTCTTCAGCCCCTTACCGGCCTACGGACTCTATGCGCGTCACATCACGACTCTCATGACCGCCAATGTGCGTTTCGAAATCACCACTCCCGACGCCCGCCCCGAACGCCGCTACGAGAGTGCCTCCGCCCGCGAGTCTTACCCTGAATTATTTTAAGCGGAGGCGCGTCCATCCATCCCGGATTGTCGCCCGGGTGGGCCGCGCCTCAGGAAAAGTAGCGGTAACTTTCCGAATTTCAGTGTCAGATCAGAAAAGAAGCAGCTACGCTTTGCTCCGAATGATTCGTTCTGCCCCGCGTCACCTTCCGTTCAGGCCCCCCCACCTCATCGCCCTTCTTTTGAGCTCCCTGCTGGGGGGCTTTACTGCGCTGCCGGCATCAGCAATCGCTCCTGAATTAGCCGCCGAAGATCTGGCCTTTTTTGAAACCAAAATCCGTCCGCTCCTGATCGAAAACTGTTACGAATGTCACTCGGTTGGCGCCGAACGGGTGCGCGGCGGGTTCCTCCTTGATTCGAAACCCGGCCTCCTTCGCGGGGGTGACAGTGGCCTGGCCATCGTTCCGCGTGCCGCCGCCGAAAGTCGCCTGATCAGCATGGTGCGTCACCATCCGGACTTCGAGTCCATGCCGCCCAAGACCAAGCTCAGTGAAACCCAAATCAACGACCTCATAACCTGGATCGATCAAGGGGTCCCTGACCCCCGGCTGGTTGAGCCGGAATACCAAGACCTCAACGAGGGATTCGATCTGGAAACCCGCAAGCATTGGTGGTCGCTCCAACCCGTGACCGATTCGGCCCCCCCGGCGGTTCACGACGAAACGTGGCCCCGCAACGACTACGATAAATTCATCTTGGCTGCACTGGAGGAAAAGAACTGGGCTCCCGCCCCCGACGCCGATCGAGGTTCACTCCTGCGCCGTCTTAGCTTTGATTTGACCGGCCTCCCGCCCTCTCCCGCCGAGCTCGCCGCATTCGTCGACGCCCCCTCCCCCGCGGCCTATGTGAAACAGGTCGATCGGCTGCTCGCTTCGCCTCACTTCGGCGAGAAATGGGCCCGCCACTGGATGGACGTCACCCGCTACGCCGAGACCAAGGCCTTCGAAGCCGATTACACCATGCCGTTTGTGTATCGGTATCGCGACTACCTCATTCGCGCCTTCAATGCCGACGTCCCTTACAACCAATTCATCCTTGAAGCGCTCGCCGGTGATTTGCTCGAACATCCCCGCCGCGATTCGCAAACCGGCGAGAACGAATCAATCAAGGGCCCCGGCTTCCTTTTCCTCAGCGATGGCCAGCACGGCCCCCCGGATATTCATGAGGATGAAGCTCGGATTTTTGATCGCACCATCGATGTCACCACCAAAGCCTTTCTCGGCTCAACCGTCGCCTGCGCCCGTTGTCACGATCACAAATTCGACGCCATCACCACGGCCGATTACTACTCCCTCTACGGCATCCTGCGCAGCTCCCGCTTGACCTACGCCAACGCGGCAAATCCCGATCAACAACCGTCACGCGTAGCCGGAATCGAACGCGCCCGCCAACAGCTCGAGCCCCTCATCTACGACGCGATCAAACCCCACATTGATTCCGCCGCCGCCTATATCGCCGCCCGCGACGCCTTCCTTGCCACCGGAAAATTGCCGGCCGCCTTGAAAGCACTTCGAGCGGAGTATCCGGCCAAACTCGATAAACCGGATCGAACCGAGTATGAAGAAAAGCACGATGCGCTGACTGAAGAAATTGTCATCAACGCCACCCCCGACCACCTCGATCCCTTCATTTTCCGCAGCTGGGTCAACCTCGCCCTCACGTCCGATCAGAAAATACGCTGGCCCGAATTAGCCGTATTCCAGCAATCCGGGAAGCAAACCCCGCCAAATCCGAAGCCCGCGGCCGTTGATCTAAGCCCCGCCTTTCAGGCCCTGACCACCTCCCTCCGCCAGTGGCATAAAGAGGGTCCGGCTTTCGAGATCGCGCCGGATACAGGTCGACTTTTGATCAGCCAAACCGGCGAACAAACCGCCTTGGGACTCGCGGACGGGGACGTAATTGCCGGACACCACGGCGGGCGCATGAGCGGCTCGATTCGGTCGCCCGATTTCATTCTCGATGGCAAACCCATCCATCTGCAGGCCAAAGGCCGGTTCGCCACCTTGCGTCTGATCGTGCGCAACTACGAACTCGCCGGCCAGGGACCCACCACTGCGATTCTAAATTACACCGTTGCAGGTAACCACTGGCAGGACGTCGCCATCGAAACCGACTTATGGGAGGGCCAGCCCGCCTACTTGGAGATCGTGCAACACGGATTACTCACGCGATCCCGCAATCCCCGCGAAGCAAAATCGGACTTCGATGAAAACGCCTACGTCGCCGTGCGATTCCGCGACGGACCCGATTGGCAAAACTGGTGGCAATCGTCCGAACCCACCCAACGTCTGCAGCAGGTCTGGCAGAAAGGGCGCGACGGCCAACTCGATCCCACCGAGACCGCATTAATGTCGGCTCTATTTGGAGCGGGCGTGGTGCAGGCAGACCCGGCAACCTCACCTCGACTCGCGACTGCCCTGGCCAAGTTTCGCGACCACGGTGAACAAATCCCGAAACCCGTCTACGTCCGAAGCCTGACCGATGGCGACCCTCAGGACGAACCGGTTTACATCCGCGGAAGTCACAAAAACCTCAGCCGCGAACCCAACCCTCGCAGGTTTCTCGATGCCTTCGGGAGTCCGGCCTTTCAGACCTCCGGTAGCGGTCGCATCGAATGGGCCCGCGCCGTCGCGGAACCGACGAACCCCCTCACCACCCGTGTCATCGTCAATCGATTATGGCACCACGTCTTCGGCCAGGGACTCGTTCCAACCGTCAACGATTTTGGCGTCATGGGAACCGCTCCGTCCCACCCAAAGTTACTCGATTTTCTCGCCCATGATTTCATCCGCCACGATTGGTCGCTGAAGGCCCTCATCCGCCGCATGGTGCTCACTCGCACCTACCAGATGTCGACGACTCCGAGTCTGGCTGCGTTGGATAAAGACCCGAACAACCGTCTCCTCCAGCACATGCCCATCAAGCGGCTCGACGCCGAAGCCGTGCGCGATCACTTGCTCGCGAGCAGTGGCAGCCTAGACCGCAAAATCTTCGGGCCCAGCGTGCCGGCCTACGTCGACAATCTCCCCGACAGCCGGGCCAAACCGCCCCTCAGCGGACCGCTCGATGCCGACAACCGACGCTCCGTCTACATGGAGCTGCGCCGAAACTTCCTGCCGACTTTCCTGCGCGCGTTCGATCTGCCCAATGCGACCGAGCCGGTCGGCGTGCGCCACGCCACCAATGTCCCCGCCCAATCGCTCGCCCTCCTCAACGATCCCTTCGTGCACCTGCAGGCCAAAAACTGGGCCCAACGCATGGTCGCATCCCCCTTGTCCGAGCAGGATCGCATCAACCAACTCCACCTCGTCGCATTCTCCCGACCAGCGACCGACGAAGAATTCACCTGGGCACAATCAGTGCTCAAAACCATGGCCGAAGCCTACGGCACCAGTCCCGACTCCCCCGAAGCCTGGTCCGACCTCTGCCACCTCATGTTCAACCGCAAAGAATTCATTTACCTGCTGTAAAGCGTTCCGCAATCAGTTCTCTTTCTCGCCCCCCGCCTCTCCGTTTCGTTCCCTCTCACAAAATTCAGTCATTCCTCTCACTTCAGTGCGTCAGCCCTTATTTTCCTTCGGTAAATTATCACACCTTGCCTCTCCGAAACAAAATAAAATCCAGTGCGTAGTCGGTAGACGGAGCCATTCGTGTCCATTCGTGGTTAAAAACAAACCAGTCCATCCCTCCTCCCAGCCCCCCGCTCACGGTTAATCCCCAATCCAAAATTTAAACCCCATGTTTAGCCGTCGTGAATTTCTCCAAAAAAGTGCCATGGGATTCGGCACGCTCGCTCTCTCCGGCGTCATGGAACAGGAGCTTCTCGGCTCGCCGATGCCGCTCTACCCCAAGGTGCCTCACTTCGCGGCTCGCGCCAAACAGGTCATCTTCCTCTACATGGACGGCGGCGTGTCCCAAGTCGACAGCTTCGACCCCAAACCCCAGCTCGCCAAAGAGCACGGTCAGGCCCCCAAATTTTCCGTCGATGCCACCGTCTTCAACAACAACGGTAACCTCCTGAAGAGCCCGTGGGAATTCAATCGCTACGGCGAAAGCGGCCTCCCCGTCAGCGATCTTTTTCCCCACCTCGGCTCCTGCGCCGATGACCTCTGCGTCGTGCGGTCCATGACCGCCTTCTCCCCCAATCACCCCAACGCCAACTACGCCCTGCATAGCGGTCACGCCCTTTCGGGTCGCCCCAGCATGGGCGCATGGGTGTCCTACGGACTGGGCACGCTCAGCCAAAACCTACCCAGTTACGTCGTCATCCATGGCGGCCAAGTGCCCGCCGGCGGCATGCAGAACTTTGGTAACGGCTTCCTGCCCGCGAATCACCAGGGGTCCATCTTCCTCAACGAACATCCCGTCCTGCAGAACACTTCGCCGCTCGAAAAATCAGCCGAGATCCAAAAACAAAAACTCCGCTTTCTACACGAAGTGGACGGTAACCTCGAAGCCCGCCTCGCCCACGCCGAAGCCATCGAATCGGCCATCCAAAACTACGAACTTGCCTTCCGCATGCAGATGGAAGTGCCGGACGTGACGGACATCTCCGGCGAGACCGACGCCACTAAAAAGCTCTACGGCCTGGATGCCCCTTACCAAAACACCCGCACCTACGCCGCCCAGTGCCTCATGGCGCGACGCCTCGTCGAACGGGGCGTGCGCTTCGTCGAACTCACCATCAATCCCGGCAACGGCGACCGCTGGGATCAACACAGCAACCTGATCGACGGTCACCAGAAGAACGCCGCCGCGGTCGACCAGCCCATCGCCGGTTTGATCAAAGATCTCAAATCGCGGGGCATGCTCGACGACACCTTACTCGTCTTCAGCGGCGAGTTTGGCCGCACCCCCTTCGCTCAAGGCACCAACGGTCGTGACCACAACCCTCAGGGCTTCAGTATGTGGATGGCCGGCGGCGGCATCAAAGGCGGCATGACCTACGGCGCGACCGACGAATACGGCTATCGCGTGATTGAAAACAAACTCACCGTTCACGACCTCCACGCCAACATGCTCCACCTCATGGGTATCGATCACAAGCGCCTCACCTACCGTTACAGCGGCCGCGATGTGCGTCTCACCGATGTGCACGGCGAAATCATTCCTGAACTCTTCTCCTGATGCGTCTCCCCCTCGCTTTGGCGCTCGCCACGACCACTTTCTCCCTCCGCGCCGAAGAGATCGTCTACGACTACGACGAACATATCGCGCCCATTCTCCGGGAATACTGCATCGGCTGCCACGGTCCCGATAAACAGAAGAGCAAGTTCCGCCTCGATAGCTTCGAACGACTCATGACTCCCGGCTCCAGCGATGCAGCGCCCATCGTGCCCTTCGTGCCCATGGAGAGTCCTCTGCTCGAGTATTTGCTCATGCCCAAAAGCGACGAGTATGCGATGCCGCCGGAGGATGAACCTTCGCCGTCGACCGACGAGATTCTGATCATCGCTCAATGGATCTATCACGGCGCATCCAGTCGCGAAGCCGAACGCGCTAAATTGCCGCTCGAAGATCGTTTTGATCCCGCCCCCCTCGCCGCCGTCATGCGACTGCGCGCCAACGGGGCCATCGTGCAAAAGCTTAGCGCATTGGACGCCGGCCTGCTGGCAGACTTGCGGGGTCTATCCGGCGAACTGACGCCCGATAATTTCTCCGACCTCACTCTGATCGCCGCGTGGATTGAAGAAATGAACCTTTCCGGTCTGAAATCTTCGCCCCCCGATCCCTCATGGTTCTCTCAGTTTGAACGTTTAAAAGTGCTCAACCTCAGCGACACCGCTCTCTCCGCCGACCAAGTTTCTGCGCTCACGCCGCTAGGCGCCCTCGCCCGTCTCAACCTCGCCAATTCCACCCTGAAACCGGATGCGATCGCCGCTCTCACGGTTCCCCAAGCCGAGCGCCTCTTCATCCGCGGACTCACCGCCAACCGCAAGATTCTGCGCGAGTTGCAGGCCCGTCATCCCGATACCGAGGTCATCGGCGATTGGGATTTGGATCAAACGGATATCGTGCAGCAAAACGCGCGCCACGACTCCAACGCATTCGACCCCGGAGAGCCGATTATTCTTGGCCGACAGGTCAGCGCGTCCGGCATCAAACACTCCCTGCTGCTCTGCGGTAAATTCACCGGCATCATCAGTGAGGACAACGAGGTCCTCTGGCGCGGCCCCAGCGGCGCCCGCGATGGCATGGTACTCCCCAACGGCAATGTCCTCCTCTCCGTGCAAGGTGAAGCCCGCGAGTATCGCGCCGGCTCTCAAGAAATTGTCTGGTCGTATCAACTCGATGAACGCAACGCCGAGCTCGGCACCGTCTTCCGCCTGCCCACCGGTAACACCTTGGTGGTCGAACGCGGCGTCCTCCCGCGCCTGCTCGAAGTTGATCCCGCCGGTCGCATCGCCGTCGAAGTCCCCCTCCAACCGGAAACCGACAACAGCCACATGCAGACCCGCATGGCCCGTAAACTTCCCCACGGCAATTACCTCGTCCCTCACCTGCTCGCCTTCAAAATTAAGGAATATACTCCCACCGGCGAGGTCGTAAACGTCATCCCCACCGATCTCCCCGAACTCGGCGGACGCGAGGCCCGCAACTGGCCGTTCACCGCCATCCGTCTCGCCAACGGCAACACGCTCGCCAATCTCACCAACGGCAACAAGACCGTGGAATTCGCCCCCGATGGCACCGTCGTCTGGCGCGTGGACAATGACGACGTCGATGGCCGCTTCGCCGACCCCTGTGGTGGCCAGCGCCTCCCCAACGGCAACACCGTCATTTGCTCCTACGGCCAACGCGATCCGACTAAGCCCCGGGTCTTCGAAATCAACGCCCATAAAGAGGTCGTCTGGGAACTCTTCTTCCCTCCCTCCACCGCCCACGAAGTTCACGTCCTCACCACCAACGGCCAATCCACCGATCCGTTACTGAAATAACCACCAAGTCGCCAACGGTTATGAAAGCGTCCCCCCAGCTAAGTCTTTATCCTTACGCTTTATCTTTCTCCGATCGTCCCTCATCACCTATTTCCCCATGCGTATCCTTACCTCCCTGCTAGTGGCCCTCTCCCTCGGCTTCACCGGTTGCAGCAAATCCTCCGATTCCTCCGCCGCAAAAACAGCCGCGAAAACGAAACTTAGCTTTATCACGAACGTTTCCGCCGACTTCTGGGTCTACGCTGAAGCCGGTGCCCGCGCCGCCGAACGCGAGTTTGGTGACATCGAGGTCATTTTCCGCAGTGGCGACGGCACCACGACCAAACAGAAGCAAATCGTCGATGATCTGCTCGCCGCGGGCGTCAAAGGCGTCGCCATCAGCCCCACCAGCGCGACTAACCAGATCCGCATGATCAACGACTGGGCTACCGACGCCCATGTCATCTGCGTCGATAGCGATTCCCCGGACAGCAACCGGATTACCTACCTCGGCACCGATAACATCGCCGCCGGTCGCCAACTCGGCGAACTCGCCAAGGAAGCGCTCCCCCACGGCGGCAAGGTCATGGTCTTCGTCGGCATCAAGGATCAACAAAACGCCATCGAACGTTTCCAAGGCTTCAACGAAGCCACCGCCGGTAGCGGCATCGAAGTGATCGATCTGCGCACCGATGGCGCCGATGCCGCCAAGGCCCGCGCCAACGCCGAGGACACTCTCACTGCTTATCCTGATGTTGCCGCTCTCGTCGGTCTCTGGAGCTACAACGCCCCAGCCTGTCTCGAAGCCGTCAAAGCCGCCGGTCTCATTGGCAAGGTCCAGATCCTCTCATTCGATGAGGCCCCGAAAACACTCGAGGCGATCGACGCCGGTGAGATCTTCGGCACTATCGTGCAAGATCCCTACACCTTCGGTTACGACTCCATGGCTCTCCTCCGCGAGCTCGCGGTCGAAGGTAAGTCCCCCGCCGACGCCGGGGTCCCGGCCGGCAAGATCATCTACGTTCCTACCAAAGTTCTCCGTCAAGGCCAGGGTCTCGCCTACAAGGAACAATGCGATGCCTGGAAAGCCAGCCTCTCCAATTAACGGGCTCCGCACCTGCTCAGGTTTGTAACCAAGAATGGACCCAAATAACGTCCCCTACCGACTCCGGCCGAGGAGGACGGTTCTAGATCTTCTCAGATCACAGTCTGTTTCTCTGATACTTTATTTGGATTGTTTGGGCGAAACGGTCGTGCAGCCATTCGGGTCCATTCGTGGTTAAAAATCCCTGCCTCAAAGCATCATCGCCCCCCCCCCGTGCCAGCACTTCTCCAACTCAACCAAATCTCCAAATCCTTCGGCTCGGTAAATGCGCTAACTGGAGTTGATTTCTCTTTGGAGGCGGGCGAAGTGGTGGGGCTGATCGGGGAGAATGGTGCCGGTAAATCCACCTTGATGAACCTGCTCGGCGGCATGCTGCAACCGACCAGTGGCAGCATTCAAATCGAGGGAAAAGCGGTCACCATCTTCGACGCCATCGGCGCCGCGCAGCACGGCATCAGCTTCGTTCACCAAGAGCTCAACCTCCTCGATAACCTCAATATCGCCGGAAACATTTTTCTCGGCCGTGAGCCTCGCCGCTTTGGCTGTATCGATGAAAGTAAGTTGGCCGTGATGACTCGTCCCTTGCTGCGACAGCTGGGACTCAATCTGGAACCTGACCATTCCCTTGGCCGGCTGACCAATGGCCAGAAACAATTGGTTGAAATTGCCAAAGCGCTCTCCATGGACGCTCGCATTCTGATTCTCGATGAACCCACCTCGAGTCTCACCATTCAAGAAACTGCTACGCTTCTCACCTTGGTGGAAACTTTGCGTGATCGCGGGATGGCGATTATTTTCATCACCCATCGACTCACCGAGATCGCGCGTGTGGCCGATCGTGTCGTCGCCCTGCGCGATGGTGAACTAGCTGGACACCTCACCCGCGAAGAAACGAGCCGCGATAGCATGATCTCGCTCATGATCGGTCGTGATCTAAGTGAAGTTTACCCCAAACTAGGTTCCGCCATTGGCGACCCGGTTCTCGAAATCTCGAATTTCAGCACCCAACGCTGGCCCCAAGGTGACGCTAATTTTGAAATTCGAGGCGGCGAAATTCTCGGTCTTGCCGGACTCGTCGGTTCGGGTCGCTCCGAACTCGCTCAAGCCATCTTCGGCGTCGACTCCTCACCTTCTGGCACCATCAAAGTAGCGGGAGCATCTGTCACTCGCGGTAACATCAATGATGCGATTGCCCACGGCGTATTTCTCGCCCCGGAAGATCGCAAAGCCAGTGGTCTTATTTTGGAAATGAGTATCCGGGAAAACATGACCCTCAACTCCATGTCCCGGTTCAGCCACCGCACTCGCATCGACATTAAAAAGGAGAAGCAGCAGACCGAAATCTGGCGCCGAGATTTCAGCGTGAAATCTCCTCACGTCGAACAACCCGTCGGCGATCTCAGCGGCGGAAATCAACAGAAAGTCGTCCTCGCTAAATGGATGACCCTCCAACCCAAGGTGATGATATTTGATGAGCCCACTCGTGGCATCGACATGGGTGCTCGTCACGAGATCTACCAAACGATGGTCGAACTGGCCAAAACTGGCTGTGCGATTCTCATGATCTCAAGCGACATGGAAGAACTCCTTGGCATGAGCCACCGCATCGCGGTCATGTGCGAAGGTCACCTCACCGGCATCCTTGAGCCCGACCAGTTTTCCGAAGAGTCCATCATGACCCTAGCCGTCCCCACCCAAGTTCCCGCCTGAATTTCTTCAACCACGAATGGACAATAATAAAATCGCCTGCCGGCTCCGCTCAAAGAGGAAGATTCTAAATCTTTTCCGCTCACAGTCTGTTTCTCTGATTCTATCTATCGATTGTTTGAGCAAAACGGTCGTGCAGCCATTCGTGTCCATGTCATACCATTCACTCCGTCCATAGACGTGGTTAAAAATCCCTATCTCTCCGCCCCGTCCCCCTTCCCATGCTTTCCCGTTACCGTAAAGAACTCTGCCTCCTCATTGTGCTGCTCTTCGTCGCGTTCTGGACCATCATCTTCAGTCGCAATCGCGAAGCCGACAACATCCTCACCGCTCTGCTGGAATCTCGTTTTCTATCGCTCCGCAACCTAGAGAACCTATCCCGTCAAATCGGCATGTATGGCATCTTCAGCCTAGGCATGGGCCTCGTCATAATCTCCGGCGGCATCGACCTTTCCGTGGGGTCACTCATGGCCCTACTGGGCACCATCTTCTTTTATCTCCTGACGGGCGGTCACCCCTGGATTCCCGGAGTGCACTGGTCTCTGGCCATTGGTATCCTGCTCCTCGTGGCAGCGGCCATCGGGCTTTTACATGGCTGGCTTATCGCTAAGATAGGCATGCCCGCCTTTGTCGTCACCCTGTGTGGGCTTCTCGGTTACCGCGGGCTCGCTCAGACGATGACCCGCGACACCTCAGTCGGCTACTATGATTCGGTCCACAGCGTCACCGGCTTGGAAAGTTTCCTCACCGGTGAGATCGCCGGCATGCCTGCCGCCTTCATCGCCTTCATCGCCATCTGCGGGATCGTTTACTACGCCCTGCATCTCTCCGTGTTCGGGCGATATCTTCTCGCCCTCGGCCGCAACGAACAGGCCGCTCGTTACTCCGGGATCAATACGACTCTAGTCACCACTTTTGCCTACATCGCCTGCACGGTGCTCGCATGCGTCTCGGCCCTGTTTTTTGCCCTCTACACCGCTGATGTCGTGCCTTCGATGCACGGTAACTTCTTTGAACTCTACGCCATTGCCGGCGCGGTTCTCGGCGGCTGCAGTCTGCGTGGTGGTGAAGGCACTGTCATCGGCATCATCCTCGGCACCACCGTGCTACTCGTGCTCCAGAACATGGTGAACCTCCTCGGCTATGATAGCTCCTTCAGCAAAGTCATCACCGCCCTCGTCATTCTCGGTGGCGTACTTGTCGACCGCTTCGAAATTTGGAAACTTCTGTCGTTTAAAAAATCAAAAACAGCATAACAGAACCGAGAGTCAAGTTGCACGCTTACCGTCTATGAACGAAGTGAATGGTAGGGCATAGACCCGAATCGGCTTCGTCTACCGACTACGTGTTGAAACTCATTCCAGTAGTTTCCTAAATCGATTTAATCCGGTGTTTCAATTAAGTGGAATGACGGAACCATGGGACCGTATTTTTGAATCACGTCTATAACCGAGATGCCTCGTCTGTCATCGCTAACGCACGGCTCTTTGCTTCTATTAAAAACAATCAGATGAGATTCAGCGGCGAAACGGTAGTGGAGCCATTCGTGTCCATTCGTGGTTAAAAACAGCGGTGGATTGGGGCCCACTCATTCGCTCAATTTATAAACATCGCCTCGTTCGTTTGGAACAGGGCGTGCGCCAGCTTCGTCCAGCCGTTCACCGGATCTCGATTCGGAAATGCCGCGGCAGCCGGCTCGAGTTGTCCCCGCGCCCGCCCCCCACTCATCTGCATTCGTTCGGCTTGAGCGACCTGCCGCTTTGCTCCCTTACTCATCGCTTGGGACATTCTCGTCGGAGCCGGCATCGCCAATTCAAGTCCCCTAGGAATCGATCGTAGATACCGCATGCAAAATTCAAACTCTTCGTCAGTCGGTGGCCGTTGAAATATCCGGAGATAGAGTTCATTGACTCGCTGACGATGGGTCTTCGCCTCCTGAAAACTGGGGGTTTGGACCAGCGCTCGCGCGGTTTCAATCACCAGCGGACTGTTCATCAAAAAGAGTGATTGCTGCGGCACGATCGTTTCGTAGCGACGACCCGTGGCTATATCCGGATTCGGAAAGTCGAATTGCGTAAACAACTCCGCCGGGTTTTGCCGATCGATCAGGGTATAAACAGCGCGACGTTTCGCGAAATCCGCGCTGCCGATGTGCACGGGTTTTCCCCCGATCGTCGAAGTATCCAGCAGGTCCGCCATCGCTAACATCGCATCGTGCACTTCTTCGATATCGAGACGGCGCAGATTCGCTCGCCACCGCAAATGATTGTCCGGATCGATCTCTGCGTAGTCGGGATTAGCCGCGCTGCTCAACTGATACGTGGAGCTCAATAGAATCGTGCGATGCAGCGCCTTGATTGACCAATCGTTCTCCACAAACTCTGCGGCCAAATAGTCCAGCAGTTTCGGATGAGTCGGCAACGATGACATGTTGCCGAGATCATCAGGGGTGGCCACGAAACCTTCGCCGAAGTGCTGTTGCCAAACCCGATTCACCAGCACTCGCGCCGTCAGGGGATTCTTAGGATCGGCAATCGCCCGCGCCAACTCCAACCGCCCACTGCTCTTGTTGCTGTAAGTCTGACGGTCTTCCGGCGAAAGCACTTCCAGAAACCGGCGGGGCACGACGGGGCCATTGTTGCCCGTCTCCCCCCGCAGCAAGACCGGATAGTCTTTCGAGCGGCGAGTATCAAAAAGCGCGTGCGCCCGAGCCGGAGCCCCCGGGTGGTTGATCTCCAAGTTACCCAACTCAAGATTGATCCGACGCTCCTCATTGATGAGCTCTCGCCGTTGTTTGGCCGTGTAGTTTTCCCGATTGCGCTGCGCCTGGCGGTAACGCACCGCGAGATCCGCCGAAGATTCCTTCAATTCCTTGCGCTTGGCCGCGTAGTCGAGGACTTCCGGCGTCGGTCTCACTCTCCCCGTCACGGGAAGATCTTTCGGCTCCACCGAGTTGGCAAAAATTCCGTAGAGCGAATAAAAATCTTCAATCGGAATGGGATCAAACTTGTGATCATGGCAGCGCGCACACGCCACGGTGAGTCCCAAAAATGCCTTCGTCGTCACATCGATCTGATCCGCAATGATGTCATTCCGGCGCCCGTTGAATTGGTTGCCCAAGGTCAAAAAACCCATCGCCGCCAACAACTCGCGTTCCTCAGGTTTGATTTCTGCCGGTTTCTTAGCCTGCCCTTTCGCGTCGACCGCGATCAATCGATCCGCCGCCAGCTGCTCTACAATAAACTGATCATAGGGTTTATCCGTATTAAAAGCATCGATCACGTAATCACGATAAGTCCAAGCGTGGGCATACCGTAAATCGTCCCGGCGCGGCGCATCGCCCTTGGTATCAGCGTAACGGGCCACGTCTAACCAGTAACGTCCCCAATGCTCACCATAACTCGGTGACGCCAACAGCCGATCAACCACCCGCCCAAACGCATCCGGCGACTCATCCGCGATAAACTTATCCATCTCCGTCCGCGTCGGCGGCAGTCCCGTCAAATCAAACGTTACCCGCCGCAACAGCGTGTGCTTTTCGGCTGGCATGTTGGGCTTCAATCCCGCGGCGGTCAGCTTCGCCGCGACAAATCGATCAACCGGCGAACTGCCCCATCCCTCTAACGTCACTTCTGGCACCGCGGGTTTCTTAACCGCTTGAAAAGACCAATGGTTTTTGCCCACTCCGGCATAAGCTAGATCACTTCCCGCTGCGACCCGCGTGCGGGGATCTGGAGCTCCACGCTTAACCCACTCCGTGAGGTCCGCAATTTCGTGGTCAGCCAACTTGCGCCGGTTCGACGGCATTTTAAAATCTTCGTCTGCATGGTTGATCGCCACAATCAACAGACTCTCCGCCGGATTCCCCGGCACGACCGCATCGCCCGTGAAACCACCAAGCAACAAGCCCTCCCGCGTATCAAGCAGCAGTCCTCCCTTAATCTTGTCGGCATCGCGACTGTGACACTTGTAACAGTTGTCTGCCAAAACCGGCCGAATCTTTGTTTCAAAAAACTCCCGATCGCTCGCGGATATTTTTTCCGCTCCCGGCATCGCACCCAGTCCCAGACTCGTGAGCCCCATCCCGGCCGCGAAACCAAAGCGTGTAAGTTGAGTCTTCATGCTAAAATCTGATTAACCACCTTGCCCGCCACATCGGTGAGTCGGAAATCACGCCCATTAAATCGATACGTCAGCTTCTTATGATCGAAACCCAATGTGTGCAGAATCGTGGCATGTAAATCGTGCACGTGGACTTTATCGGTCACCGCCTCGGCCCCCGTATCGTCGGTCGCACCGTGCACCACGCCTCCTTTCACGCCCCCACCCGCCATCCAGGTAGAGAATGCCTTGGCATTGTGGTCCCGCCCGGGCTCCCCGCCGCCATTGCGGTCACGAGTAGGCTTGCGACCAAATTCACCGCCCCAAATCACGAGGGTTTCATCCAACATTCCCCGCTGTTTGAGATCGCCCAGTAACGCGGCGATCGGGCCATCCACTTCGCCCGCTTTTTCCGTCAGGCGATCTTGGAGATCATTATGATGATCCCAGCCATTATGCCACACTTGCACAAACCGCACGCCGCGCTCGACCAGTCGCCGCGCCACCAACATCTGTCGTCCTTGCGGGGTCTTCCCATAGGCCTCCTGTATCGCGGCAGGTTCTTTGTTCACGTCAAACGCATCGGTCGCCTCCGTCTGCATCCGGAAAGCGATTTCATAGGACTCCAATCGCGTCTCCAAGGCCTCCTCCCGTTGCAAATTCTCGGCGTGAATCTCGTTGAGCTGTTTAACCAGTTCGATCTGCCGGCGCTGCTCCTTTTGCGGCAAATACGGATTCCGAATGTTTTGAATCATTTGCTGCACACTAGCCGAACTCGTGTCGACCGTCGTGCCCTGGTAGATCCCCGGAAGGAAAGCGGCGTTGTAATTAGCAGCTCCACCGGACGGAAGTCCCCCCGTCCGTAATGCGATAAACCCCGGCAAATTCTGGTTCTCCGTGCCCAGTCCGTAAACCGACCACGACCCCAAACTCGGCTTCGCGATGCGCACTGATCCCGTATTCATGAAAACCGTCGCCACGTCATGCGCCGGAATGTCGGTGTGCATCGATCGAATCACCGCCATATCGTCCACAAACGCTCCGGTCTTCTCAAAAACTTCACTGACTTCGATCCCGGACTTACCTCGCTTCTGAAACTTGAATGGCGAAGCCAAAGCCACCGCATTCCCTCCCCCTGCCAGCGTCTGACCATTCATCCGCGTGAGCAGTGGCTTGGGGTCCCAAGTATCGAGGTGAGACGGTGCCCCTTGGGCAAAAATCTGAATAACTGCTTTCGCCTTCCCGGGAAAATGAGGTGCCTTGGGCGCCAAGGGAGAAACGCCTCCAGCCGTCCCCGCCGCAGCCGTAAGATTCATCGGGTCGAGCATCGTCGCCAGACTCAGCGCCCCCAGACCACCACCGACCCGGCTCAAGAACTGACGTCTCGTGGTGAAATAGTCCGCCGGGTTAGTCGAAACGCCGTGGCAATGGTGGGGAAAATAAGACATGGGGAATCAAACGAAATAAAGGACTGAACGACGTCGTTCAGTTCACAGACGTCAAACTAGAATGAGGGGTTACATTTCAACTCTCGCAATCGCGAAAATTCCCGCCCGAAGCCGAACCGCAACGGCCTGATTCTATTTCCAATTGCGCCCTAAACGACGCGATAATGCCCGGCCCATTCACGGCGCGGAGGCGGCCCCGCCAAAAGAGCGTTCGCCTCATCGTTACCCACGAAACGTTTCTTCACCGGGTCAAACTTCAGCTCCACGTTGAGATACTCGGCAATCATGCCCAGATTGAGCACTTGCGTGAGTTCACCTCCTACGCTGAAGGGCGACTCCGTCGTCCCGTTGCCCATGCACGCCTGCACGAAACTCTCCTGATGGTTATGTTCAATCCGAGGTGCTTTTAACGCCTCGCGATAATCGCCCATTTTGATCCGCGGATAAAGCCGCGAGGCGCCGGCATGATGTCCGCGTTGCACCAAATAATCGCCCTGTTTGCGGTGCAACAAAGTGCCCGCTGTTTCAGGTTTCGGTTGCACCAAATTTCCTTCCTCATCCGTCTCACAATACTTATCTTCAACGGTCGGGTAACAATCTCCCCCGGCCTTCCAGTGCAGTTCCACCGCCGGTTGTTTGTCCCCTCTGGCGGCAAATTCGAATCGAATATCCGAACTCAACGGAAAGCTTATCCGATTGTGGTCTGCGAGCTCGATCGGCGTGATCCGGGTCGGCAAACCCAGATTCAAATGGTTGTGCACAAAGTCGATGATGTGGCAGCCCCAGTCACCAAACATGCCGCCCCCATACTCATGGAAGCCCCGCCAATTGAACGGATGATAAAGTGAACTGAATGTCCGGTTATCTCGCGGACCGCACCACAGATCCCAATTCTGCAGCGATTCTGGCGGCAGCTCTTTGGCCGGGAGTCCGTCGATCCGCTCCTCCGCCGTCATGAACCACACAGAAGCCTTCTTCCACGCCTCAATCTTCACCACGTCATCCACCACCCCCGCGGCGACGAGTTGCTTAAACTGCTCCGCTCCCGCCGAGGTGTGTCCTTGGTTGCCCATCTGCGTGATCAGTCCGAATTTCTTCTCCGCCCGCATCAATATCTCCGCTTCTTCAAAGGTATGCGTCAGCGGTTTCTCGACGTAGACATGCTTGCCTAACGACATGGCCTGAATCGCCGCCGTGAAGTGCGTATGATCCGGCGTCACCACGCTTACCGCGTCGATATCGTCCCCCATTTCATCGAACATCACTCGAAAATCGTGAAATCGTTTAGCATCGGGGAAAGCCTCGAGGTTTTTCGCAATCGCCCGTGGGGTCTCATAATCCACCTCCGCAAAAGCCACGGGCACCGCCGCTCCTTTCTCACAGAGTGCGGGGATCACTGACCTCGCTCTTCCGCCCACGCCGATACAGCCAAGGTTGAGCCGCTGGCTCGGTGGCAACCTGGGATTACTTTGGGCCCGCGCACTCGTGAGGTAGGCCGGCAAAAACGTGAAACCAAATCCGGCTACGGCCGATTTTCTGATAAAATTACGCCGCGTTGAGCTAGAGTGAGAGGAAGGGGTAAGCATGATCTGCAGCCAGTGAGTAGCCGGAATTGAGTTGATGACAAAAAGAGAATTCGTTTCAAGACTGGAAACAGAACCAACCATCCGCTAGACGTTTAGATCGCTGAGCTGATCAACCATTTCATGGGACGAAACGTTGATTATCTCATGCCCCCCATAACTCACTGCCCCCCATGCCCAACCGCCGATCCTTCCTCAAATCGATGCTCACTGCGGGCGTTGCTCCGCTCGTCATCCCGTCCCGTTTGTTGGGCCAAAACTCCCCGTCCAACCAAATCACGCTCGGATTTATTGGCGTCGGTTTTCACGGACGAGCGGTCAATTTAACCTCCTTTTTATCGGAACCCGATTGCCGCGTGCTCGCCATCTGCGACACCTATTTTGATCGCCGCCAACTCGGCCGCAAAGACGTCAACGCCCGCTACGGCAACACCGACTGCGCGACCATCGCTGACTTTCGCGAACTGCTCGCCCGCTCCGATATTGATGCGGTGGTGATCTCCACCCCGGATCACTGGCATGTGCCCATGACCGAACTGGCCCTCGATGCCGGTAAAATGGTGTTTTGTGAAAAACCCACCCTCACCATCGCGGAAGGTCGTCGTCTCGCCGATCGCGTGAAACACACCAACGCCGTCTTCGCCACCGGTCTCGAGGACCGCTCCATCATCCACTACCACAAGATGGCCGAGGCCGTGCGTAACGGAGCTATCGGCCAACTCCAACACATCCAAGTCGGACTGCCCGTTAAACCGATTTACGAGATCGAAGAACCGGCCCCGATTCCCCCCGGTTTTGATTTCAACCTCTGGCTGGGCCCCACTCCCGAGCGCGACTATACCCCGAGTCTCACCCAACCCCAGTTCTGGCGACAGATTCGCGACTTCTCCGGCGGTTCCCTCACCGACTGGGGCGCTCACCTCCTCGACACCGCTCAAGTCGGAAACTTCGCCGAAAACACCTCCCCGGTCGCCGTCTCCGGCCATGGCTTCGTGCCACCCCATACCGTCAACACCGTCCCTCAGACCTACGAGATCAACTACACCTACGCCAATGGCGTCACCATGCAGGTTGTTTCAGACCAACCTGCCATCCGTTTCGAGGGCTCAGATGGCTGGGTCGGCAATCAGGGCTGGCGCGGAAAACTCGAGGCCAGTGACATGGAAATTTTCCGCCGCAGTTACGCTCCCAAAACCAACAAAATATGGGCCCGCCCGACCACCGAACATCGTAATTTTCTCGATAGTATCCGTGACGGCACCCCTCCCACCTACGACGCGGAAAGTCTGCACCAACTCAGCACCGTCATGCATATGGGTGCGATCGCAATGGAGGTCGATCGTCCCCTGCGATGGGATCCACAAACCGAGTCATTCGACGATCCAGCCGCCAACGCCTTACGCAGCCGCCCAAGTCGCAATTGGGGCTAGCGCCGTTGCCAGCCAAGGGAGTCAACCGGTATCAAGTAACCAGTGCCCAGAAACCCAACGCGACGCCACCGCGACTCAGTTCTCTCAACTGAATAAATTAAGCCATTTATATTTTGAGCCCGTAAAACGGTTAGCCTTTTTTGAAATCCAGCATTTCTAATTGGCCTGCCTCTTTGCCTCCCCATTTTAGACCTCGTCGCCCCCCCCCATGCGTTCTCGTTCCCGTAGCCTAATTTTCTGCATTTTGCTTACAGCCGGGGCATCGCTGCAGGCCGAGATTTCCTTTAACAACCAAATCCGCCCGATCATATCGGACAACTGCTTCAAGTGCCACGGGCCCGACGCCAAGAATCAGGATTCGGAATTCCGTCTCGATACCGCCGAACGCGCTTTCGCCGACCTCGGCGGTTACTTTGGGATCGTTCCCGGCGATCCGTCCTCGAGTGAACTCGTCAATCGTCTCCACACCCAAGTCGAAGACGAGCGCATGCCGCCCGCTGACTCGAATCTATCGCTCTCCGCCGACGAAAAAAGATTACTCGAACAGTGGATCAAGGAAGGCGCAAAATTCGAGAAACACTGGTCACTCCTCCCGCTTCCGACCTCCGTAGCAGTGCCGCAAACCAGTTCACCCTGGGCGACCTCCACCATCGACCGCTTTATCGAACAAGGCTTTGCCCCGCGCGAAGTCGTTCCTGCTGCGGCCGCCCCCCGCGAGAAATGGCTTCGTCGCGTCACCTTCGACCTCACCGGTCTCCCGCCATCTCCGGCTCAAATAGAGGCATTCCAGCAGGACCCCTCGTCCGATGCCTTCGAATCCGTCGTCAACCGACTACTGGGCACCTCCGCTTACGCCGAACGCATGACCACAGAATGGCTCGATGTCGCCCGCTACTCAGACTCCTATGGCTACCAACGTGACGGCGAGCGCCTCGTGTGGCCTTGGCGCGACTGGGTCATTTCATCGTTCGATCAAAACATGCCCTACGATGAGTTCGTCACCTTGCAAGTGGCCGGCGACCTCCTCCCCGACGCCGGTCCCGCCGAAATTCTCCCCACCGCCTTCAATCGACTCCATGGCCATGTCATGGAAGGCGGCATCGTGCTCGAAGAATATCGGGTCGAATACGTCGCCGATCGCACCCATACTTTCGGCACCGCCTTCCTCGGCCTCACCATGGAATGCGCCCGCTGCCACGACCATAAATACGATCCGCTGCCGACCAAAGACTACTACTCCCTTACCTCTTTTTTCGCCAATATCGATGAAGCCGGCTTAATCTCGTTCTTCACGGAAAAAACCCCCACGCCGGCCATGCCGCTCTCCACCCCGGAGGCCGATATCATCTTTGCCCAAGCCATCAATGAGGAAACCCGCGCGCGCAAATCGTCAACCGACCTCCACCGCGAGGCCCCTCAGACCGAGACCTTCGAGACCTGGCTCCGCTTTCATCGCCCCGTCGCCGATTGGCCCGGACTAGTCGGGCACCTTTCGTTCGACGAAGTGGTGGACCTACAAATGGTCAATTCGGTCAACCCGACCTACCCTGCTCAGACCTCTGATGAAAACCTCATCGTGCCGGGTAAGTTTGGCCAAGCCATGGAATTTGAAGGCGATACCCTCACCCATCTGCCGAACGTGGGCCACTTCAACCGCGAAGATCCCTTCTCGTTTTCCGTTTGGCTGAAGTCCGATCATATCACCGCGCGCGAAAATATATTCAGTCGCAGCGCCGGTGCCGCCGACGCCGCCAGTATGGGCTACGAGTTCCTCCTGATTGACGGCAAACCCACCGCATCCCTGATCCATTTCTGGCCCGGCAACGCGGTAAGGATTCAAGCCGTCGAGCCCCTCACTGCTCAAGCATGGCACCATGTCGCGATGACCTACGACGGCTCGAGCAAAGCCGCCGGCTTGAAACTATTCCTGAACGGCGAACCCCTCGAAACCCGCATCGTCGCCGATCACCTGACCAGTAGCATCAATGCGTGGATCAAGGTTTCCGCCGACAGCCACCGTCAACACATTGTCTTCGGCCAACGCTACCGGGATCGCGGTTTCGTCAAAGGCCAGCTGGATGAGTTTTATGCCTTCGATCGCGAACTCACCGCCGCGGAGGCCCGCCAACTCTTCGACGGCGAATACCTCTCCAAATTACTCGCCAAGGCAACCGACACGCTCACCGCTGCCGAACGGGCCGAGCTACTCGATTACTTCCTCGCCACCACCAGCAACGACGCCCGCCTAATTCGGGAGGAACTCAATACCGTTCGCGCCACTTGGAATCGAACCACGGATACACTCCCCGCCGTATCCATCATGCGGGAAACAGCGGAGCCTAAACCTGCCTACATATTGGAGCGCGGGGCCTACGATGCCCCCGGCGAGCCCGTCACCGCCAACACCCCCTCGGCCTTACCTCCGTTCCCCGCCGATCAACCCCGCAACCGGCTCGGCCTCGCTCGCTGGATGTTCCAACCCGACCACCCTCTCACTGCGCGCGTCGCCGTGAACCGCTACTGGCAGCTCATGTTCGGCCAGGGTATCGTGCGCACCCCCGAAGATTTTGGCAGCCAAGGTCAACCGCCCACTCACCCGGAACTACTGGATTGGTTGGCCCGTGACTTCGTGGCGAGCGGCTGGGATTTGAAAAACTTACTTCGTCAAATGGTTCTCTCTGCCACTTATCGACAAAGCACCGTGATCAGCTCTGATATTCGCGAAAAAGACCCCGAAAACATCACCTTCTGCCGCAGCCAACCCAAGCGACTCCACGCCGAGATGATTCGGGACAATGCCCTCGCGGTCAGCGGCCTACTGGTCGACAAGATCGGTGGTCCCCCGGCTCATCCTTATGAACTCTCCGTGGGGTTTGAACCGATCGAGCCCGATGAAGGTGACGGCGTGTATCGCCGCAGTCTCTACACCCGCACCAAGCGAAATTCCCCGGCGCCTGTCATGGTCGCGTTCGATGCCCCCAAGCGCGACGTCTGCACCGTGCAACGGTCCGAAGTCTCCTCGCCCCTCCAACCCCTCATCACCTTGAACGGTCCGCAGTTTGTCGAAGCCTCCCGCGTCCTCGCCCAAGAACTTCTCACCCGCGTGGGCAGTAGCCCGGCCACCGTGATTGATGAAGCGTTTTATCGGCTCACCAGTCGCAAGCCCGACGCCGATGAGCTCGCGATTATGACCAGTCTCTACGATGTGCAACTCGTCGAGTTTTCCGCCGCGCCCGAACAGGCCGATGCCCTTCTCGCGATCGGGCACGCTCCGGTTCCCGATCACATCGCCACCGATCAATTAGCCGCCGCCACCATCGTGGTGAACGCGCTGATGAACCTGCACGAATCCATTACCCACCGATGAACCACCCCGAACCTCTCTGCACCGGCTTCGAAGACACCGCGGGACTCTCCCGCCGCGCCTTTCTCAACAAACTCGGTCTGGGCATGGGTGGTCTCGCCTTGGCCGACTTGGTCAATCCGCTCAGCGCCCTGGATCCCTCCGCCTTGCTCTCCAGCACCCACATCGCACCAAAAGCGAAACGCATCATTTTTCTCTACCAGTCGGGCGGTCCTTCTCAGATGGACTTGTTCGACCACAAACCACGACTCAACGCCGAACACGGGCAGGAACTCCCCGACTCGGTCCGGCAAGGCCAACGCCTCACCGGCATGTCCACCAATCAATCGAGTTTACCGCTCGCCGGATCACCCTTCACCTTCGATCACTACGGCGAAAGTCGAGCCACCCTCAGTTCCGCTCTGCCCTACACCGCTCAGGTGGCCGACGATATTTGCTTCGTCAAATCGATGTATACCGAGGCGATTAATCACGGCCCCGGCGTCACCATGATGCAGACCGGCTCGCAGATTCCCGGGCGGCCCAGCTTTGGCTCCTGGATGTCCTACGGCCTCGGTTCGATGAACGATAATCTCCCTTCCTACGTCGTGCTCAAAACCACCGGTGGAGGCGGCCAGCCGCTCACTTCTCGCTATTGGGATGCCGGTTTCCTACCCGGTAAGCACAACGGCGTACAATTCCGCGCCGACAAGGACGCAGTGCTTTATCTCAACAACCCGCAAGGCGTCAGCCGCCGCAGTCGTCACGCCGCCATCGAGCACCTGCAGCAGCTCCACGAGAAACAACTCGCCGAGACCAGCGACCCTGCACTCGAAAATCACATCGCTCAATACGAGATGGCGTTCCGCATGCAGGCCTCCGTGCCCGAGGTGACCGACCTCAGCGACGAATCCCAGTCGACCCTCGACCTCTACGGCAAAAATGCCACCAAACCCGGCACCTTCGCTGCCAATTGCCTGCTCGCCCGTCGCCTGGCGGAAAAGGGCGTGCGCTTCATCCAGGTCTTTGAGCAAGGCTGGGACGCTCACTCCAATCTCCCTGAAAATATTCGGAAACAGACCGAGAAAACTGACCAACCTTCCGCCGCCCTCATCAAGGATTTGAAAATGCGCGGCATGCTCGATGATACCCTTGTCGTCTGGGGCGGCGAATTCGGCCGCACCAACTACTGCCAAGGCAAGATGACCGCCGATAACTTCGGCCGGGACCATCACCCTCGCTGCTTCACCATGTGGATGGCCGGCGGTGGCGTGCGCCCGGGGTATTCGCACGGGATAACCGACGACTACTGCTACAATATCGTCCAGGACGGCGTGCATGTGCATGACCTGCATGCCACCCTCCAACACCTTCTCGGGATCAACCATGAACGGCTCACGTTCAAATACCAGGGTCGCCACTTCCGTCTCACCGACGTGCATGGCCATATCGTCAAGCCCATCCTCGCGTAATGGAGGACTTGATCCTGTTTCTCGGGCGCTTCCACGTGGTCGCGCTTCACCTTCCTATCAGCATTCTCGCGCTCCTCGCGGGACTGGAGATCTACTTCAGTTTTTCCCCACGCGAACGCCCGTCCGTGCTGGGATCGATCTGGTTCCTCGGGCTGCTCGCCGCCGTGATCACCAGCGGCCTCGGCTACCTCTTATCACTTTCGGGGGGTTACAACGAAGACGCGGTAAACTTACACCTCATCTGGGGCGTCGCCACTACCTTCATCGCCCTGATCGGCTGGGTCGCATTCAGCTTGATCGCACGACGCGGTAAAGCATGGAGTCTGGTCATCGGCGGAGTTCAACTCGCCACGCTATCCGTCGCGGGCCACCTCGGGGGTAACCTCACCCACGGACCGGAATTTCTCTTTGAATACGCCCCTAACTCGGTCAGAGGTCTGGCTGGTTTTGATGCCAAACAAGCGCCCCGTGCCCCGGTATCAGACCTCGCCGATGCGGATATTTTCGTCGACGTCATTCACCCCCTCTTAGAGCTGCGCTGCGTGACTTGCCACAACCCTTCCAAAACCAAGGGCGGACTCCTACTCGATACCTATGATAATATCTTGTTAGGCGGAGACTCCGGACTCGCCATCGTTGCCCGCGATCTCTCCGCCAGTGAATTGAGCGTGCGGATCAACCTCGATCCCGCCCACGACGACTACATGCCATCAGGTGGTAAGACCCCGTTTACGCCTGCCCAGGCTCAAGTGATTGATTGGTGGATACTCTCCGGTGCGCCTCCTTCTGGTTCGTTAGCCGCGCTCAATATCGAGCCCGATACGCTGGCACTCATCGCCGATGCCATCGACATTCAAGTAACCGTCTCGAACCTCAACGAACTAGGCTTACCCTTCCTGCCGAAACTCCCTCTCGCCGTGATCATGGAACTGGAAAATCTCGGTTTTGATGCGACGCCCATCAGTGAAAAGACCGCCTACCTCGATATCGACTTTTACCGCCTGGGAGAGGATTCCATATCGGAAGAGCATGTCACTGCGCTGCTCCGGGCTCGCGATCATATCGCCCAACTCAACCTCGGAAACTCCGGTCTGCAGGACCATCACCTTTCGGTGATCGCCCAGCTGCCCAATTTGTTAAAATTAGACATCTCGAAAAACCCCATTTCCAACGAAGGCATTCGGCACCTCCGCGCACTGGATCAACTCGAGATCCTCAATCTTCACGCTACCCAGATCACCGACGAGGTCCTGCCCTTACTTGATAAACTACCCAATCTGGAACGTGCCTTCGTCTGGAGCACCGCCGTAAATCTCGATGCCACCATCGACCGCCCTTACCTCCAGATTGAGTCGGGATTTACCACCCCCATCCCGCAGGATGAAAAGCCCACCCCGGCGCCTCAGCCCGAGCGATAAGTGACATCATTGAGTAACCTGACGGCGCGGAAACTCGGCCGTCAAAACCGCGCCGCGGTCTGGAGAATTTGAGGCCCATAAGGTCCCTCCGTGCAGGTGCACCAGCGAATGAGCTAGGGCCAAACCCAAACCCGATGATGACTCTCTTCCGGTCGGAACCGCACTCAGTTTTCGGTAAGGTTTAAACAGGTGCTCGAAATCTGCCTCACTGAATCCCGGCCCTTGGTCTTGCACGGAAACAGTGACGCGTTCCCCTCCCCCAACCCGAACGGTGATTACACTTCCATTTGGCGAAAACTTGATCGCGTTACCGACTAGGTTTTCCGCGACCTGCCGCAAATGCGCCCCATCGCCTGCCATTCCCTCAATCATCTTCTCGTTCGACCACGATTCGAATATCTTCTCTTTTCGCCCCGCTCGGATCCGCCATCCATTCAACCGTTCCGCGAACAATCTCGCGAGATTGAGCGGGAGACAATTCAAGTCGATTCGCTCCATTGCGGCAGCCGAATAATCGAGCATGTCCTGCACCAATTCAAACATCTGCTGACTCTCCTGCTTCACCGCGCTAGCCCGTTTCCCGACCAGTTCTTGGTTGGTGCTCGCCCCCCGGATGATATCTGCCGTCATCATGATTCCTAGCAACGAGTTTTTGAGATCATGCGAAACCACCTCAATCAAACGAGACTTCAACGCCGTCGCCGTTTCCGCTGCTTCGCGAGCCCGTTGCGTTTCGACCAAAACTCGACGTTCGGCTCGGGCATTTGCTCGTAATCGACCAATCACGGCGGTCACCGCCACCCCTCCCAGCATCAGTAACGCCAACAAGCCCCTCATCCTGGCAGCCGACTAAACCTCACGCCCCTCCTTGTCCTAAGTGGAGTGACGCCAATCGATTAATTCCAACTGCAATAGCTTGCGGTCGTTGAAGTGATTCCAGCGTAGATGCACCGCGAGATCGATCGGCTCACGCGCTGGCGGCAATTTCTTGGCCATTTTCCAAGCGACCCCAAAGAGACGACGACGACGCTCATCCTCAAAGTTGAAGCGGAAATGAAGCTCTTTGAATACATCCGGCCGCTTCGAAAGTTGGATGCCTTTTAGTCCGAAAACCGGCTCCGCATTTGCCTGTCCAAACGGATGTAAAGTATCCAGCTCATCCATTAACCGAGGTCCGATCTGCTCGGGCGATATCCAGGCCGAAATTGCCAACTCGCGTTCTTCAATATCGCCTCCCCTGTGTTCGGTGATGGCTTTAGAAAATGCCGCGCGAAAGCCCTCCAAATTCGGTTTCGAAACGGCAACACCCACCGCCATCGGGTGGCCTCCCCAACTGCCAAGATGCTCGTCACAGTCTCCCAGCACTTCCACCAGGTTGATTCCATCGACACTGCGGCCCGAGCCTTTAGCTAACTCGCCTTCGTTTCCGAGCACCACGCAAGGTCGATTGTATTGCCGAGCGACCCGCCCCGCCACGATTCCGACCACGCCCGGGTGCCATTCGTCCGCGTAGAGCACAATACCCGCATCTTCCGAGTAATGGGCCTCAATCAGCTTTTCGGCGTCTTTGACGATCTGACGTTCGATGTCCTGCCGCTCCCGATTAAAACGATCCAACTGCTGGGCCGTTTCGAAACAAAACTGAATGTCGTCACTCAACATGAGATCGACTGACAATGCCGCATCCGCCAAACGACCGCTCGCGTTGATCCGCGGACCAAGCCGAAAAGAAATATCCATCGGCTGCACCCCAAGTTCCGGCTTCACTCCCGCGACCTCCATTAATGCGCGCACGCCGGGCCGACCCGCACCTTCCAAAACGCGCAGGCCGTGACGCGCCATCAGCCGATTTTCGCCCGCCAATGGCACCAGATCGGCGATCGTGCCCATCGCGACGAGATCCAGATAGTCGCGCAGCCTCACTCGAAATGCCACCGGATGATTCTCACTGCGTAGATGCTTCAGCAGCCCGTGCGCCAATTTGAATACGAGTCCAACCGTGCATAAATTCCGCCAGGCACCGTCGTCGTCTCCCGGGAAAACGTGGGGATTAATCAACAACGCGGAATTGACGAAGCCCTCACCTTCGCGGTGATGATCGATGATAATCACATCGATGCCCTCACCTTGCAGGTAAGACACTTCCGCTTGCGAATTCGTGCCGCAATCAAGCGCGATAAACAGATCCGGTTTCCCGACTTCGAGCGCACGGTCAATCGCGCTTCGCGAGAGCCCATAACCGTCTTCCATCCGGCGCGGCACCACGAAGGTAGGATTGAGTCCAAACCGACGTAGAATACTCACCAGCAGCGTCGTGCTACTGACGCCATCGACATCGTAGTCGCCGAGCACAATGACATTTTCGCGCGCCGCAATTGCTTCCCCGATGCGGCGGGCGGCGGCCTGAAGGTTTTTTAGCAGAAAGGGGTCGGCTAACTCAGCCAAAGTCGGATGCAAGAATCGCTTCGCATCCTCTTCGTCCGTGATCTCGCGAAGCCACAACAACTCCGCGAGTACCGGACTTACGCCCGCACTCCTACTGAGCGCCCCGACCTGCTCGGCCGGGGGCGGAGTGTAGGTCCAACGCATCGAATAGGGTAAGATGATAACCTAACTTATTCAGACGCGCGGCTGGAACCTGTCCACTCGTAGGTCGGTTTGACGTCTTGATGACGCTCAACGTGCTTACGATCCCCCTTGTGCCACCAGTAGAATATCGGGCTGGCGATGAAGATGGAAGAGAACGTTCCGGTGACCACCCCCACAAGGAAGGTAAAGGCCAAATCGTTGATGACACCTCCTCCCCAGATGAACAAGGCGATCGAAGCGAGGAAGGTCGTCACACTGGTGAGGACTGAACGGACAAATACATTATTGATCGCCAGATTGATCACCGCGTTAAGTCGCATGTCGGGGTTAGACTTCAACTCTTCTCGGATGCGATCGAAGACGACGATCGTATCATTAATCGAATAACCCGCGATCAGCAGGATTGCCGCCACCATGGGAGCGGTGAACTGACGATCGAAGAGCACGAAAATACCGATAGTCATCAGAATATCGTGAATCGTCGAAACGACCGCGCCGGCACCGAAACCAAACTCGAATCGAAACGCGACATAAAGTAGGATGCCCACGATCGCCAAGCCGAGAGACATAAATGCATTCCACTGGATTTCCGAACCGATTGACGGCCCGATAGTGGTCTGACCTATCACGTCATAGCCCGCCGACGGGAATGCGCTTTGCAGCAATGGGAGCACTTTATTTCCTTCATTGACGGGCACCTGAACCTTGAGGGTCTCTGAGTCGCCAGCGAGGTCGCTCTGGTAAAGCGGATTCGCTTCGCCGATTCCTCCACTTTCCAAGGCAGCGCGAACGTCGGCAGTGTTCTGTCTCTCCGTGTAAACCAAAGTCACTTCATCACCGCCGACAAAATCAATACCGTAGATCTCATGACCCTTGTAGGCGACCACGCCGATTCCGATCAAAACGATCAGCCAGGATATCGCAAACGCGGGCTTGGCATACTTCAGGTAGTCGAAGGTCGGAGCTTTCGCCTTCACCAACATTGGGAACTTCTTGATCAAGTCTCCTTCGATGAAGATCGCGAGGAGGAGCTTCGTCACGACCAGCGCGCAGAACACCGTGGAGAAAACACCGATAGTGAGCGTCACACCGAAACCCTTCACGGGGCCGGTGCCGAACATGATCATCAGCGAAGAGGTAATCAACGTCGTGATATTCGCATCCAAAATCGTCGATATCACCTTCTCATGACCCGCGAGGAACGCAGCCTTGAGCGATTTACCCAGATTCAATTCTTCTCGGATACGCTCAAAAATCAGGATATTCGAATCGACCGCCATACCGACGGTAAGCACGACACCGGCCACACCAGGTAAGGTGATGGTCGCGCCGAGACTGGCGAGGGTGCCGAGCACGATCAGAAGATTAACCGCTAAGCTGATCACCGCGAAGATGCCGCCCACCGTATACATGAGGACCATGAATCCGGCGACCAATAAGATCGCGATCTGCGACGCTTTGATTCCCGATGCAATGGCGTCCGCGGCCAACGAAGGTCCCACCTCATTTTGCTCGCGGACGATAAGCTCAAACGCCAATGGATTGTTCAAGACGTTGGCCAGATCACGCGCTTCCCGCTGGGAAAATGACCCCGAAATTTCGGCCGAGCCTCCGCCAATTCGCTCTCGCACTGACGGCGCGGAGTAAAGTTTACCGTCCAAAACGATCGCGAGCTGTCCCGGTCGCCCCGTCTGCTGCCCTTCGGCGGCGATCGCGGCGGTGACATCGGCAAATTGCTCAGTGCCTACGTCGGTGAACTGTAGATTAATCTTAAAACTACCATACTCATCCATCACGGCGTAAGCAGCATCAACGCCTTCACCGGTCATTTCCGGCAAACGCTTCACATAGTAATCTTGAATGAAAGCGTTGCCTTCGCGGTATTCGCCTTCGAGTCCCAGCACTTCGTAACCAGTCGGAACCTGGCCGGGTGTGACGGGAGAGGCGTAAACCCGACGAAAATCCAGCCGTGCTGGCTTTTTCACCGTATTGACCACCTCGGGGTTATCCTTGGTGCTGACGCCTGGCAATTGAACTTCGATCCGGTTGTTACCCACGGGGCGAATGATGGGCTCGGAGACGCCGAGACCGTTGATCCGGTCACCAATGATTTCGATCGCCTTAGCCAGATTATCTTCGCGCTCCTGTTGGGCAGCTTCCCCAGCGCCGACTTCTTCGGCGACTTCTAACACAAAAGCGACCCCGCCTTTGAGATCTAAGCCGAGTTGGAGTCGGCCTTTCGACTCCTGCAGCAGATAATCGAGCAGAATGGCGTTACGTTTCTCAACGTTCTTGAGCGATTCCTCGAGGCGCACCTCGGGGAAAAATTTAGCCAGATCGATCCGCTGCTCCTGCCCAATGCGCTTGAGCGCTACGAACACGCTGGGAGATTCTCCCGAAGCGGCACGCTCGCTGGCTTGCAGCATCAAGGCCTCGAACTCCGTAGTCTCGGCTCCGACGCTAGCTTGGATGTAGTCGTTGAAGGGGGTGTCTTTTAAAGGAAGAATCGACGAGATCGCCCATGCACCGATGAATGCGGTCAGCGTGATCTTCCAGAGGTTGCGTTTGAACATGAGGGTCTTGGGTTTGTTAAAAAAGGGGGGGAGGAAACGATCTTTCTTCCGTCAGGCTAAAAGTCGACTCCGACGTCGAAGTCGACGACGTAAAGTTAAGCGAGCGAGCAGATCGGGTTAGGAGTCAGTCTTATTGAGCACCGAAGCGACAAAGGTCTTACCAATCTCAACTTTCGTCGTATCACCAACTCGCACGATAAAACGATCATCTTTGACCGCCACGATCGTCCCGAGTAGGCCACCCGTAGTCACGATTTCATCTCCGTTGCCGAGTTCTTTAAGCATCTTTTCGTGCGCTTTTTGCTTCTTCCGTTGCGGCGCAATCATGAGAAACCACATCGCGGCAAAAAGGAGACCAAAGAATATCATTTGGCTCATCGGGTTAGCTCCACCGGAAGCGGATTGTGCCTGAGCGAATAGGGGGGAAAAGGAAGACATTTTCGTCGTTGCGTGTTGCTTGATTGAAAAGAAGAAACAAGCATATAACCGTTCTCGAACTTCAAAAAGCAAGCCAGTAAACCTTTCCCCTTTCCGACATTCATGGCAAAATCCGTTTCTCCCTGGTCAACAAGTCTTTCCGAAGATTTATATGGTTTTAAACGATGGGGTGCTGGTCACTTCGCCGTCAACGATGCTGGCTGCGTCACGGTGGAGCCGCTCGCCGACGGCCGCACAATTAGTATAAAAGACGTCATCGATGAGGCGGGGGAAATGAATCTGCAGGCTCCGTTTGTGATCCGTTTCCAAGATCTTTTGCGCTACCGCGTGGAGCAGATAAACAACCTATTTCGCAAAGCGATCCAAGAAGAAGACTACGCCGGACGCTACCGCGGAGTATTTCCCATTAAGGTCAACCAACTCCGAGAAGTAGTCGAAGAGATCGTGGATGCGGGGGCGAAGTTCGACTACGGACTCGAGGCCGGATCCAAGCCCGAACTCATGATCGCGATGGCAATGCATGAAGGCGAAAACCGTCTGATCATTTGTAACGGCTACAAGGATCAAGACTACATCCGCCTTGCCCTCCTCGGCATAAAACTCGGCAAACAGATCATTTTGGTCGTCGAGCAGCTCAGTGAGGTTGATCACATCGTCAAACTAGCGGTCGAAACTGGGGTGCGCCCCTTGATCGGATTTAGAGCCAAACTCCTAACCCGCGGAGAGGGCAAATGGGCGACATCCACCGGTGATAACGCAAAATTCGGGCTTAATACGGCAGAAATTCTGTTTGCGGCCGAAAAACTCAAGCAGGCGGGTCTCACCGATTGCCTCCAGTTGCTTCACTTTCACATCGGCTCACAGGTGCCCAATATCCTGACGATTAAGAATGCGGTGGTCGAAGCCTCGCGCTTCTACTGCCAGTTGGTTAAAATGGGGTTCCCCATGGGCCTGCTCGATGTCGGCGGGGGACTCGGCATCGATTACGATGGATCGCGCACGAATTTCGAGAGTTCGATGAATTACTCGATGGCCGAATACGCCCGCGATGTGGTCGCCAACATCCGCGACATCTGTATCGACGGAGGAGTGCCCGTGCCGGATATCGTATCTGAATCTGGCCGCGCCGTCGTCGCGCCCCATTCGATGCTCGTTGTCGAAGTGTTTGAGCACATCAACAAGCGTGAAACCCTCGGGGTAAAACAACGACCCAAACACAAAGCCAAGGTCGTTCGTGACCTCGAGGCCTTGGCCAAAAATAAAGCTAAACTGGGCCAACTCGAACGATTCCATGACGCCGTCCAACGCAAGGAGGAGGCATTTTCTTTGTTCAACCTTGGTTATCTCGACCTCGAAAATCGAGCGGCAGCAGAATCACTTTACTGGCAAATCTGTGAGCAACTGGCCTCTGAGAATGAAGAGTCCGCCTACATTCCCGAGGAGCTCCAAGACCTATCCTCGGTCTTAGCAGATCAATACGTCTGCAACTTTTCTGTATTCCAGTCGTTACTCGATCATTGGGCCCTCAAACAACTCTTCCCGGTCACGCCGCTCCATCGCCTCGATGAAAAACCCTCCGTCAACGCGATCTTAGCCGATATAACCTGCGATTCCGACGGTAAGATCAGTGACTTCATCGACCTCGAAGATACGAAGTCCCACCTCGCTCTTCATCCCCTTGACGGAAAGCCCTACTACCTCGGAATCTACCTAACTGGGGCCTACCAAGACATCATGGGAGATTTGCATAATCTCTTCGGCCGCGTGAACGAGGTTCATGTCTTTCTCGAGGACGATGAGGAAAACGGCTTCTATATCGAGGAGACCCTCCAAGGATCCCGCATTCGTGATGTGGTCGCAGGGGTGCAGTATCAACACACGGATCTCTGCCGTCGCCTGAAGGCCCAAATCGACGCCGCCACCAAACGCGACGAAATCAAACCACGTGAAGGGGTGCGTTGGGTGGAGTTCTACGAGGAAATGCTCGAATCCAAAACCTATTTGCGCATCGATAATCACAAAAAAAAACCGAAACGCGTTCGCCGTAAAAAGTAGCGCAATTCGCCCAGTCTCTCGGACTGCGCAGCGGTTATGGCCAGCGGTGCTTCGGATATCGCCCCGACAGTTCCGGTCTGATTTTTGGATATAACGATGTCCAGAATTCAGCCAAATTATCGGTCATCTGCACCGGTCTTTGGTTGGGCGCCAGGATCTCGTATTTCACCGCAATCCTGCCATAACCGAGTTTAAAATCTGCGGGGAGCCCCTCGAGTTCTTGAATGCGCGCGCTTAACACCGGCGGGCCTTCCTCCGCATAACGGATTCGAGCTTTGCGGCCGTTTGGCATCAGGAGTTGTTCCGGCAGGTAATCGTCCATTACCGCGAGTTGTTCGGTCCGTAACCAATCTTTTAATACTGGCATCACCTCCTGATCTTTCAGGTCACGCGCACCGAAACAACCGTAGCAAATTTGCTCCAACAACATCTCCCGGTCGGCCGCCCGTAGCGGCGACACTTCCAACTCTGGGAACCACTCGGCCATTCGGTTGACTCGCACAATCCAGCGATCCACTTTTTCATTCCATTGCCCCAACTTCAATCCCCCGCGCCTGACCTCTGCCGCCAACATTCGAGCGGCGTCCTCCTGCGGTGGATTCTCTGAGGTCATCTTCGACTCCAATACGAGGTCGCGGAATCTCCTTTCTCGATTCACCACCACTCGTCGAACCGAGGGATCATACACGACCGAATTCCCCTCGAACAATTCCCCCGGAAACAACTCATCCAACCACCGCTCCTCAATCGCAGTTGCCAACGATAACAATACATTCACCTCGCCGCCACGGCCTTCAATTTCACTCACCTCTCCCGCCACCAATAAATTAGCAGCCTGAACAACACTTTCTCGGGCCAAGAGTCCTCGGCGCCCATGAATCAGGCCACACCTTAACGTGCCGCGGTCGAATCGTATCGCAAGTTGGTCCGAAAACCCCGCCAAGACGCACTTTAAGAGCTCTTCATCGGGAGCTTGATCTTCTGCTTTCACCTCGAGGCCTTCACCTCGGGCCACCTTCAAAAACTGCTCAAATAAAGGGCCCACTTGGCGGGCAGCCTGCGCGTGAATTCCAAGGCGACGGCAGGCGTCCACTTCGAAGCGGGCCCGATGGGCATAAAGCCAAGCCCGCATGAGCTGTAAAAAATCGCTACGCTCTTCATCCCCCCAGGCATCCTGGCGGGCCTTCTCCACCTCGCGGGGAACTCCTCGCAGCAAGAAATTCCTGCCCTGCGTCAATGCCACCATCAATGCGACTCCCCGCACACACCCGCGTTTTTCGGCTTCCAGCAACATTCGCGCGTATCTCGGATGCAGCGGATAACTCATCATCTTTCGCCCCAAGTGGGTGATCGCCCGCTCGCCGCCAAACTCCACTGCGCCGAGATCGATCAATAATCTTTCCGCCTGAACCAGCCCGATATCATTGGGCGCCTCCAACCAGGGGAATGACGCGATATCATTCACCCCACTGGCTTTGAGCGAAAGCACCACTTCCGTGAGATCCAGACGATGCACCTCTGGTTTCTCCTGCGCCATCCGATCCGCGTGATCCCGCTCAGTCCACAATCTTACGCAAATCCCCGGCGCCGTTCGACCCGCTCGACCCGCCCGCTGATCTGCGCTAGCTCGAGAAATTTTCTCGATTAACAGGGTGTTGATCCCACGTTTCGCATCAAATCGTGCCACCCGCGCCAAGCCCGAATCGATCACCGCAGTGACCCCGTCGATCGTGAGCGAAGTTTCGGCGACATTCGTCGAGACGATAATTTTCCGCTGCTGACCGGGTAAAACTGCTTCGTCTTGTCGCTCGACCGACAGTTCTCCGTGCAACGGCAGGACTTTGAAACCTCGTAGTCCCCGACATTGCTCGAGCGCCGCCACGGTTTTATTTATCTCAAAAGCACCGGGCATGAAGACCAGCAGGTCCCCGCTAGCTGATAGCGACGCGATGCGTTCAGCCTCCAACGTCGCGGCAGTCCACACGCCGTCTCGATCAAAACTCGGAGCGCGCGCGAGATAAGAAATCTCCACCGGATAACTGCGGCCCAGTGATTCGAGCACCTCGCACGGCTCGAGATACTTCTCCAGCCCACCAACATCCAGCGTGGCCGACATCACGATAATTTTTAAATCAGGACGCGTTGAATTCTGTAACCCCCGCGCTCGCGCCAGCGTAATATCACCATATAAATGACGCTCGTGAAATTCATCAAAAACGATGGCACTCACGCCCCGAAGATTCGGGTCTGAGGCCATCTGCCTCAGGATTATTCCTTCCGTCACGAACCGAATTTTAGTCTCAGACGAAACTTTCCGCTCCAGCCGAATCTGATAACCCACCGTTCGGCCGAGCGGTTCACCCATTTCAGTCGCGACGCGACGCGCCAACATCCGAGTAGCCAGTCGCCGCGGTTGGAGCACCACAACCTCCCCTGCATCCAGAAAGCCATGGCGCCACAGCATCTGCGGCAGCTGCGTGGATTTGCCCGATCCCGTCGGGGCCTGCACGATCACTCGGTTAGAATCTCTCAACCCTCGAACCAGTCGGTGCTCGAGTTCATAGATGGGAAGATCGGACGGGTTCATAACGAGGCACCGCACCTTTTCGAATCGACTACCGGTTTCAAGCTTAACCCGTGCCCAGAGTCTAAAAAGTAATTCACCGACTTATTCACTACTTATTCACGATAGTCATGATAGTGAATAACTTGTGTATATAAAAAACGTGACTTTTCGTCGGACTAACGGCACGTTCCTCGTTGTTCCTTGATAGAACAGTCAAGCGCACGTCGAACTGAGAAAACAGACTAAAGCGGAGACTGGGATACGCCCGGGCAACCGGGGAATGGGGAGTCGGAGCTGGTCCGACCCACCCCCTCACACTTTGCGTTTGCGCGGCGGGAGGCATATATCACCAGCTCCTCTGGATGGGGACGTGCCCGTTCCAGAAAACACGAATCAGGAGCTGAGCGATGAGCCGCGAATTTAGAAACCGCGCGCGAATCGAGTCAGGCATAGGGAAAGTTTCGAACCCTATGTTGATACCGTGACCCAGAGGGTCTCGGCCTCGAGATTGGTTTAATTGGTGTGGCTACGCGGTGGCAGCGAAGAGGGTGCTGCAGAGGTTGGGTTCGTTTTTAAGCGGCTTCGTGGGGTCTCGTGCCGCGCACATGAAGTCGGTTAAATGTTCT